>Ga0310910_10000125_pt1 | contig 35614 bp, 34 predicted proteins | sample GREbulkMGHF172_FD_203448 | JGI IMG/M metagenome (GOLD analysis project Ga0310910, IMG submission 203448) | Lab enrichment of tropical soil microbial communities from Luquillo Experimental Forest, Puerto Rico - GRE.bulkMG.HF172 | ecosystem: Environmental > Terrestrial > Soil > Tropical forest >... | reverse complement strand
GCGTATTCGCCCTTCAGCGTAGCGTTCGAGCACCCGAAATCGTCGCCGCCCCCGGCCCATGCCGCACCCGTGAGTGCCGGTAAAACAATCGCTGCCGCGAGCATCCCCTTGGAAATCCACGTCGTCATCTGCCATCTCCCTTGGTCGTGGAATGCGCGGGCGGAGTCCGCCCGGCGTCACGAAAGGGCCTGCTAACGGCGGGCGGGGCAATAAACCGGCGATTAAATCTTTTGAATCTTTTTGAAATGCCCCAAAATCGCTGCGGTTGAGAAGCTTGGGCCCTTGTGGTCGGCCCTCGCCCGGGAGGCGGCAGGATGGACGCGCTCGTCACAGCCGACGTGTTCCTGTTCGAGGGCTTTCGCCTCGACCGCCGCGGCCTCTCTCGGTGTGATGACCAGGGGTGTTATGTCCCGGTTAGGCTCGCGCGCGCTCGAAGTCCTTGGTGTTCTGGTCCACCGACCTGGGGATCTCGTCTCCAGGGACGAGATCATGAACGTCGTTTGGCCGGGGGTGGTGGTCGAGAGCAGCAATCTGCCGGTGCAGATTGCCGCGCTCCGCCGCGTTCTGGATGACGGGCGAACGGAGGGCAGCTGCATCCAGACGATCCCGGGCCGCGGCTACCGCTTCGTGGCTCCGGTCGCTTGGGCTGAAGCCTCCCCGGTGTCAATTTCCCGGTCGGACAACGGAGCCGACGGATCGATCGCAGCCGACGAGGAACCGGAACCGCTATCGGCGGTGTGCCCGATCGATGGCTTATCGCCTGTACCGAAACTGGGAACGCCGCCCCGGCGTCGGCGGGCCGTCATCGCCTCGATAGCAACCGGAGCTGTGTGCTTGGCCGTCATTATCGTCGCCGCCATTAACTGGCATTCGCGCTCGTCGGGGTCCGACGAGACACGCTCGGCACCGCGGCTGTCGATCGTCGTGCTGCCGTTTGCCAATCTCAGCAAAGACCCCGATCAGCAGTATTTCGCAGACGGGATCACCGAGGACCTGACGACCGATCTGTCACGCATCGCAGACATGTCTGTGATTTCGCGCAATACCGCGTTCACCTATCAAGGGAAACAGGTCGACACCAAGAAGGTCGGTCGCGAGCTGGGCGTGCGCTATGTGCTCGAGGGCAGCGTGCGGCGGTCAGGCAACAATATCCGGTTTAACGCCCAACTGATCGATGCCCAAACCGACACGCATTTGTGGGCGGAGCAGGTTGACCGCGACCTGAGCGATCTGTTCGCCCTGCAAAAAGAAATTACAGGGCGCATCGCAAACACGCTGAATCTGGAGCTGGTCGCCGCGGAGGCCGCCCGGCCAACCGACAATCCCGACGCGCTCGATTATATTCTCCGCGGTCGTTCGGTAAGGGGCCAGCCGGATTCTCCCGAAGTTCTCGGACAGGCGATCAATCTCTTTGAACGCGCATTGTCGCTTGATCCGCAATCCGTCGAGGCACAGACCCAATTAGCAAACGCGCTCACGAGCCGCGTGCTTGATGGAATGACCACCTCAGGGACGGCGGATCTTGCCCGTGCAGAGGAGCTGGTCGATCAAGCCCTGGCGGCGGCGCCGCGCTATGCGTTCGCACGCGCGACCAAAGGCGAAATATTTCGGGCTCGAAGACAATACCAAGAGGCCATTCCCCATCTAGAAACCGCGCTCTCCCTCAATCCCAACATAGCATGGGCATTGCACGCTCTCGGTGAGTGCAAGTTGATGACCGGGTCGATCGGGGACGTAATTTCGATTGAGGAGCAGGCCATTCGCCTCAGTCCCCTAGACCCTAACATCGCCGGCAGGTATTGGCGGATCGGCTGGGTGCATCTGCTGCAATCCCGGACCGACGAGGCGATCCCATGGTTCGAGAAGGCCCGTGCAGCCAATCCGAGTTTGCAGTTTGTTCACGCCGCCCTCGCGTCGGCCTATGGTCTTGAGGGCGAGACGGGACGTGCCGCCGCAGAGCTGGCCGAAGCGCGCAGGCTGGCCGGCGAAGGTTCTTATTCGAGCATTGCAAAAATGAGGGCCGGAACATATTGGCCGCGTCGTCGCCGAAGATCCGCGGGTTGCTTGAAGCCACCTATTTCGCCGGACTGCGCAAGGCCGGCATGCCCGAGGAGTGATCTTCGCCAAGGCGCCGTGCTCATTGACATTTCTGGTGAAAGCAAATGCCGGAAAATATCGACAGCCTCACGTTGCACCGCCCGGACGATTGGCACGTCCACCTTCGCGACGGCGCGATGTTGGCGGCAGTGGTGCCGTACACCGCGCACCAATTCGCCCGTGCGATCGTAATGCCCAACCTCGCGCCGCCGGTCACGACCGTTGCGGCGGCGCGCGCCTATCGCGAGCGCATTGTTGGCGCCCTCCCCACAGGAAGCGATTTCGCGCCGCTGATGACCTGCTACCTGACCGACGCGACAGATCCGGAAGAAGTCGCACGCGGCTATGAGGAAAGAGTCTTCGCCGCAGTCAAGCTCTATCCGGCAAACGCGACGACCAATTCGGCTCTCGGGGTGACCAACTACGATCGCGTCTCGCCGGTGTTCGAGCGCATGGCGGGGCTCGGCATGCCGCTGTTGATCCATGGCGAGGTGACCGAGCCCGCGGTTGACGTATTCGACCGTGAGGCCGTGTTCATCGAGCGGGTGTTGGACCCGCTGCGGCGCCGGTTGCCGGAATTGCGCATCGTCCTCGAACACGTCACGACCGAGGAGGCCGTCGCTTATGTCGGTTCGAGCGGCGCGAACCTGGCGGCGACGATCACCGCGCATCATCTCGTGATCAACCGCAATGCTATCTTTGCCGGCTGGGTCCGACCGCATCTCTATTGCCTGCCGATCGCCAAACGCGAAAAGCACCGCCTGGCCTTGCGCCGCGCAGCGACCTCCGGCGACAAGCGGTTCTTTCTCGGCACCGACAGCGCGCCACACCCGGTCGCGGCCAAAGAGACCGCCTGCGGTTGCGCCGGGATCTTCACAGCGCCATGCGCTCTGGAGACCTACGCCGAAGTCTTCGAGGAGGAGAAAGCGCTCGACCGCCTCGAGGCTTTCGCATCGCTGAACGGCCCGAAATTCTATGGCCTTCCGCCAAACCAGACCCGGATCACATTGCGGCATGAGCCGCTGCCGGTGCCGGAGCGTATCGGTCAAGGGGAGAACACCGTGGTTCCGTTCCGCGCCGGCGAGACGCTGCGTTGGCGCCTGGATACGGCAATGGTCGGCGGCCAATGCTGAGCGCTACCCGAGGACTCATTTAGCGCTCAGTCGGAACGCGAATGCTACTTAAGCCCCTCCCGGGACACGCCGGCAGCGGACGCTTCGGCTCATTGCCGAGCTTCCCAGCCGAAGCTTTGCGTTTTTCATGGCCACCGGGATTGTTTCGATCGCAGCCGCCCCGCTCGGCTTGCGCCCCGTCGCGATGATTTTGTTGGCCGTTAATCTGATCGCGTTCCCGCTGCTCTGGGTGTTGACGCTCGCTCGTTTGAGCTGCGACCCGCTTGCCTTCCTCGCAGACCTGGGGGACCACGAACGGGGGCCGGGCCTGCTGACAGTAGTCGCCGGCACCGGTGTGCTCGGAAACCAGATCTCGCTGCTGATGGCGCACCAGGCTATCGCGGCAATGCTTTGGCTCGGCGCCTTTGCGCTGTGGGCGATCATCATCTATTACCTTTTTGCTGCGGCGACAGTCGGCGCCTTGAAACCACCTCTCGATGCCCCACTGGATGGTCATTGGCTGCTCACGGCGGTCGCGACCGAGGCGGCGGCGATCCTCGGAACCCATGTCGCAAGCGTGTTCTCTTCTCCCGAAATTATTGTCTTTGCGAGCTTATGCCTATTCCTTTTAGGCGGCGTGATCTACGTGATCATCATCACGCTTATACTATATCGCTGGCTGTTCGAGTGGATGCTGCCCGAGCAGCCGACACCGTCTTATTGGATCAATATGGGGGGCGGCCGCCATCGCGACACTCTCCGGTGCGCGCCTCATAACCGGAGCTGACGCCTACCCGATGCTGGCGGGCACGCGCGGTTTCCTCATCGGCGAGACGGTGCTCTCCTGGTCACTTGCGAGCTGGTTGGTCAACGGCTCGCGACAGGCTAAATCTGCCGGTCGAGTTGCAGGCCGAGCACGAGGAACAGGAGCAAGGCATGAGGACAGGGGCGGAGTACCGGCAGGCTTTGCGCGACGGTCGGCGGGTCTGGGTCATGGGCGAGGGCTTGATCGAGGACGTGACGACGCATCCCGCGACGCGCGCGATGGTCGAGGAATATGTCGTCTGGTATGACCGTCATTTCGATCCCGAGTGGGCGGATGTGCTGCTGGCCCCGGCCGACGCGCGCGGCAAGCGGCAGCCGTGGGCCTACGTCATCCCGGAGAGCTCCGACGATCTCCGCGGCATGGGCCGGAGCTTCTCGAAGACGACGTTTTTAAGCGCCGGCAACATTACCCATACCCCGGCCTACGGTCATCTGATCGCGCTCGGTGTCGTGACCGCAGTGCAGGATTGCAACGCTGCACCGCAGCAGATCGCCAATGCGCTCGCCTATCGCGAGCAGATCGCCGGCACCGGGCGGTTTCTGACCTTTTGCGGCGGCGCGGCAACGATCGGTTATCGCCTTCGCGAAGACCCGAGTGAGCGCAATGCCCTGCGGCTGGTCCGCGAAACCGATGCCGGCGTCATGCTCAGCGGCAAGATCGGCATGCATACGAGCCCAGCCTATGCCGAGGACGTCTATGTCGGCGCCCTCAACGGCATCGAGATCGACGGCCATCACGCCAGCTTCATCGTGCCGATCGGCGCTTCGGGAGTGACGACGCTATGCCGCAAGATCGCGGTCCGCGATGTGAACCCGTTCGTCGCGCCACTGAGTAATCGATACGACGAGCTCGATGGCCAGATGTGGCTGGACGATGTCTTCGTCCCGTGGGAGCACGTGTTTTTGGTCGAGCCGTCCCCTGAGCCGATCGCGCGGTGGTTATTGTGGCATCATCTTTATGGCTGGCTCGCGAAATCCGAATTCACGCTGGGCCTTGCACTGGCGTTGACCGATGCGATGGGTCTCAAACAACACGAGCCGACGATCGAATACCTCGTCGATATGATCGCCGAGGTTCAGACCGCACGCAGCTGCCAGGCGGCCGCCGAGCTCGACCCGCAATTCACCCCCGCCGGCTATTGCATGCCCAACCACCTCCATCTGATGCCAGGCGGGCTGGCGCTGATGAAGGCGCGCCAGCGGATTGCCGAGATTCTGCGGATCGTCCCCGGCTCGTCACTGGTCGTGGCACCGTCGGACCGCGATCTCGCGGCGCCCGAGATCGCCCAAGGACTCGTGGAGTCGTTCGCCGGCGGCGGCTATACCGCTGAGCAACGAGCGGCGCTGCTGCAGCTCGCCTGGGACCACGTCTCCTCGGCGCTCGACGGCCGCGAGTCGGCGTTCGAATTGCATGCCAGCGGCGGTACTCCCGTCTGGAGAGGCCGTCTCCGTCGCAGCTTCGACCGCTACAACGAACTCGCCAATGGCGTATTGCGCGCGCTCGGTCTGCCGATGCCGGAAATCGACCTCAGCAGCATCGCCGCCGCACCGGTGGCGCCGCGCCGCGCCGTCACCCCGTCACGGTAGAAGATCTGCGTCCGCGGTCGCCGGGATCAGATTGAACAGCCGGCTGACTGCCCGCGGAAAGATCTCGGTCGAGGGTTTCGGCACGGAACTCATCGAGCGCGGCATCCGTTTCGAACTACAGGGTGAAGCGAAACTCGAGGTGGTGGGCGGCGGCCTTCGATGTAGGATCGTCATTCCGGCAAATCCCGAATACATGACCTTTGGATCGTCGCCCGACAGACCAGTAGCACAGGACGCTGCTTCATGACTGGGCCGCTGCAAGGTTGCAAAGTATTGATCTTCGAAGACGAATTTTTGATCGCCAGTCTGCTCCAGGAGATGTTGGAGACCGCCGGCTGCATGGGAGCCGGTCCGATCCCTCGGGTCGCCGAGGCGGTCGACGCGGCCGATCGCGACACCTATGACGCCGCGATCCTCGATATCAATGTCGCCGGCCACCGCATCGATCCAGTTGCCGGTGCATTGGCTCAGCGGAGCGTGCCGTTTGTCTTTGTTATCGGCTACAGCACCGGGGCGTTGCCGCCGAATACGCCGACCGGCCACGCCTCTGTAAGCCCTTCAGAACCGCGGACTTGCTGGGTGCGTTGGCGAGCCTCGTGAGAGGCCGAAGCCCGAACTTAGCGTGAAGCCGACAGAGGACCGATCGCGAGAGCGACCAGTGGCCGGCATGCGGTCCTTGCAGCCTGGTTCAAATCCGATCTCTTTGCCGCGAGTGATAGGAGCCGGCGTCGAAATGGGTGAGAAGATCTTCCAGCCGCTTCTGTTGGATAGACCAACGCATCCGGCGTCGCGTATGCCCGGTCCCTACAATTTCAGCTCGCGCAACTGCTTTACGTCGGCGCGGCCGGCACTGAGGATGTAGCCGACATCGGAACCACCGGTCAGGTAACGCACGCCGAGCCGCAACAGCCAGCTCTGGAATTCGAAATCCTGCCGCACGCCGCCGACCCCCATCGCCTTGCCGTGGCCCTTCGCTGCTCGGGCCACGGTCTCGAAAGCCGCGCGCATCCGCTCGTGAGTGTATTGCCCCGGAATGCCCATCTCAGTCGACAGATCCGAGGCACCGATATGCAGCACATCGATGCCGTCGACCGCGGCGATCGGATCAGCGTTCTCAACCGCCTCGGGGGTCTCGATCATTGCCATCAACAGGGTTTGTTCATTGAGGACCCTGCAGACCTCGGCCTGCGGGATTGCGGCATAGCCGAGCTGTGGACCACTGCCGAAAGCCGAGCGGTGGCCTTTCGGCGCATAGAGACAGGCTTCGACGATCGACCTGGCCTCGGCGGCGTTCTGGACATGCGGCACCATCACCCCCTGGGCGCCGCAATCGAGGATGCGCGTCGCATCGTGCGAATCGTGCGAGGTGACCCGGGCAATCGGCGTGATTCCCATGCCCAATGCCGCGACGCAGACGCCGGCCGCGGTTTCGAGCGAGGTCGGGTTGTGTTCGAGGTCGATATAGACTGCGTCGAAGCCGCAGGCCGCCGCAATCATCGCGATGTTCGGAGTGCGCAATTGGTTGACCCCCATGCACAGCACCAGTTGGTTGGCTCTCAGCATCTGCTTCGCGCGGTTTTCGCCGATCTGTGTGGGCATCGCGTCCTCTCGAGGGGTTCTTCGCGGTCGAGCATCCCGCGCTTCGCCGGCGCGCGCAATGCTCTCGCGTGGGGTGGGGCGGTCGCAGCGGGAGGCCTGATCCAAACAAATCCGTGCATTCTGCTATTGCACTGTGTGCTTCGTAATGATAGACGCCCAAAAGATTGATCAATTCTGGTCAACCTCTACTCTATCGAAGGTGGCTAATGTCGACATTGGACGAGATCACCAAGGAGAAGCAGCGGATCGGCGAGGCGCTGGCGCGCGTCGATGCACAGCGCGAGAAGCTGACGAGCCAGCTCAGCGAACTGGAGGCGACCGAGCGTGTGCTCGCGCGCTACACCAGGGGCGGTCAACCAAGGAGGGCGTCCTCAGCCAAAACGCCGACAAAGGCGGCGAAGGTGGCGAAGGCGGCTGCTCCAGCGCGATCGGGCAGGCGCGCGCGCATCACGACTGCGAAGCCAGCTAAGGGGAGGCGTGGCTCACCGAGCCTCGGCGATCAGGTCCTTGCCCTGGCGACCGGCAAAACACAGCGGGAGATCGCCGCTGCATGCAAGGGCGCGCGGCCGAACCATATCGGCGTCGTCATTGCCCGGCACAAGCGGGCCGGCCGCATCGAAGAGCGTGACGGGAAGCTCTACGCCACGCAATCGACAGGGATGGAGCACCGCGCCGCAGTCTGAAGACCGAAAAAGCGTCGGCCGGTCGAAAGGGAGCCGGCCGGCGTGTTTGCGTTGCGTTGGTGCAGTTCAGGACATGCTGACGAGGGCACGGCGCGCGAGGCCAGCGCACTGTCTTTGGCCTATTCCGGGAACCCGATGCCGGAGATTCTGGCGCACTCGGCCAGTAGCTCGTCCTGTATCCCGCCGTCCCGCGCGATCGGATTGGGCTCCCGAAGCTTCTGATGATAAAAGTATCCGCCGGTCGACCGCGCCAGCGGATCATCGCTGGTGGCGAGCCAAGCCTGCGTAACATGCGCTCTCTGCATGTCACCGGGTGCTGAAGGTCCGCCCATCTTGGTCGCCACCCAGCCGGGCTCCAACGCATTGGATAAAACAGTTTTCCAGCATCGAGCGACGGCGAAAGCGAGCAACACATCGCAGAGCTTGCTCTCGGCATAGGCCAATGCTCCGTTCCAGGCGCGCTTTGTCCATAGGAGATCGTCCATCCGCGGTTGCACGCCCTGATGCAGGCCGGAACTCACATAGATCAGTCGATCCGGTCTTTCGATCAGCGCAGTCAGGATGTACGGCGCCAATACGTTGACGGCGAAGACGTTCGGCGCGCCGGACGCCATGTCAGTTCGTCGCGGCTCGCGAGAACCGATACCTGCGTTGTGGATCACGGCGTTGAAGCGGCCGAGCCTGTTGAGACTGTCCACTACGCTCTTTGCGCCGCCGACCGTGGAGAAATCGCCCGAAACGGCGTCCTTGGCGCCTGGTGCTGCTGCGCGCGCGTCGCGGCAGCGCTCGTCATTTCGTCCGTGCAAAACAACGTCATGGCCCTGCGCGATAAGGAGTTTGGCCGCCATCAGTCCAAGGCCGTCCGACGATCCTGTAATGAAAACTCTCGCCATCACGTTCCTCCCCATGATCACCCGGTTTCAGCCGACTGGAGCGCGCGCATAGAAGCGGACTGCGTTGTCCCAGAACAGCTTGTGCTTCCGCTCGCTAGCCATCTCCCAGTCCAGCACGAGCGAGACCGACTCGGGGAAATGGCTCTCGCCATGCGGATAGTCTGACGCAAACATCAGCACGCGGTCGCCGATCAGATCGATGACGGCATTTGTCAGCCGGGCGCCCTCCGGGATTTCGATGCTTTGGAAATAGCGCCCGCCGGTGACGTATTCGCTCGGTTTGCGCGCAAGATCCGGGAGCGCGGCTTTGATCGTTTCGGCATGTTCGTCAAGCCGTGCCATCCAGAACGGCAGCCAGCCGTGACCGGCCTCCAACGTGCCGATGCGCAAGGTCGGGTAGCGATCCATAACCCCACTGCCGATCAGCGCCGCCATGTTGCGCATGCCGCACCAGGGGTGAGCCGCTGAACGCTGGAGCCAGAGATTATCCCAGTTGTCCTGACCCCCTGGCGCGTAAGGCGGCATCACTGTGAAGGTGTGAAGCACGACGGCGAGGTCGAGTTCGGCGGCTTCGGCGTAGAGCGGCTCCAGTGCCGGGTGGTCGAGGGGCATGCCGGCCGGCGCGTAGACCATCATCCCCCAGGCCCAGCGCGCCCGACCGCAGCGGCGGATCTCAGCGAGCGCGCCCTCGACGTCGCGGGCGCCGGCCAGGATTATGCCCCCGAGGCGGCTCGGATAGGCGCCGCAGTAGTCCTCCATCCAGCGGTGATAGGCGCGGTACATCGCCATTTCGAGCGCCACGTCATCGCCAGCGGTCCAGGTGCCGAACCACCCGGAGGGCAGGGTCAAATTCACATCGACACCCTCAATGTCCATGTCCTTGATGCGCTCTGTGGGATCGGCATCGACATGCGGCGATGGATCACGCATCCGTTTGACGCCGGTGAACCCTGCCATATACCCGCCCGAGGCTTCGTCAGATTCGGCCGTGCCGAGACGGCGGCGATAACGACGCTGGCCCTTGGTGTAGGTTTCGCGGCCGTAGCGGTCCCGTGACTTATACGCCTCCCAGCTACGCAGCCGATCCCGCTCCGCCGCGCTGAGATAGCCGGCGAGGATTCGCGCGTCGGGGCCGACATGGGTGTCGGAATCGAAGATCCTGTAGCCATTTCGTGCCATCCGCGAAATTCCCTCTACTGGGCGTCAGGCCTATCAGCGCCGATCATTCTGCGAGAAGTAGCGACGCTCCAGCGCCCGCTGTTTGGCGCCGCTTTCTCCATCTTCCGGCACCTCCGGTATCGAGTAGGGCCGATCCCGACGACTCTCGGCAAAGGCGTCCCAGGCCTTCACGCCGCTCGACTGGAAGGCGGTCATAAAATCCCACAGCGCCGCCCAGGTCACATGATGCGTGAAACTCGGATACCACGCGATCGTGACGCCGAGCGCCAAATGCTCGTCGAGATCGAGATAGCGGCCAAGTTTTCCTTTCATGAAAGAAAACGGCCCCGTCACGGCGGCGCGGGCGGCTTTAATTTCGTCGACCGAATGGGGCGATTCGAACTGTACCCAGTCGACGCCAGCCTCTTCCCGGTAAGCCCGCAACCGAGCGATCGTGTCCTTCAGTGTGCCGTTCGACGCATCGCGCGCGTAGCAATGCGCCATCACCACGAAATTCGGATCGAGTTCATTCTTCATGTCGACGGCGGCGCGGTACCGTGCAATCGCCTGGTCAAGTGCTACGACCTCGACGCCGGCGCTCTGCGTCGCGCGCTTGCTTTCGATGGGCTGGTCGTCGATGCGGATCCCGGCGATGCCGGCGCGGATGCATTCGCGCACCATGCGACGCACCGCCATGATGCCGCCGTGACCGGTGTCGCCGTCGACGATGACGGGGATCGAGACGCTGTCGGCAATCCACCCGGCGATTGTCACGCACTCGGTCATCGTCGCGGTGCCGACATCGGACAGGCCCGTATAGGCACCTACCACCCCGCCGGTACCGACGAACAGCGCTTCACAACCGGCCCTCTCCATGATCCGCGCATGCGCCGCGGTCGGCGGATGCAAAACGGCCAGAACCTTGTCTCGGCGATGAATCAGGGTCTGAAGGTTGGCTGATTTCGGCGGTGGCTTCTCACTCATTTGTGGCGTCCCTACGGCAGAGAGTCCCTACCGGTAAGAATATCGCAAAAACCCGCATCGGTTGTTCGCCCTGGCGATGGGTCAGGTGACCCGCCGTCGCAGTGTGAAACGAGTTCGTTCAAAAAGCGGCACCGTCGACGCGCGGCTCGAAGCGCCCCGGAGGTGGCGCCGACGCGGTTGGGCTCGATGGTCGATCTGCTGACGCCAAGCCCAGCAGCATTTATGATTGGCGTGCTCAGGCAAATTTCCTGGCTCAGATACTCGCGAGGAAAACACGCATGAAAATCGATGGGCGGTGCCATTGCGGCGAGATCACCTTCGAGGCGGAAGTCGATCCAGATGCGCTCAACATCTGCCACTGCACCGATTGCCAGGCGCTCTCGGGATCGGCATTTCGCGTCAACATCCCGGCGTCGGCCGAACGTTTCGTGCTTCATGGCACACCCAAGACGTATATCAAGACGGCCGAAAGCGGCAACAAACGCCTCCACGCCTTCTGCGGTACCTGCGGCACGCCAATCTATGCTTGTGCAGTGGATAATCCGCAGAGCTATGGCTTGCGCGTCGGCACGATCACGCAGCGCGCCGGCTTCTCACCGCGCCGGCAGAGCTGGCGGCGGTCCGCGCTGCGTTGGGTCGACGCGCTTGCCACCATCCCGGCGGTCCAGAAGGGTTGAGGAGCATATCCAGACCGGGCCGATGAGACTCTCCTGGCAGACACCGCGCCCGAAGCGGATGCTGCGATCCGCCGTCCCGAGATTTAAATGCGGCTCAATCGGGGCTCGGTTGAGGTGGCGATCCCTAGGGAACGTGCAACACTGCCTTGCCGGTGAACTCGCGATCTATGAGCCGGCGGGCGACAGTGCCGATCTCGCCCCATCGTGCTTCCACCGCGATCTGCGGCCGCAACTTCTTGGCTGCGATTAGGTCGGCGAGCAGCGCCAGCCCGATCCCGGCTCGCTCGACGCTCATCAGCTCGTGGAACAGGGTAAGCCCGTAGAGACGCGCCCCGCCGGTTCCGAAGAAATCACGGCTTTCGAAGGTCGTCTGAGCAGCCTCCGACACCCCGAATGTCACACAGGTGCCGCCCGGCTGCAGCATACTGAGCGCCGCAGCGAGGGCCGATCCACCGAGCGAATCGAGGATCAGCCAGAACGGACCGTGCGGTTTGGCGGCGGCGAGCCCGCGGCCGATCACGACTCCTCCGCTGCACCATTCAGCAACGGCGGCGCGATGTTCCTCACGGCGCACACTACCCCAGACCTGCGCGCCGGCCGCCGTTGCGAGCTGGCAGGCGAGGTGCCCCACCCCGCCCGAGGCGCCGTCCACCAGTACCGTGCGCCCCAGCAATAGCCCGCCCTGGCGCAGCGCGTGCAATGCGGTGAGGCCTGCCACCGGCAACGTCGCTGCCTCGGCATCCCCGACCGCATCGGGCAATGCGGCGACGGCGTGGGTACGACAATTGACCTGCTCGGCCCATGCACCGGATGGCAGGATGCCGACCACGCGCGTGCCGGGTTTGGGCCCGCTGCCGTCCTCCGCAGCGGTCTCGGTCACACCGACGAAGTCCCAGCCCGGCCGCCACCCCGGCTCGGCCTGCTGCAGAGCGCGCCGCGTCTCGCCGCGGTTGAGCGAAATTGCGCTCACCCGGACCGCGACTTCATCGCGGTCGGGATCGCGCAGCTCAACCGGTTTAATCGCGAGCTTCGCCGGCGCGCCCGGATCGACGACGACGGCACGGACCTGTCGAGGCATGAGCGTTCTCCCCATCAGGGATATATCCGTAACTTACATCACGGGTGGATGCTTCTCGCCGGTGCCAGCCGCGCGCTCCCATTCCCGCGCGACCCGGAAGAGCGTCGCCTCGGCGAAGCAGCGGCCGACGAATTGCACCGACAGCGGCAAGCCGCCCGTCGAGATCCCGGCCATCATCGCGAGCGCGGGGTGGCCGGTGACGTTGAACGGTGTGCGCGCTTGCCGCGGATAGGTGCGCGCTATCTCGTCGGCCTTGTCGATGCGGCATGGCGGATCCATGGCGCTGGCACAGAGCAGCACATCGACGTCGCGCAATGCGTCCTCGACAGCTTCGATCATCTGAAGGCGCCGCCGTGAGGCTTGCACGTAATCCCCGGCGCCGACGAACGCCCCCGCCATCAGGCGCCGCCGAGCCAGTTGGCCGTAGTCGCCAGGTCGCTCGCGCAGCCACGGTCCGTGAATGGTCCAGGCTTCACTCTGCAGGATGACGCGATTGACGGCAGCGAATTCTTCGAGCGACGGCACGCGGACATTGCGGATCTCCGCGCCGAGCCTATGCAAGGTGCCTGCGACGTGCTCCAGTGCGGCCCCCACCTCGGGATCGGCCGGCGTGTCGGTCTCATGGAAATGGCGGATGAAGCCAATGCGCAATCCTCGCACCCCGCGTTCCAGGCCGGACGCGTAGTGCCCGGCGGGTGCAGCGGCGCTACCCGGATCGAGCGGATCGTAGCCGGCGATTACATCGAGCATCAGCGCGTTGTCGGCGACGGTGCGCGTCAGCGGCCCGACATGGTCGAGCGTGAAGGAAAGCGGAAAGACACCGCGGCGTGAGACGAGACCGTAGGTCGGCTTGAGCCCGACGATGCCGCAGGCACTGGCAGGGTTGCGCACACTGCCGCCCGTGTCGCTGCCCAACGCCATCGGGAACAAGCCGGCAGCAACACCAGCGCCCGATCCCGAGGATGAACCGCCGGGGTGATGATCCGGATTCCATGGATTGCGCGCCGGCGGCCATGGGAGATCGAAGCTGGGGCCGCCGATCGCGAATTCGTGGGTCGAGAGCTTGCCGAGCACGATTGCGCCGGCGCCGCGCAAACGCGACACGCAAACCGCGTCGGCCACGGCGATATTGTCGGCCAGGATCTTCGAATGACAAGTCGTCGGCAGGCCAGCGACATCGATGATGTCTTTGATGCCGACCGGCACGCCGTGCAAGGGTCCACGCACGCGGCCCCCGACAATCTCCGCTTCCGCGGCCTTGGCTGCGTCCCTTGCGGCGTCCCGGTCGAGGCGAATGAAGACGTTCAGCTTCGGATCGAGCCGGCCGATCCGTTCCAGCAGCGCAGTCATCAGTTCAACCGGCGAAAGCTCCCGGGCGGCGATTGCGCGGGCCGCCTCGACGGCAGTCATCCAGTGCAGGTCGCTCACAGTCCGGCTCCGGCGCGCATCGGCGGCCAAGGTTCGGCGCGCGGGTCGGTCGGTGCTTTCAGCCTTGTCACCGATCTACCCGCCTGCTCGGCAGCGGCGGCAACATCTTCCGGAAATTCCGCGAGAGCCTTCTCCAGGCCGGCGCGACACGCCAGCAGCTCTACCGTTGCTTTGTCCATGACGCACGCATTCTTGCTGTTGATACCGATGCCCGATTCCGGCCGACGGGTACGCCGGAGCCCTTGTGAGCGCCTATGTTAGCTTGCTCCGCTCGTTAAGTGGAACCGGGGAACCGTTCATCTGTCGCGACTAGCATCCTTGGCGGTGTGATCTTCCGGCCGGGTGAGCATATGGCCGCAACCGGCCTTGTTCGCCCAATATTCCCAGGTGCGCCAGGTCTCGACAGAGTAGGGGCTGTAACCCCGGTTGCGGGCGTCGATCTCACCTTGCGAGAGATATTTGAGTTCGCCGCCCAGTTGCCTGGCGCGTATCAGCGCGCGGGCGTTGCGCGGCAGATAGACCGAAAGCCGCACGACCTCGATCAGCGAGCGCGCGGCGGCGGCGAAGCCATGACCGCGCATCAGCGCAACGCTGTTGCCGCCAAGGCATGTCGCGAGATCGCTCGCCTGCGCCATATTGGTGACGAGCAGGTTGGTATCACCGAATTTATCAGCGATGTCCCATACCGGGACCTCGGTGCCGATGAAACTTCCGGAATGGATCACTGGCCGCAGCTTTGTCTCCTGCGCGATGCCGAAGGGCAGCGTGTCCTCGGCATGGGCATGGACGACGGCCATGACATCCGGCCGCGCCGCGAAGATCGCCGCATGAATGAAGCGTTCGAGATAAAGGCTGCGGTTCTCGTCGCGTAACGGCTGACCGTCCAGGTCGAGATCGACGATGTCTTCGGGACCCACCAGCTCGGGAGCGAGTGAGCGGGCAATCAGAAAGCGGTTTGGATTGTGCGGGTGGCGGACGCTGACATGGCCGTAGGCGTCGACGACCTCCTCGCGGGCGAGGATCCGATTGGCGGTCACGAGATCTTGGATCAAAGCACCAAAACTGTCCATTGTACGCACCACCCTCTATCTCTTCGATTGCCTCGCTCCAGGAGTATGCGGCCGGTATTGGTCTCCCGGAGTACCTTCGCCGTGGCAAGGATAAGACCAGACCATTTCTCAGGCGCTTAGAAAATTTCAGGACACCAGGGCGCACTTCTTGTTTGGAAGACGTTATCGGCATGGGCAATCGCACCCGAGCGCAGCTCTTGAACGCGCAGAGCACGCGCAAGCTGCGTCCACGTAAATCCACCCAGGTATACAGAGCCAAGGACGCTGATGTCACAACGCAGACCGGGGGCTTCGTCGGTGCGCTCGACACCTGCAGAACCGATCCGCCAGCAGCCTGCATTGCGCAGGCAAAATTCATCAATCACATCAATTATCACGGATCCGTGAGCCTGATATGACCGTGCCGACATCGCAGTCTCGATATCGAGCAGCCGTACCCAAACGCCATCCCGAATACTGAAACCGAGCCGCCGCGGCTCCGCCAGCAACAGAAGGAGCGGATGATCCAGCGGCAAGAGCCAGGCTTTCACACGCGCCATCCAGTCGATGTCCAACAGGTATCGCCAGATCGCACGTGTCGCCTCCGGTGAGTCGGCCATAGCCTCGATTACCGCGACTGAGCCGGTCTGGAGGCCCCGCTCAAACGCCGAGTTCATCCGATAGAGAGCATAGGCTTTCGGCCGACCTTCGTTCTCGAGGACGGCACATTGCAAATCCCCACTGGCTCCGCGTCGCCATTCCGGATCGGCAAGCGCGCGCACCTGCCACCACGTTGAGGTTCGCGCGAACATGCCTGGGGTCTCTACCGCCACCCGTTCGTAGATAGGGGCGAGGAACTCTTCGGCAGCGGCAGGCGAGACGAGTTGAACACGGCCAGAGCCCGCGAACGGTGCGTGGAATCCCGATCGCTCGCGCGCCAAATCGATCTCTGCTGTGAATGATGCCAAGCCGAAGCCGAAGCGGCCGTAGATCGTGTCCTCGGTGGCCCACAGATAGGCGACCGGCTCGCCGCGCTCACAGCAAGCATCGAGCAGGGCCCGCATCATTGCTCGAAGAATACCGCGTCGCCTGTGGGTGGGGAGGACTCCGGCGACAGTCACGCCAGCCGCCGACACCCTTCCGCCGGGAACCGTCAGCTGAAATGGAAAAGCGCCCAGACCGCCTACGGCGCGTCCGCCCTCCCACGCCGCGTACACTCGCCCGGCGGGCAACACGCGGGTCATTCGCTCGGCTTGGTCCGCATTGGGCGCGGATCGGCCGAAGTAGTACCCGATTGGCGCGATCGCCTGCTTGACTTCTTCCGCCGAAGCACAGGGTCTAATTTCAATGTCCATCTCAGAATTCGCCGCTAGCACAGTCAAAGATATTTCGCGCCGACTATATTTGATCGTGTTGACTACGGCAAACATGCGGGATTTGGCAGCTCTCGGCTACTGCTTCATTCAGATGGTGCATGATGCCAACCAACTTCGTCATGCTGGATTTGATCCGGGCATCCACGCATCCGCCGGGGCGGCGCGAAGCAAAGATCTGGATGGTCGGCCGTGTCCGGCTTGTGCTGGCCATGACGATAATGTGGGTCTGAACACTAGGAGCTTTCCCGTGATCCGACTTGGCCGATGCTGGCGGTGCCGGTCGTGGTGTCGATACTGACAGCCAGGTGTTCTTTGCTTCGTTCGCCGGCAACTGTCTCGGCCAGATCGTGGCTTAAAACGAACCCGGCCCCCCGCTAGCTTCGTTGTCGCGCAGTCCCGCCCGCGCCAGGCGCGGCAACACCTCAGCGCAGAAGTATGGCAGCTCGTCGAGATAGTTGACGAATGAAATCGCGATGCCCTTGAGCCCCAGCGCGGCCAACCGTGCAATGTCACGCGCCACCGAATCCGGGTCGCCGACCAACGGCAACCCGCCCATGCCGTTGGCCTGGTGGTCGCGGATGCGCTGGAACTCCTCGGGCGCGTACATTTGCGGCATGATGTTCTTCATCGCCAGAATGTTGTCGACGGCCGCCCAATCGGCATTGTCGACAACAGCGTGCCGGTAGTAGTGCTGCGCCTCCCGCGACGTGGACCGGCAGGTGACGACACCCACCGTATAGACGTCGATCTCGCGCCCCGCCTGTCGTGCCTGCGCCCGCAGGTTGCTGATGTGATGCGCCGTCTCCTCAAACGAGATGCCGCGCGATATCGTCGAAAACAGCGCGTCGCAGTTGCGGATCGCGAAGGCCTGCCCGGTCGCCGATGCGCCGGCATTCATGATCAACGGACGTGTCCCGCCGTAGGGTTTGGGCTTGGCCCGCACACCCTTCAATGTGAAGAACTGCCCGGCGAAATCGAAATCCTTGTGCCGCGACCAGGCGAGCTTGACGATATCGAGCCATTCCTGAGCGTAGTCGTAGCGCGCCTCGTGATCGCGCAATGTCGCGCCGAACATCTCAAACTCGCCCTCGTTCCAGCCGCACACGACATTGAGGCCGAAACGCCCTTCTCCGATGTGGTCGGCGGTGACGAACTCCTTGGCAGCGATCAGTGGTGGGACCAGCGGTGCATGCACGGTTCCGAACACGGTGAGCCGCTCGGTCTTGGCCAAAAGGCCGCAGGCCCAGGTCACCGTCTCCCACGTCTCGCCTTGGTAATCCGTATCGCCGCCATACCCCTTCCAGCGTCCGATCGGCAGCATGAATTCAATGCCGGCTTGGTCGGCCATCTGCGCGAGCCTGACGCAATTGGTCCAGCTCCCGGACCAGTGCTCCGGCACCATCGTCACCGCGCGCCCGGAGGAGCAGTTGGCACCGAACAAGCCCAGCTTCAGCCGGTTGGCGCTCCCCCTCGCGGCGCGCCGGCCAATTCCAATCTCGGGATTCAAAGTCACCTCGTCGGCTGTTTTGCCGGATGATAGTACGGCCCTGTGCGGCAGCAGCGCATCGGCGCCGGTCAGGTCGTGCGCCTGTCCCGGCGTCAGCAGAAAGCGCAGCGGATTGCCGAGCGCGTCGACCAGGGCATGGATCTTTGTGCTCAGGCTGCCGCGGCTGCGGCCAAGCGCCTGATCGTCTACTTTTTTTGGGAGCGCCGGCGCTGTGCTGGTACGCCCGGACGATGGTGCTGTCGATCATCGCGTATTCGTTGTTGGCATCGGTTGCGAGATGCTGAAAGACGCGCTCCCATACCCCGTTTTGGCCCCGCGACTGAACCGCCGGTGCGTGTTCTTCCAATCCCCGAAGCGCTCCGCCAGGTCGCGCCACTGTATTCCAGCGCGATCTCGATACGGAACCGCCTCGATGAAACGCGATTGTCGCGGGCGATGACACCGACATCACCTGGCTTGCCGGGAAGCAGATCGTTGATCCGTTCCCACTGATCGTCGCGAAGTACACATCGGGTCATGGGTCAGCCGTGTACAAAGCCAACTCGGCATGATTCACATAAATTATTGCCGAGGTAGACTCTTTTTACTATGCCGATACTGGTTAAACTAACCTTTGATTTAGAACACTATCTAGACTAGACGTCCCTCTCAGTAGCCCTGCAGAAACGCAAGGACCTGTGCTGTCCACTCGGCTGGCTTCTCGAAGGGCGGCCAGTGGCCGCAATTGTTGAGCAGCACGAGGCGCGAGTCGGCGATGTGGTTGAGGATCGCGATGCTGACCTCGAAGGCCACCATCCGGTCGTAGCGCCCGTGGATTAGCAGGACGGACGCCTTGATACTGGCGAGGTCCTGTGTGTAGTCGTGCGGCAGGCTGACCGATTGCCGGCGCGCCTCCATGAACTCGGGCGACCAGGTGTGCGCCCGGTGGATGTAATCCACCAACTCGTCGGTCGCCAGACTCTCGTCGTCGATGTGCACACGCAGGTAGCGCCGGATATTCTCGCGACTCGGGTCGTCGAGGGCCTCGCGGGTGACCCGGCTGCCCTCCGAGGGGCGATTGGCCAAGAGGTACCGATCGCCGCCGGTGCCGATGTGCGAGCCGCCCATGACGAATTTGCCGACCCTCTCGGGGTAGGTGATGGCCGCCACCATCGCCGACTGCCCGCCCTGCGAGTTGCCGACCCAGTGCGCCCGTGCGATGCCGAGAGCGTCCAGCAAAGCCACCGCAGTCCGCGCCTGGACGGCGTGCACCCCCTCGCGGTAAACGATCGGGCCCGTCTTCGAAAAATTCGGCAGGTCCATCAGGATGCAGCGGAAGTGCTGCGACAACGCGCCGACCGTCTTGTAAAACGTGATCCACGCGGTGGTGCCGGGACCATAGGAGTGGAGGAACAGCACCGGTTCACCCGCGCCCACATCGTGGTAGTGCACGGTCATGCCGCCGATGGCGATGGTCTTGCCGGTGCCCTCTTCGGTGAGGCCATTCGACGCGATGAACGGCATGTCTTCCTCCTGGCCGTCTATGGTTGAGCCGCTGACATTGTAGACGAGACGGTCGAGGATGGGTGGCACCGCCACCCGACATGGCCGTCGAGATCGACCGCATGCTCGTCCCCATCTGTTGGACCGCGGCGGACCCGAGGCGGTGGACCATAGGAGTGGGCTCGTAAGGTGAAGATGTACCCCCTTTGCTGCTGTTGGCTGCTGCGCAAAACCGATCCGCGCACCATTGAGGCCACCTGGCGCGGCATCGGCTCACTCCTCGATCGTTTCAAACTCGAGGAATGCGCCAACTACCTCGTCAACGCCGGTTATGCTTCAGCTTAACAGGATCGTGGTCAAGACGGCGCAAGAACCATGATCAAGCGCCGGTGCCCGATTATTTCTGTAGAGTTCGGATATCCCGGCTATTTCGCTTATGGCCGATCGCCCGTGGAATTGATCACTTTCACCAAAGAGCTTGAAGATGTCGATGGGTATTTTGGGACTTCTTTTTGGTCCCCAGCGAGAAGCGCGACCGGTTCATCGAACGAACCTTTTAAAGCGTTCATTGCTGTCTTGCGGCTTCGCCGGTACCGTCTCTGGTCATCAGGTCGACCGAGCAGCGCGGCGAGACGGAAGCAATCCCGCGGCGAAAGCAGCAAGATCACCCCCCGGGAAATGGTGCGCGGTAATCCCGGCGGCGCTGGCCGCCGCGAGATCGCTCTCCTTGTCCCCGATAAGGAAGCTCGCCGCCTGGTCGACCGGCCAGCACCGCAATAAGTCCAGGATCATCCCGGGGGCGGGCTTACGCCAGTCGCTTGCTCGGGAATATTCGGGGACCACGCCATCCCGGTGAAAGGCGCAATAGCGGATGTCGTCGATATGCCCTCCCATCTCTGTCAGATCGGTCGCCAACTGCGCATGAAGGGCGAGAACATCCGCTTCGGTATAGTAACCTCTGGCGACCCCGGCCTGATTGGTCACGACGAAGACAAAAAGCCCCGCATCGTTTAGCAACTTGACTGCCGACTTCGCTCCATCGACCCACCGAAAGCGGGCGTACGAACCGACGTGCCCGTCATCGTGATTGAGTACACCGTCGCGATCGAGAAAGGCAGCCGGTCGGCGCCGCCGACGCGGCACGTCCTGCTGGGCGCGCGCCAGAGCTTCAGGCACCCCGATATCGATGAAATAGCCGTCAAAGGGTATTCCGATCAGCTTCCCATCACGGGCAAGCGCCGGAAACACCTCCTCCTCGAGCGAACAGCAGGGGGTGAGAGCTTCGACGAAGGTACGGCGGCAGAGGTAAACGCCCCCATTGACGAGGCCGCGTCCCGAGCTTTGCGGACGGTGATGAAAGTTCGTGATTCGTTGGCCGTCGACCGCTACGACCCCAAAGCGCGAGGGATCGTCGAGACGCCTCAGCGCGATAGCCGCGATCGAGGTGGGCTCCCCCGCAACGCGAACGGCCAATTCCAGCAGGTTGACATCGAACCACGAATCCCCGTTGAGCAGCAAAAACAGGTCGTCGAGGCGGTCCCGAGCATACCACACGGCCCCGCCGGTGCCGGCACGGTTTGGCTCAACAGAGAGCTCGATCTGCAGGCCGAACCGGGCCTTCAACGGCGTCACGGCCGCATAGTCGACGATCTGGCGGGCTTCGAAACCGGCGAGCAGCAGAACCCGCCTCACGCCGTGTCGCGCAAGCTCGAACAAAAGCACGTCGAGAAAGGGATCACCGGCAATTTCGAGCAGTGGCTTTGGCCTGTGCGCGGTCAGGTCTCCGAGCCGGGACCCGATCCCGCCGCACAAGATAACCGCTTGCCGAATCATCCCGATTCCCCACTGCGCGGGAACAGGCGCTCTTCGACGATGCCGCAAATGATGTGCGCGGCGGTGATGTGGATCTGCTGAATGAGCTGTGTTGCCTCCGCCGGCGCCTGCAGGCATAGATCACAGAGCGGCGCCATCTCGCCGCCGGACCTCCCGGTAAGGCCGACGACCGTCAGCCCCTGTTGGCGCGCGGTGGCGATCGCCCGCAGGATGTTAGGGCTTCGGCCGGAGGTGGAGATTGCGATCAGCACGTCTCCAGGCCGGCCGAGGCCGCGGATCTGCCGCTCGAAGACATTCTCGTAGCCGTAGTCGTTGGCGACCGCGGTCAGCACCGAGCTGTCGGTCGTCAGCGCGATCGCCGCAACCGGCGCACGATCGTAGTTGAGCCGGCCCACCAATTCGCCGGCAATGTGTTGCGCGTCGGCGGCGCTGCCGCCGTTGCCGGCGAGGAGAAGCTTGCCGCCGGCGCGCAGTGCTTCCGCGGCAAGTTCGGCGATGGCTCCGATCGTGCGGCAGAAAGCACGGTCATCGATTGCCGCTTGCAGGGCGTCGCGAGAGCGCACCAAATAGTCCATGATCGCGTCCACCGGCATCCTCCTGAAGCAACAGGGCAAGCAAGACTAGCGGTAACCGCCCTGTCAACCCCGCCTCATGATTCGGCGCCCTGTCGATGCCATCACGGCAACGCTAAAATCGCCACATTTGTGTCGTACGGTTCGGGCGAAATGATCATGATCGAAAAGTTAACGCCTGTAGATTCCCTGTTAAAACAGGAGGACGGGGGTCGGAGGCGTCGATGAGGGTGCTGGTCACCGGCGGCGCCGGCTTTATCGGCTCGGCGGTCTGCCGGCTGTTTGTCGGTGAATTCGGCGCCACCGTTCTCAATGTCGACATGCTGACCTACGCCGCCAATCTGGCCTCGCTGCGCGAGGTCGAGGGGGATGCGCGTTATGCCTTCCGCCGGGCCGACATCTGCGACCGGGCGCGGATGGCGCAAATAATCCGGGAATTCGACCCCGATGCGGTGCTCCACCTCGCCGCCGAATCGCATGTCGACCGCTCGATCGACGGCCCGGCGCAATTCATCAGGACCAACATCGAGGGCACCTATTCGCTGCTCGAGGCGGCGCTCTCGCACTGGCAGCGCCTGCCGGCCGCGCGCAGTGAGCGGTTCCGCTTTCACCACGTCTCGACCGACGAGGTCTTCGGCTCACTCGGGCGCACCGGCAGGTTCCGCGAGACCACGCGATACCGGCCGAATTCGCCCTATTCGGCCTCGAAGGCGGCGGCCGATCACCTGGTGCGCGCCTGGCACGCGACCTACGGGCTGCCGGTCGTCGTCAGCAACTCATCAAACAATTACGGGCCGTTTCATTTCCCCGAAAAGCTGATCCCGCTCGCGATCCTCAAGGCCCTGCATGGCGAGCCGATCCCGGTCTACGGCAAGGGGGAGAATGTCCGCGACTGGCTTTATGTCGAGGATCACGCGCGCGGCTTGTTTGCGATCCTCCACGAGGGCAGGGCAGGGGAAAGCTACAATCTCGGCGGCGCCGCCGAGGGTACCAATCTCGCCGTCGTCACGTCGATTTGCCGCCTACTCGACGAGATGCTGCCGCATTCGCCGCATCGGCCGCATGAGCGGCTCATCACCTTTGTCGCCGACCGGCCGGGGCACGACCGGCGCTATGCGATGGACACCGCCAAGATCACTCGCGAACTCGGGTGGGCGCCGCGCGAAAGCTTTGACAGTGGGCTGCGCGAGACGGTCGCGTGGTATCTCGAGAACCGCTGGTGGTGGGAGCCGATCTGGTCGCGCCGCTATCGCGGCGAGCGCCTCGGCACCGCCACGAGCCGCGTCGCCGCCGCGCCGGAGCGGACGCCCGGCTTGCCTGCGGGCGAGGAATAAGCGAAGAAAGAGCGAATTATCGGTACGGGGGATCACCCGATGCGCGCGTTAGGGCTTGCCTGTCTGGCCTTGCTCGCCGGTTGTATCATCGACAACGACCGCGTGCGCGTCGACAGCTTCGCCGTCAATCCCGACGGCACGTTTGTCTACACGGCGCAGACCAATACCGTAATGACGCCCAACGACGACGGTGAGGCGGAGCAGATCCGCCGCAACTGGCTCGCCGAGGAACTGACCGGCCGTGAGATGTGTCCCTCGGGATATGTCGTCGAGATCCGGCGGCTCGTCCCGGTGCCGGAGCCGCCGGCTAGTAACGCTGACGACGTCGTCTATACGGGGCGTTGCCTTTAGCCGCTAGTTGGTGCCGGCGGCGCGCGCCAGCGCTCGACGAGCGGGCCCGACCTGCCGTAGACCGGGTCGCAATCGGGCAGCGCCACCGAGCCAATATTGGACAGCACCCGCTCGCGCTCGCGCGCGCCGGGGCTTTTCATGTCCGGGCCCTTGCCGCCGGGATAGGCGCCGACGACCAGCAGGTCCGGGCTCGCCCCTTCGTTCTTGTGCGCGACCCCGGCCGGGATCACGACGACATCGCCGGCGTGCAACTCGACCGTCGCCCCGCTCTCGCCGCCGAGGCGGACCCGGACGGACCCGGTAACGATGCCGAGGACCTCATGGGCGGTGCTGTGGTAGTGGTGGTGCGCGTAGATGCCGTTGCGCCAGCCGCCGCTCCAGCCGTTCTCAGCGAACAACGCCTCCCAGGCGGCGGCGGCGCGAGCGCCGGTCTCGACAACGCCGCGATAGACGATCAGCGGCAGTGACGGGTTGTTCGGCACCCGGCGGTCATCGGCGAAAAAGTGCTCTTCGATCGTCACAGCGGCGGAAACGTTCGACATGAGGCGCCCCTTTCTCTGGCCGTATCGCCAGAAATCGACCGGATTTTACTTGCCGGTCCTTTTTCAACAATCATTAAGTCCTTTAACGCCCAACGGCGGGGCCGTCAATTAACTACGATAGAACGGCATCGCACTTGTCACGCCCCCGTTACTCGCGTATTGATGGCGGCCTCGCGCCGGATCCGCGGTGTTACTTTCCCAGGCCTGCCGATCGATGGAATACCCGATCAAGACCGTGTGCGTCGTCGGTCTCGGCTATATTGGATTACCGACCGCCGCGACTTTGGCCAGTCGCGGCATCGAGGTCATCGGCATCGACATCAACCCGCGAGTGGTCGAAGCCGTCAATGCCGGTCAGCCGTATTTTTCCGAACCCGATCTCGACATGCTGTTGCGCGCCGCCACGACGTTGGGCAAGCTGAGGGCCACTTCGCGGCCCGAGCCCGCCGATGCGTTCGTGATCGCTGTTCCGACGCCGTTTCACGCCGATCGCTCACCCAATCTCGACCATATCGACCTGGCGGGAGACGCGATCGCACCGCTGCTTGTTGCGGGAAATGTCGTCATTCTGGAGTCGACCTCGCCGGTCGGCACGACGGCGCGGCTCGCGAAGCGCTTGGCGCGGCTGCGGCCGGATCTGCGATTTCCGCCGGCGCGCCATTCGGAGCCGCTCGACATCCACGTCGCGCATTGCCCGGAACGCGTGCTGCCGGGGCGGATGGTTCGCGAGCTGATCGAGAACGACCGCATCATCGGCGGCATGACCGAGGCTTGCGCCGAGCACGCCGAAGCCGTCTACCGTGTTTTCCTCCAAGGAAAGGTATTGCGGACCGATGCGGCGACGGCCGAGCTGGTCAAGCTCGTCGAGAATGCCTATCGCGACGTCAATATCGCGTTCGCCAACGAGCTGTCGCTGATCTGCGATCAGCTCGGCCTCAACGTCTGGCATGTCATCGAGCTCGCCAATCGCCACCCCCGGGTCTCGATACTCCAGCCCGGGGCCGGCGTCGGTGGGCATTGCATCGCCGTCGATCCGTGGTTCATCGTTTGGTCGGCGCCGGAGCGAACGCGGCTGATCCGCACCGCCCACGAGGTCAATGATGCAAAGCCGAATTTTGTCGTCTCCCAGATTCGCGAGCGAGCCGAACGCTTCAAGCGGCCGGTCGTCGCCTGTTTGGGGCTGACCTACAAGCCGGATGTAGACGACACCCGCGAAAGCCCGGCGATCGAGATCGCTTCGCTACTGGCCGCCACGGGGCGGGAACGAATCCTCGTCGCCGATCCAAATCTGACCGGCCTGCCGACGGAACTCGCGCCGCTGCCCAACCTTTCATTCTGCGAGACAATGGAGGCGGTGCGTCAAGCCGACATCATCGCGGTGCTGGTGGCCCATTCGCCCTTCCGCAAGATCCCGCGGGAACAGCTGATGCAGCGCGTGGTCATCGACGCGACCGGGCTGACGCATCAACAGATCTAGGGATGCTGGTCCCTGCGGCATGAAGGTCCTGTTTGTTTTCGGGACACGGCCCGAAGCGATCAAGCTCGCGCCGGTCATCAAGGAATTGTCGGGGCGGGCGAACTTCGACTGCAAGATTTGTGTCACCGGGCAGCACCGCGAAATGCTGGCGCAGGTCCTCGAGCTGTTCGATCTGCAGCCGGATTGGAACCTCGACCTGATGCGATCCAATCAGGATCTGGCCTATTTGACCGGCGCCGCCTTGTCGGGGGTCGGCGAGGTCCTCGATGCTTTTCAGCCGGATCGCGTGTTCGTCCAGGGCGACACGACGACGACTTTCGCCGGGGCGCTAGCAGGCTTTTATCACCGAATCCCGGTGGCTCATGTCGAGGCCGGGCTGCGCACCGACAATATCTATTCCCCCTGGCCAGAAGAGGTGAACCGCAGGCTCGTTAGCCACATCGCGGATCTGCATTTTGCCCCGACCCCTCAGGCGCGCGAAAATTTGCTGCGGGAGGGGATCGGCCTCGATCGCATCCTGGTCACCGGAAACACCGGGATCGACGCATTACTTTGGGTCTCGGCCTTGCTGGACAGCCGGGCGGACCTGCGCTCCCGGTACGACGCGATCTTGCCGGCGCATTTCGAGGGCAGGCACCTGGTCCTGATGACGGGTCATCGCCGTGAGAGCTTCGACGGCGGGATCGCTCGCATCTGCAGCGCGATGGCCCGCATCGCCGAGCGGTCCGATGTCGCGGTCGTTTTTCCGGTACATCGAAACCCGAATGTGCGCCGCGCCGTCGAGGTGCTTCACCGGCACTCGAATGTTCTGCTGACCGATCCTGTCGATTATGCCCAGCTGGTGTTTCTGCTAAAACGCTGCCGGCTGGTGGTTACCGATTCCGGCGGTATTCAGGAAGAGGCGCCGTCGTTCGGAAAACCGGTGCTGGTCACCCGTGACACGACCGAACGCCCGGAGGCGATGGAACTAGGGCTTGCCCGGCTGGTCGGAACCGACGAGGCACGACTTTATATCGAGATGTCGGCGTTGCTCGATGACCCCGATACCTACGCGCGGATGAGCCAGATCGCGAACCCCTACGGCGACGGACGGGCTAGCGTCCGGATTGCGCAACGGCTGACGTCCGAAGCGGGTTAGCCGCGGCGCTTCAGAATGAGACTAGCGCAGAGATAGCTGACGCGAGCGCCCATATTGCCGCCCACAGCCCGAGTGACAAAAGCAACGTCAGCATCAATGAGGCTCGCCTTGTCAGCCGCCATGCCGCAGGCGATGCCGCTGGCTCGGACTGTAACCGCTCCTCACGAAAGTCCCGAGGCTTCGTGGCGTAGGTGGGCGTCGAGACAATGCCGACCTGCATAAGCTCCTCCATCCGGTGTTCGGCTCAGCCGATGCCGGTCCGCCGGCGCCTCATTGTCTGCTGGTGTGCCGGGGCAAAACCCATCTTGCGCGCGGTGCCGTCAAGCTCTCGTCAACGCCGACATCGAGACGCCATGACCCAGGCGCGATTCGGGCATGATCTGGCGGCCATGCCGTACTTCCGAGCCTACCGATCGGCGTTAGAACCGTAAATCTCCAGCAAAAAAGATAAAAATCCCGAACGATTCTCGTTGTCTATTTTAAGATCTCTCCTACATTGGCGCCATGACAGACCCTATGCATCAAATGGTCGAAGGCAATACTTCTTACCCAAATCTTACAGTTCGTAGGAATCAGCTTCGCGGCAAAGATCGATTGCCGATGGGTTCAGCGGTGCTAGCTGTCTTCGGGTTGTCGTTGCTGGGGTGGGTGGTGATCCTCGGCCCAGCGGCCGCGCTTTTGCACAATTAGGGCTGATCAAGATATTCCAATCTCAACCTGAAGTATATTGCCCTGGCTAAAAATCTTTACTATTCGGTTCGGTACCCCCAGGCCCGGATTTGCGCGATTCCCGCCTGGAATCCCTTCGGCGTCAAGCTGAAGTCGAACGCTCCCTTTGCCGTATACACATCGATCAGAATAAGTGACCCAGCCTTAAGTTGTTTCAGGACGGCCAATGCTTGGCCGGTCGGAAAAACGCAATATCGCGCTTGACTGCACTCGATCGGCGGGTTTTTGTCGACGCGGAGTACAGCCCTCGTGGGAAACGGCAAACCAACGATCCCGATGTTACTCGTTTGCAGCATGATGACGAGGGCAAACGAGCCCTTTATTTGACGTTGAGTTTGCCAGAACGGGACGGTAATCGAGCAGTCGGCCGCGCCGACATTCGGAGCGGAATCGCACTCGGTGATCCACTCGTCGGCCCGGTACCTTGGCCCCGCTGCGGCCAACGATGGGTCGAAGGCTCCCACGCACACCGTCAAAATCAGTCCCAATACGGTACGAACTTGCCTGCCGTGCATTTCAGGTATCTCGTATCGCCGCTCCGGTAGTCGAAAATTCCAAGCGATGCTTGTTTTGGTGGGCGCTCAGTCTCCGTTGGTTTAGTCACGGTCGGCTGGGCTCACATGGCAATTCTGATACTGGAGGTTCAACGTTTTATTAAGGACGATGTCATGGTATGTCTCCGAATTTAACCTTGATTTTCCTTTTCAATCGAGTGAAACGGCACTATGCATGGGAGTTGGAGTCGGCAATCGGTTATTCCTACAGTTTGAATTCGCAACGGTTGGGGTCACCGAGCAATCTGGAGGGCCGATTGGCGTTACCATCGGACGCGCGGGATGAACATCTAATTCCGCTGACGTTACGCCGCTCTTGTAACTGCCTCAGAGATCTCGAATGGCTCGCTTTCTCGTAACTGGCGGTGCCGGATTTATGGGCTCGCATCTGGTGGACGCGTTGCTGAAGCAAGGCCACGCAGTACGGGTCCTCGATGATTTGTCGAACGGCGTCCGCGAGAACCTGTCCCCGCATGTCGATCTCATGGAAGGGGATGTTACCAATTCCTGCACTGTCAAGCAGGCGTTCGAGGACATTGATGGCTGCTTCCACTTGGCCGCAATCGCCTCGGTCGAGCGCTCCAACCGTGAATGGCTGCGCACACACGAAGTCAATCTCACCGGTACGATCAACATTTTCGATCAGGCTCGGCGGCTGCGGTCCCATCGGCAGATCCCCGTCGTCTACGCCTCGACGGCCGCCATCTACGGTAATTGCGCTGCTGTTCCAATCGGCGAGCAGAACCCGGCAGCGCCGCTAAGCGCCTACGCCGCGGATAAAGCCGCCTGCGAGTTACACGCGCGTGTTGCTGGTGCAGTGCACCGCATCCCAACGGTTGGATTGCGTTTCTTCAATCTTTATGGGCCCCGCCAAGATCCCCGCTCATCCTACTCGGGTGTGATCACGCTTTTTGCCGATAGGCTGGTCCGCGGCAAGCCGGTCGAGATCTTTGGCGACGGGGAGCAGGTCCGCGATTTTATCTATTTCGGCGATGCCGTTTCCGCCCTCGGTCGAGCAATCACGGCAGCAAGCACCGCTGCTCCGGTATTCAACGTTTGCACCGGCAAGGGAACGGCGGTGAGGGCCCTCGCTGAAATCATGGCTGATCTCTATCAGACCGATCTCGTCGCCTGTTACCGGCCGGCTCGTTGCGGTGATGTGCGGGTGTCGATCGGAGATCCGCGCCGCGCCAGCGAGCAGCTTGGTTTCAGAGCCGAAACGACACTGGCCGAGGGCCTCGGGCTTGCGCTCGATCTGCCGCACCGCCGTCAAACGCAACCGCTAGGCGTCACCCGACGGGCCTGAAAGCCGCACCAAATTCAGTGACGTAGGTGATCGAGCCTCTGCGGTGCGGTGGCGCGGGAGGCGTACGGTCGACCGGAGCGAGTCCCGGCTGTAATCAGCACCGGACTGGCACTCAGACCGATTCCGATCGGCGCGGACCAAGCCCCCCGATCTTTTGGCGGCGAAGGCGCTTATTTGCCTCTGACGACGGTCGCGCTGTTGTCGGGTGCGATGCGTAGCGCCGACGACGCTTGAATGCCCCGGATAACGGCGATGCCGGTGTCGGGCGTGGTTTGCAGCGCCGACGGCGCTTCTCTACCTTTAATCACGGCCGCACCAATCTCGGATAACGTTGGCTGCGCCGGCGGTGCTTGGGGGCGCCCGTCGACCGCGGCACTGTTCGCGGCTGGGGGCCGCAGAGTTGAAAGCGCCTGGATGTCCTTTTCCGCCGCAATATTGCTCAGAACCGGGGATTGCGGCGCCAACGCTGCTTGCTCATCCTTGGCCGCTACACGGGCGGCACCCGACATCGGCGAGCCTACAGCCACCAGCGCTTTCGGCGAATTCGCGCCGAGCCAGGCCCACAGGGCTATGGCACAGATACCCGCCATGGCCGACACACTCGCTGCGACGGCAGCTCTCCGCAGCCACACATGCCGGCTTGCGGAGTCGCGTCTCGATGCTAAAGCGTCGGGGCTCATTGCGTAGCAACGCACCGGTCCTGCGCGGCTGTCGAGATTCTGTTCTCCGATGTCTTCGAAGGTGTACGGGAGCAGGTCACGAACGGCTTCCCGTATCGAGTCAGAGACGCAAATGCCCGCCGGCTCGGCTAACGCAGCAAGTCGCACGGCTGTGTTGGCGCCGTCACCATAGACCTCGGTGCCGGGCTTGACCAAGGTCGCGAGCTTGTCAACCGGCAACGCAGCGACAGCGCGGCTTACCAAATCCGCGGCAGTTGCCGCCGCCTCACCAGCATGGATGCCGATGCGGAACGCCGGGCGCCGGCCTGGAGCCCTGCTGGTGTTGCGGTCGATCATGCCCCGCTGCATTTCGACGGCACACTGTACCGCTTCGATTGGGCTGGCGAACTCGACGAGCAGCCTGTCGCCGGTCGCCTTGGCGATCCGGCCGGAATTTTCCGCAATCGTGGGATAGATAAACTGACGGCGATGCGCCTCGAGCCGCTCGAGAGCGCCTTCCTCGTCCCCTCCGATCACGCTCGAGCAGGCCGCCGCGTCAGCAGCAAGCGTCACGACGAGACGTCCGGAAGCAGCCACGCGTTTAATCCCCCAAAAATATGCTTCCCCGGCAAGAGGATATAGGACCGAACGTAACCGTGCTAGTCGCACGACTCTGCATGCCCATGCCCGAACCGGCGGCGCCGTTAATCTTCAGCGCCAAATGGTTACTTCGCCTCAAAGTAACTGACGAAGAGCCCACGATAACCGTGGAAATCGACCGAGGATGAGCACCAAAAGTGCCTGAACAGGAAAAGCAAAACGTGTTGCACGTCCGACCCGCCGCTTTCGCTGGCTACAGGCAACCTCTATCATCTCCGCAGCGAATCGGAGGACCTGCGAATGCCTGCTGACACCATTCATACCGCCGCGCGTGCCGAGCCAACTCGGTGGCCGAACTACCAGGAAGGCGACTTTGTCATCAGGAGCTACGTGTTCCGGAACGGCGAGACGTTACCCGAGCTGAGGCTCCGTTACCGAACCCTGGGAATGCCGAGGCGCAATGCCGCGGGCAGGATCGTCAACGCCGTGCTGCTGCTGCAGGGCAATACCGGCACCGGCGCCAACTGGTTGCGCCCGAGCCTCGCCGGCGAGCTGTTCGCGCCCGGCCAGCCGCTCGATGCCGCGGAGTACTTCATGATCATGCCGGACGCGATCGGCCGCGGCGGCTCCAGCAAGCCCTCCGACGGACTCAAGGGGAAATTTCCACATTACCGCTATCATGACATGGTCGAGAGCGGCTATCGGCTGATCACCGAAGGTCTCGGCGTCGCCCATCTGCGCTTGATCATCGGCAGCTCGATGGGCGGCATGCACGCCTGGATGTGGGCTGAGATGTATCCCGACCTGATGGACGGAGTGGTGCCGATCTCTTGCCAGCCGATCGAGATCAGCGGGCGCAACTGGATCAGCCGGCGCGCCGCGGCCGAGGCGATCCGCCACGACCCGGAGTGGAACAACGGAAATTACGACAAGAACCCGAGCTATTACATCTGGACTGCCGCCGCCAACTCGTTGCGCACCGAGAGCGCGACGCGCATTCAGGAATTGGCGCCGACCCGGGCTGCTGCCGACAAGCTCTACGAGGAGCGCCTCGCCCAGGCCGCCAAAGGCGACGCCAACGATGCGCTGTGGGCGATCGAGGCGATCATGGACTACGACCCCGAGCCCGATCTCGACAAGATCCGGGCCAAGGTGCTGCTGATCAATGCGGCGGAGGACGAGGCCAATCCACCCGAACTCGGCACCGTCGAGCGCGCGATGAAGCGGGTGCGCCACGGCCGTTATGTACTGATCCCGGCCGGCCCGCAGACGCATGGGCACTTCACCCACTTCTACGCCGAGGTGTGGAAGTCCTATCTGATCGAGTTCATGAAGACCCTCGACGCCGCGCTCGAGGCAGCCGCCGAATAGGCGAACGGTATCGATCGGAGGTTCGGCGGCGGAGGCGGCCGTGGTTGCGATTATCGACGACAAGGGAGAGGCGGCAGGCGCCCGGTACATCGAGTTCAAGGTCCATCCGAGCCCGGCCGACCCCGATCGCGCTGTGGCGAGTTGGCGCTTTCCCGTCAGGGGAATGGCGATTGAACAGAGCAAGCCCGGCAATGCTTTAGAGACGGAGTTTCGGCTCGCCGTCGACTGTGCGGACCAGCACGGCATACCCTTCGTATGGGTCAACGACCCCGATCAGCTGTTTCCGCCCTGGAACCGTCCGAGATGAGCCGCTCCAGAGGTCGCCCTCCGCCCGCGTAATTCAGGCGGTAGAGCCGGCAAAAAAGCCGCGCAATGCCTGGTAGGTCTCGTCGGGAGCCTCTTCCGGCAGGAAATGGCCGCTGGCAACCGCATGGCCGGAGACGTTTTCGGCATGGTCACGCCAGACGCCGAGGACATCATAACCACTGCCCTGCGAGCTGCGCTCGCCCCACAGCACGAGGAGCGGCATCATGAGACTGCGGCCGCGGTCGGTGCGGTCATGGACGAGGTCGATTGAGGCCCCGGCGCGGTATTCGTCGCAGGTCGCGCGGATCGTTTCGGGGTTTCGGAAGCAACGCAGGTACTCGGCGAAAATTTCGGGTTCGAACGCCGTAGGATCGCGGAGCATCGAGCGCAGAAAGAATTCGGGCTCGGCGCCGATCAGCCTTTCGGGCAATCCGCCCGGCTGGGTCAGAAAGAACCAGTGATAACTGGAGGTGGCGGCCTTCTGGTCGATCGTCTCGAAGCGGTAGAGCGTCGGCACGATGTCGAGCAGCGCCAGCCGCTCGATGCGCTCCGGATGATCTCGTGCCAGCCGGTGCGCGACCCGTGCGCCGCGGTCGTGACCGGCGACCATGAACCGCTCGAAACCGAGCGCCGCCATCACTTCGACCTGATCCTGCGCCAGCGCCCGCTTCGAATAGTTCATGAGGTCCGGCCCGGCGGGCGGCTTTGAGCTGTCGCCGTAGCCGCGCAGATCGGGCGCCACGACCGTGAACTCGGCGGCGAGGCGCGGCGCCAGCTTGCGCCACATCAGGTGGGTTTGCGGGTAGCCGTGCAGCAACAGCAGCGGCGGCCCGCTGCCGCCGGTCACCAGGGTGATGCTGGCGCCCGCGGTATCGATGCGGCGCTGCGCGAAGCCGGGGAAGAACTCGGCCAGCTTACAGCCCTCGGGTTGCCGGGCCCTTCAGTTCGACAGTATTGCCGTCGGGGTCGGAAATGTAGATCGACGGGCCGTAGCCCTCGGCGCCGTAGCGTTCGTGCACCTCGCCGGGATCAACACCGTTCTTTGCAAGATGCGCCCTCAGCGCCGCCGCATCGAAGCCGGCGAGCCGCACGCAAAAATGGTCCATGTTGCGCCCGGTCTTGTCGGCCGCCCCGCCCGGCGAGGCGGAGGCCGGCACCAGATCGATCAGCGCCGTCCCGGCGCGCAGTTGCACGAGCCGCGGCTGCTGCAATTCGCGTTCGACGCGGCAGCCCAGCACCCGCTGGTAAAACGAAATCGCGCGGTCGAGATCGCCGACCCGCAACACGACGTGGTCGAGACCGGCGATCCCGATCCCGGCCTCGCCACTCGCGTTGGCTTTCGTATCAATGGTCACGGCGTCCGGCATTGTCGCCTCCTTTCGCTCATCCCCGGTTACTTTACCGCGGATTCGCCGGAGCCGGCAGCGGGATTATTGCGGCGTTGGTTGGGCGGGCTGAGCCGCGGCACGGCGGGGGTGCTGGCTGCGCCAAGCGTGGATCTCGTCGCGGCCGAGAACGCCGTCGTGGTTCGCGTCCATCTGGTCGAAGCGTGCCGCGGCGCGTTGTCCGGCCCGATCCTTGGCGCGCTGGATGAACTGGTCGCGCGTGATGCCACCGGTAGGCGAATTCATGGACGAGCCCACGGCGGGCGCCGAGGCTGCCGGGGCTGCGTTGTCGACGGCGGCGGTCTGCGTCGCCGTCTGGGCTATGGTCGCGGCGGGAAACAAAAACAGCGCGATAAGAGCTGCAGTGAGGGTTGAACGCATTTTCTACGACTTTCAGTTGATACTGCAACGCATATAACATTATATACGTGCCAACACAAGCGCGGGTTGCATTGCGGTCATATCGCATCGGCAAAAAAGCCGGGTCTGGAGGCCGCTTTCCGCGCAATCCGCCGCGGCGACGGAGTACAGTTGGTTGACAAGAGTTTCGACAACCTGCAGCGGGGAAAACGACATGCAATACCGCAGGATCTCAGCCGATTGCCATCTCGACATGCCGTGGATGCCGCCCGACCTGTTCACCTCGCAGGCGCGGCAGGAATTGAAGGACCGCGTGCCTTATGTCGCGGACGGCCCGGACGGGCCGCAATGGGTCGCCAAGAACGGCGCCACTTTCGGCCTCCTCTACGGCGTCGGCCCAGGCGGTGCCAAGCATGTGCCAGGACAGAACGTCCGCGTCGACATCATGGCGGCGCGCGGCCTCTACGAGGATGCCAAGAAAGGCAAGACCCGGTGCAGCGACCCGCATCTGCGCCTGAAAGACATGGAGGCGGACGGCGTCGACGCCGAGATCATCTACGGCGTCCTCGGCACCGCCTCCAGGCTCAACGACACCGAGGCCTCGAACGAGGTTCTGCACATCTACAACGATTGGCTGAGGGATTTCTGCAGCCACTACCCGGACCGTCAGATCGGCCTCGCCTGCCTTCCGTATGGCAGCGTCGAGCTCGCGGTTAAGGAAGTCCATCGCGTCGCGAAGATGGGCCTCAAAGGGCTCGAACTGTCGTGCTCGTGGGACATGGAGCCGATGTGGCACCCGAGTTGGGAGCCGTTCTGGAAAGCGGTCGACGAGGTGCAACTGCCGCTGCATTTCCACACCTTCCCGACGACCCCGCCGCGCGCCCGCCAGGAGGCACCCAAGGTCCGCCGCGCGGCGATGTTCACCGGCGTCTCGGCGTTCCAGATGGGGCTCATTCACATCATCGCTGGGATGATGGGGGCGGGCGTGTTCGAGCGCTACCCGCGCCTCAAGGTCTCGTTCGGCGAGAGCGGCGCCGGCTGGCTCGCCTATGCGCTGCACCGCATGGATTTCGAATTCGAGGACCGCTTTCGCGACCTGATGAAGCTGAAGCCAAGCGAATACTGGCGCCGCCAGTGCAAGGCGACATTCCAGTTCGACCCGATCAGCGCCAAGCTCATCGACGACATCGGCGTCGAGACGATGATGTGGGGCTCGGACTACCCGCACACCGATGGCATCTGGCCCGAATCCTCGAAATATATCGAGGAGCAATTCGCCGGACTGTCGCCGGACGTCGTGCACAAGATCACCTGCGAAAACGCCGCCAAATTCTATGGGCTAATCAATTGACGTTCGGGCCCATAGAGACAATTACTTAATCGTTTGTGGCCGGGCTTGTCCCGGCCACCCACGACTCGTGTCGCTCCCTGACAATTGTCCGTGGATGCCCGGCACATGTGTCCACCAAATAGAGATGTCACTCTTTCTGCCATTTAGAAATGTCACTCCTCGGTAGCTGGGGTCGGGCGGCGGGCGGGCGCGGAGCCTCGGCGTAGCGTAG
>Ga0310910_10000123_pt1 | contig 35971 bp, 30 predicted proteins | sample GREbulkMGHF172_FD_203448 | JGI IMG/M metagenome (GOLD analysis project Ga0310910, IMG submission 203448) | Lab enrichment of tropical soil microbial communities from Luquillo Experimental Forest, Puerto Rico - GRE.bulkMG.HF172 | ecosystem: Environmental > Terrestrial > Soil > Tropical forest >... | reverse complement strand
CTGGACCAACTGAATGTGCTCGCAAATTCTGTATGGATTTCCTCGAAGCGAACTCAATCGGAATAAAAAATTATTGCGATGGGAAAACTTCGCGACCCACCCACTTACAGCACCAATGTCGAGCGGTTATTTTTTGCCAGACTTCATGAAGCTGGTTTAACCGAGAGGAGTAACTATGCCGAAGAAGTACAGCATTCGTTCAAAGCAGTCTTATCGCAAAGCGGCGCTCAAGGCGTGGCGCACCAAGCGCAAGAACAAAAAAAAGAAGTAGGGGCGCGTGACTTCAATTACTCAAAGCGTAGCTTGTTCAGCATGGCGGATCGTCAGGGCTGACTGGTCTGCGCAAGTTTTGTAAAAAAATCCTCGAAGAAAAACTGTAGGGGTGGGAGAAGATTCTTAGGAATGGGCGAGTGGCGATGTCCGCTTTACCCCCGAAAGCGGACATTCACAGGCGCGCTAAAGTGAGTGGTGTCCGCATTTGCCGAAGGTGCTTTGAGCGTTCGGCTGGGTAGCTCATTTGTCCAAGCCGAGCACGTTCTTGACGGCATCCATGACGGTTATTTTAGGGTATTTAGAGCAATAGGAGTTCACCTTCTGCTCATCCTGTTCCATTACAGCGGGATCGATGATCGTGTTGCTGCGCCTGCCGTTGTAGTATCCGTTAAGCCACAACACGGCATACTTCGAGGGCCACGCGAGTTTCTCCATGTAAAGCTGTTCGCACGTTAGTTTAGAAAGGTCGATCGTCACTTGTGCTTGCGGTGTGCCGGCCGCAAAAATGAACAAAGCGATGCTTAGAAGCAGCCGAACTTTCATGGTCCCCTCCATAGGCTTTGCAGACTTAACGTCATTGCATTCAATACCAGGGAAGGCTGGTCGCGTGACGTAACCCGCGAGATCGCGGAAAAAGTGCTCGACCTCAACAATATGGGCACAGCATTGGGTGCAGCCGCAAGGGAGTTAGTCTGTTGAGCGTGAAAACGGGTGAAGGGTTTTTGTTTAGCGGCGCGGTGTCCTGATTTGCCGAAGGTGCTGTAGGGCTTTCTGTGTCCGCTTTACCCCCAATAGCGACCGCGAAAGCGGACATTCGCTCGCTCCCGGCTAGATGGCAGCTTTAAATCGACGGGTGATGTGCCAGGGCGACAATGCGCGGTCTCCCCGTAGAATTATAAGAGCGCCATCGTCAGTTGCTCAGTCGTGGTCCGAACAAGCTGGCGGGCGCACGTTCATTCCAATACTCCTGCGCAAATCCTGTGAAAAAATCCTCGAAGCAAACTGTACGGGTGTGAGAAGATTTTTAGGGGCGAGCGGCGCTTAATCGGCCCTCAGATCAACACCGAAGTCCCAACTTAACTTCTTTATCTCGGAGCGCTGGTGCTCCCAGTGCGTTACGAAACTATCCGCACCCACAAGGTTGAGCACATGCTCGGCGGATTTGCGCCATCGCGGGCCAAGGCCATTGAAGAAGGCATGCGCCTCAACGGGCAGCCGGGGCAAGATCGAAGCCAATGTGATGTAGTCGGTATCGATCACTTCAACCGCTTACTATGGCAACTCCTAGCAACTTCTTGACGTTTGCCCGCGTTGCAATGGGCATGGTCGGCCGCGCATTATCGCGTTGGCACAAACCGCGCTATTTGAATTCCCACCGCGCCTTGAAATCAGCCAGCGCCTGTTCGCGGCTTGCCGCGTAACCACTATCCGACAACGATGCTATGCGTGCGCGAACAGTAATCGTCCAAAGCCACGGCCGATCCTTCCGCGCTTGCGGATGCAGCATGATCCGCCCGATGACACGTCGTTCGCCGTCGTATACGTCGTAGTCGTCCTTCGACCATAATACTCCGCCACGACTTTTCGAGGCGTGGACGAGGCTGAGGGTGGTTTCGGTCATCGTAAGCGCCGTGTTCATCAATCAGGCCCGAAACCGATAACGAACTTTTGCCTTTCGTGTTTGTGTTTGGCGGCCATTTTTTAGTTTTTGTCGGCCGCCCGTGCGCGGCGGAGTACTCCCGCGCACGTTTTGTGAAAAAATCCTCGAAGAAAAAATGGAAGGGGACGGAGGGGTGTGCGCAGATTTTTAGTTGCGATGTGTGGCGGCGCAATTACGCCAATGCGTCATCGAGTATCCGACTTGCACCAACTGGCGCGTCGCGCGTGGTTGCATCAAGAAATGTATGTTTACTTAACCTGCGCAGATGCTGGCGAAGAGGAAGACGAGAAGGGCGACAGCCGCCGCGCCATACAACGTCAATGGGCTATCAATAAAGCCGTAGCGTCCGCGTCCAACGACCGATGTTGTCATGTCAGGCCCCTTTTCCCCGAGACCCGTCCCACGTTTGGCAATTTATCACCGCAAAGATGACAGCTGCAATACAATACCGTTAAGCGTCCCCTTAAGATTGGGACAGGATTATTGCCTCAATCGCCAATGCGAGTTGGCCCAAGGTCCACGATGGGCGAGGTCGATCACTTCGTCGCCAGCCGCAATGCTCCCAGGCAGATAATTGCCACCAGCACTATAGCGACTAGAACTTCCATCGAACCGTTGCCACGATCTGGCGAGAAGCCCAAGTAACGTTCAATAAATCGCATCGGTCCGCCGCGGGCGTTGTCGGCCAAAAATACGACCGCAGCCAACACAACGCTCATGGTCGCCAAGCCAAATGCTACGCCAGCTTTTTCCACAGCCCCAACCTGTGTTCGCGCTCGGCAAAACTCTACGCACGTTCGGCTACGGACTTTTTGCGATAAGTCAAAAACTGAAAATGCTCCGGGCGGTTGCCTAGCTTCCGTCACCCGGAGCAACGCGGGTTATGCCTTTGTGGGTGGGAGGAATGACCACGCGCGGTCTGAACTCTACGCGTGTCCGGCAGTGGGCGTTTGAGATAGATCAAACGCCAGAGGCGACTGCACCAAAGTGCAGTCGCCTGTCTTATTTCCAAGACAGAGATCAAAGCAAGAATACGCGTGTCGTTGGACCAAGGTCCAACGCCGCAAACAGCCGAATAAAGTTGTTTCTGTAGTTGCTACAGGTTGAAATCTAATCGCGTATCTGTGTGCTGGGTTTCATATGTTTGTTGGTGATGTAAACCATGGATGCACAAACGCACCGATGGTTCATCGCAATGTCTATCTGCATTGCCTTGTTTATCCTTAGCATGGCGCTTCATTACGTGACGTAAGTCGCGGCGCAATCAAAAAGCAAAATAGTCAGTTTTGCATTTGCGGAATGTCATTCAATTCGCAAGCTATTCCGGCTTCACGCAAACGCCGAATAATATCGACAGCGACACGCCACCGGTCAAATTCTCGCTTAGCCCGAGTTTCAGGACTATCGTCCGCCGTAGCTGATTTGGATTGCATTAAAACCCCAATTGTCCTTCACGTAGGGGCCCTGAACAAACTTACAAGAGGGATGAGCGAATAGCAGCTATGAGTTAATTTCGATGACAATATTGATCTGTATTATTGCAGCGAAGGAAAATCATAGTTTCCTTCTTTATGAGCGGTGGGAAAGATTTATAGGGGTTGGCGTTCCTTAGCTGCTTTTTCACCGTGCGCAGACGTTCTCGGGTAGGCCCCTTACCCGAGAACGTCTCTTAGCTAAGCGAAGGCCTGTGATGGCTGCGAGATTGGGGAACGTTTTATTTTGGGCGAGCCTCGGTGTTGCGGCGTTCTGGCTTTACAGCGCTTACGGACCTGATGGCGAATTAAACCCAAGGGAGGATTTGATAGGGTACGGAGTGGCGGCAGTCATCGTGTTTATCGGTTGGTCGCTTCGGTACATTCTCGCAGGGCGAAGTATTTGACGTAGGCGAGCTTTCCAGAATTACGTTGATGGGCGAATTAGCTCCCCGCCAAACTCTTTCTGAAATGCCTTCGCATCTTCCGGATCAGCGAAGCACCATCGAACGTAATGACGGCCATTGTGATAACGCCCTCTGCCTCGTTGACTTTGAATGCCACGAGTAGAGTGCCAACTATGCATATCGTTGAGCCTCGTGCCGAAGCCTTTTAGCGGAACGATCATCTCAACAATATGCGGATAGTGGCGTTCGGTTTCTTTAGTGCCTATGCGTCCTTTGTACGCCATTGAGATGACTTAGCACATTGGCGGTGAGCAACGAGGCGATTACATTGAATGGGAATGAATTGGCAGCGATTTGGCGTTATGCAGAACGTTCGGGATAAGGCGACCGGAGTGCAACTCGCTTGGATCGAGGATGGCAAAGTATTCGATGCCAAAACGAGGGCGATGGTCGGCATTATTCGCAACGGGAAAGTCTTCAGGCTCAATGGAGTGTTTGTCTGCCACGTCGCGAGCCTACGCGAGACCGGAGAGACGCCCGATGCGTTCAAGAGGCTCCTTGAAGAGGAGGAGGACTAACAGCCGAAGGCTGGAGACACTCCTATCGGAGTGGTGCCTGATCGGAGACTTCGAAGGGTCTAGGCTCCGTCTGGTTCGGTTTCTCAATCGGCTGTACTCTGGGCTTAGCTGAAATAAAATCAGAGGGGCAATCATGGCCCAAAAGAAAAAGACGAAGAAAACTAAAATCAAACACAAGCGGACTGCGAAGAGAAGCAAGCCTAAAAAGCGCTCCACTCGTAAGGTCGGTGTTCATAAGCCTCTTGTTTCAGATGAGGCACTAGAACGTTCCTATAGCTTCTAAAATGCAAATGCTCCGATGCCGTGCTTCGCTTGTCGATTAGCGCAAGCTCAATCGAACTCGGCAGTGTTAGCGCCAGCTAACCAGGAAATTTCTCCCTGAACTAAAAAAGATAGAACTGCGTCCTGTAGGATCATTCAAATATTCCGTCGGAATATCTCTGTCTGACCTTGGAATTGCATCGAGGCGAACTCGATTGGTCACCATCGCTGCAACGCTCTGCAGCCAGCATTGCCAATTAAGTCATGTTGTTGAAATGGGCCGAGGAGTAAAAACGGGGCCGTTGTCAGCCCCCAGTGCCTGACCGAAGATATAGAAAGTGGTGAAGCCACTAACAGTCATCAGTTAGCGCAGTAACACACGGCCACAGTGGTTCTGATGTCATTTATGTTAATGGCTACCGAATATACATTTCATTGACATACAAACTGACAAAATCGAACGCGTTCACCATCGCCATGGCCCCGATCTCACTGTTCGCCCCCGAGGTTGGGGCCATTGTTTATTTCTATGACAGATTTGACCACTAATGAGCACACCACTCTGCGCTTCTTTTTATGCAGTATTGATAGTGTGAGGCCAACCAAAGGCGCGGGCACACCAAGGACACAAAACGAGAGCCAATCCCAAGCCAGTCAATAACTTACGTCGTCTTGCAGCGGGCTCATAACCTGAAGGTCGTAGGTTCAAATCCTACCCCCGCAACCAAATAAAAGCCTGCCACGTCAACGCGTTGGCAGGCTTTTTCATGTGCCTGTTAGGAGAAACCCCCTCCGCAAGTAGGGTGCCGAAGAATGCCAACTAGATCAAGGTGTTCCCTTCCGATCCCTGCTCGTAGTCGATGGCACATGGAAGTGGTGTTTATTCGTCAGATGTTCTGGAAAGGCTTTTGGGCAATTTCGTTCATGGCCCGGCGGTGATCTTCGCTTGGGAACAGGTGGCCGAGTGATGATGCTGGCGTTCGGCTAGCCGGTTACTCGACCGCCGGCCTGCGGGCAGCAGAATAGTCGACAGAGTCAGATGGCGCTGACGGCGGTGGGACCCGCAAGTGGTTCCGCGCGTTGTTCCCGCATGTCATGAACTTTTCGAGCGTAACGCAGGTTGTTTGAAATCTGCTTTCACTCTAAAAGAGCACAACAACAAACATAACATACGAACAGGGGAGGAAGTAATGGCAGTCGCAGCAAGTTCTGCAGAAAAAGTCCGTGCATCCGAAGCGACCCGATGGGGTCAGTTGATCTTCGGTATCATATGCATGGTGATGATCGCCAACCTGCAATACGGCTGGACGCTGTTTGTGGGACCGATCGACCAGAAATACCACTGGGGGCGCGCTGCAATTCAGGTCGCCTTTACGGTCTTTGTGCTGACCGAAACCTGGCTGGTCCCGATCGAAGGATATCTCATAGATAAGTTCGGCCCACGCGCGATGATCAGCGGTTCGGGTGTGCTGGTCGCAATCGCCTGGGTGATTAATTCGGTCGCAGACTCGCTGCCCATGCTCTATCTGGGCGCCGCGATCGGCGGTATTGGCGCTGGCGTGGTCTATGGCGGCGCGGTGGGCAACGCTCTCAAGTGGTTTCCCGACCGGCGCGGCCTTGCGGCGGGTCTGACGGCCGCAGGCTTCGGTGCCGGTTCAGCGCTAACGGTCATTCCGATCGCCAACATGATCGCATCGAGCGGCTACCAGGCTGCTTTCCTTTGGTTCGGTCTCGGACAAGGTCTCGTGGTGGTTCTGGTGGGTCTGCTGCTACGAGCGCCAGAGCCCAGTGAAGTGCCGCCGAGTCAGGCCGTGCAGCAGTCGCGGCGCGACTATGAATGGAAGGAAGTGCTCAAGACACCGCCGTTTTACATCATGTACGCAATGTTCGTGATGGTCGGCGCAGGCGGCCTGATGGCGATCGCGCAACTGGCGCCCATCGCCAATGACTTCAAGATTGCCAAAGTTCCGGTCTCCCTGATTGGGCTAACGCTTCCAGCTCTTACCTTCGCGTTGACGATTGACCGGGTGCTCAACGGCATTTGCCGACCCTTCTTCGGCTGGGTATCCGACCGGATCGGCCGCGAGAACACGATGTTCATCGCCTTCTTCCTTGAAGGCCTGGGCATCTTCGCGCTGCTGTATTTCGGCACCAATCCGGTGCTGTTCGTGATCCTGTCTGGCCTGGTGTTCTTCGCCTGGGGCGAGATCTACTCGCTGTTCCCGGCGACGTGCACCGACATTTACGGGAAGAAGTATGCGACCACGAACTACGGGATGCTGTACACGGCGAAAGGCACGGCCTCTCTCCTGGTGCCCTTGGCTAACGTGCTTACGTCAGCCACCGGCAGCTGGCACGCGGTGTTCTATGTCGCGGCTGTTCTCAATATTATCGCCGCGCTCATGGCTTTGACCGTGCTTAAGCCCATGCGCGTCAAGTTCATTTCGAGAAGCTGAGCGCGCCGAATAGCTTAGACCGCCCGCAGGTCTGACCCGCGGGCGGTTTTTTTCATGATGTACAACAAACCGGTCGACCGGTTGCGTGTGCCTAGGCTTCTGGCATATTGTATACCAGCATGAGTAGCCGACACAGTAGCTCCCGTCGCGTAGGGGTGTCCGATAACGGAGGCGTCTCCCGCTCTCCGCTAGCATCTCACCCGGCGCTTGCGCCGATCGACGTCACGCCGAGTTTCAAGCAGAAAGCCTATACAGCCCTCAAGAACGCGATCGTCGCGATGGACATCTATCGCAACCGCGATGACATCCGGCTCGACGAGCGGAAGCTCGCTCAGGAGTTCGGCATCAGCCGCACGCCGGTGCGGGAGGCCATGGCCCAGCTCGAGAGTGAGGGCTTTGTGCGCTCGGTGCCCCGCCGCGGAATCTACGTGGTGCGCAAGACAAAGCGTGAGGTGATCGAGATGATTACCGCCTGGGCGGCGCTCGAGAGCATGGCGGCCCGGCTGATCACGCAGACCGCAACGGATGAAGAGATCGCCGGACTGCGCAAGATGTTTGCGACTTTTGAAAACGGCAAGCTGCGCGCTCATCTCGATGAATATTCCGACGTCAACATCGAATTCCATCAGAGCATCATCAGGCTGAGTCACAATGATGTACTGATCGATCTCGCCGAAAATCTTTTCACGCACATGCGCATGATTCGGCGCAAGACCATCGGCGAAAAAGATCGTGCTGATCGCTCGATCCGCGATCACATGAACATCATCGAAGCTCTGGAAGCTCGCGCGACGGATCGCGCGGAAGAACTCGTGCGCGACCATGCGCTGGGCCTCGCCGATCACGTGTCGCAATATGCTGACTATCTCGACTGACGAGCCGCACGAAAATCCGCGCGGTCAAGCGCGAAACGACAAACTAGATTACCGGGAGGACTCCCAATGGCTGAAGCAGCAGTGAAAGAAAAAACCACGGCGCCTGACGCGCAGCAGGAACTGACCGATGGATTTCACCTCATCATCGACGCGTTCAAGCTGAACGGCATCAAGACGATCTTCGGCGTTCCCGGCATTCCGATCACCGATTTCGGACGCATGGCGCAGGCCGCCGGCATGCGTGTGATTTCGTTCCGTCACGAACAAAACGCTGGCTATGCCGCGTCAATTGCCGGCTTTCTGACCAAGCAGCCCGGTGTGTGCCTCACGGTTTCGGCGCCCGGTTTTCTCAATGGTCTGACTGCGCTCGCTCACGCAACGACCAATTGTTTCCCGATGATCCTGGTTTCGGGATCCTCTGAGCGTGAAATCGTCGACCTCCAGCAGGGCGACTATGAGGAGATGGATCAACTCGCCATCGCCAAGCCGCTGTGCAAGGCGGCGTTCCGGGTACTGCACGCGCAGGACATTGGTATTGGTCTCGCCCGCGCGATCCGCGCCGCTGTTTCGGGCCGGCCGGGCGGTGTCTATCTCGATCTGCCCGCTAAACTGTTCGGCCAGGTGATGACCGCCGAAGCCGGAAGGAAATCGCTGGTGAAGGTGATCGATGCGGCGCCTGCACAGATTCCTGCCCCGGAAGTGATCAAACGCGCCCTCGATGTGCTGAAAAGCGCAAAGCGTCCGCTGATCATCCTCGGCAAGGGCGCGGCCTACGCGCAGGCCGATGACGCAATCCGCAGCTTCATCGAGAAGAGCGGGGTTCCGTTCCTGCCGATGAGCATGGCCAAGGGCATTCTGCCCGACACACACCCGCAATGTGCGGGTGCGGCACGCTCGACCGTGCTGAAGGACTCCGACGTCGTGATGCTGATCGGCGCCCGGTTGAACTGGCTCCTCTCGCACGGCAAGGGCAAGACCTGGGGTGAGGCGCCAAAGAAGTTCATCCAGATCGACATCGAGCCGAAGGAAATGGACTCCAACGTCGAGATCGCCGCGCCGGTCGTTGGCGATATCGGCTCGTGCGTCTCGGCCCTTGTTCAGGGCATGGGTGGCAACTGGGCGGCTCCGCCGGCGGATTGGACCAAGGCCGTCAGCTCAAAGCGGGAAGAGAATGTTGCCAAGATGGCGCCCCGGCTGATGAACAACAATTCGCCGATGGATTATCACGGGGCACTCGGGGTCCTGCGTACGATCGTCAAAGAGCGGCCCGACGCCGTTTTCGTCAATGAAGGCGCCAACACGCTCGATCTCGCGCGCGGCATCATCGACATGTATCAGCCACGCAAGCGGCTGGACGTCGGCACATGGGGCGTGATGGGCATCGGCATGGGCTATGCCGTCGGTGCCGCGATCGAGACAGGTAAGCCTGTGCTCGCGGTCGAAGGCGACAGTGCCTTCGGCTTCTCTGGAATGGAGGTCGAGACGATCTGCCGCTACAAGCTGCCGGTCTGCGTCGTCATCTTCAACAACGACGGCATTTACCGCGGCACCGACGTCAATTCGGCCGGTTCGGATCCTGCGACGACGGTTTTCGTCAAAGGCTCGCGTTACGACAAGATGATCGAAGCTTTCGGCGGCGTCGGCGTCAACGCGACCAGTCCTGACGAACTCAAGCGCGCCGTGAACGCGGCGATGGACTCGGGCAAGCCGACGCTCATCAATGCGGTGATCGACCCGGCGGCGGGCAGCGAGAGCGGCCGCATCGGCAACCTCAACCCACAAAGCGCGCTTCGTAAGAAGTAGATCATTTGGATATTCGCCGGATGTCCGTGTGCGGGCATACGCGGAAAAGATGGAGCAGTTGAAATGGCCAAGAAGAAACAAAAGAGAGCAAAAGCCGCGACGAAAAAATCGTCACGCAAAGTCGTGAAACTTGCGGCCGCGCGCAAGGCGAAGAGCGGCAAGCAGAATGGCTTGCCGCGTCCGTCGTCCAAGCCCTTCGGGCAGGACGGCCAGGCACTGACCGGCGTGCGCATCCTCGATTTCACGCATGTGCAATCGGGCCCGACCTGCACGCAGCTGCTCGGCTACATGGGCGCCGACGTGATCAAGGTCGAGCGTCCGGGCGTCGGCGACATCACACGCACGCAGCTGCGCGATGTGAAAGGGGAGGACAGCCTCTACTTCACGATGCTCAACGGCAACAAGCGCTCGATCACGATTGATTCTAAACACCCGCAGGGGATGCGTGTTCTCAACGCGCTGATCAAAACCTGCGACGTGCTGGTCGAGAACTTTGCGCCCGGCGCACTCGATCGCATGGGGCTGACCTGGGAGCACATTCACAAGATCAATCCGCGCATGATCGTGGCTTCGGTCAAGGGCTTCGGTCCAGGCCCCTACGAAGACTGCAAGGTCTACGAAAACGTCGCGCAGTGCGCGGGCGGCTCGGCATCGACCACGGGCTTTCGTGAAGGTCCTCCGCTCGTGACCGGTGCACAGATCGGCGACTCGGGCACCGGATTGCATCTCGCTTTCGGCATTGTCTGCGCCCTTCATCAACGCATTCGAACCGGTCGCGGCCAGAAAGTTCTGTGCGCCATGCAGGACGGCGTGCTCAATCTCGCGCGCGTAAAACTACGCGATCAGCAGCGCCTCAAGCATGGGCCGCTGACCGAGTACAGCCAATATGGCGAAAACATTCCTTTCGGCGATGCGGTGCCGCGTGCCGGCAACGATTCCGGTGGCGGTCAGCCCGGCTGGATTCTGAAGTGCAAGGGTTGGGAGAGCGATCCCGACGCATACATCTACTTCATCACCCAGGCCCCCGTCTGGGGAGAGATCTGCGATCTCATCGGCAAGTCGGAGTGGAAGGCCGATCCCAACTACGCCACACCCCCGGCACGTTTGCCGCGTCTGAAACAGATCTTCGCGAGCATCGAAGAATGGACCGTGACCAAGACCAAGTTCGAGGTCATGGATATCTGCAACAAGATCGATATTCCTGTCGGGCCGATTCTTTCGATGAAAGAAATTGCCGAAGAAAAGTCGCTGCGGGATACGGGCACCGTGGTCGAAGTCGATCATCCGGGCCGTGGCAAATATCTCACGGTCGGAAATCCGGTGAAAATGTCGGACTCGGTCACCAAGGTGAAGCGTTCCCCGCTGCTCGGCGAGCACACCGACGAAATTCTGAAGGACGTGCTGGGCTTTAAGGCCGCGGAGATTGCGGAGATCAAGAACTCGGGCGCTCTCAGCGCGCCGAAGAAGGAAGAAAAGGCCGCGTAACGTTCATGCCCGGGCTCGTTCCGGGCGTCCAACCGGGACTAATTCCGGCGATGGAACGCTGATATTTTCGGGAGGGGTTGAATGCGTATTGTCGTTCACGGCCAGCAGGCCTTCGGCAAGGCCGTGCTAGAGGCGCTGCTCAAGCGCGGTGAGAATGTCGTCGCGGTCTATGTCGCGCCGGAAAAGGAAGGCGCCAAGGCCGATCCACTCAAGGAAGCCGCGCTTGCTGCCAAACTTCCCGTGCATCAGCCGGCGTCCTACAAGGATCCGAAAGTCTGGGAAGAGTTCAGGGCTCTGAAACCTGATCTTCAGGTCATGGCCTTCGTCACGCTGTTCGTGCCGGAGGATTTTCTCAACATCCCGACGCACGGTTCGATCCAGTACCATCCGTCGCTGTTGCCGGCCTACCGTGGCGCCAGTGCGATCAACTGGCCGATCATCAAGGGCGAGAAGGAAACCGGGCTGTCGATCTTCTGGCCCGACAACGGATTAGATACCGGCGACGTCCTGGTTCAGAAGAAAACACCGATCTCCAATACCGACACACTCGGCACCGTCTATTTCGACCGCCTTTTCCCGATGGGCGTCGAAGCGATGTTGGAATCGGTCGATCTGGTGAAGGCCGGCAAGGCGCCACGCATCAAGCAGGACGAGTCGAAGGCGACTTACGAGGGTCGCTGCGGCGCCGGAAACGCGAAGATCGACTGGGGCAAGCCCTGGGAGCAGATCGATCGCCTCATCCGCGGCTGCAACCCCGCGCCCGGCGCCTGGACCTCGCTCGGCGGCACAACTTTCAAGATCTTCGACGCCAAGCCTCTACCGGCCAAGGATCCGAAGGGCATCGGCGGGAAGCTTGGCGAGGTCGTCGCGGTCGACGCCGACAGCTTTACGGTGGTTTGTGCCGATGGCCGCTTCAAGGTTACGCGCGTTCAGCCCGACGGAGGCAAGAAGATCGACGCTTCCGAATTCATCTCCACTGCCAAACTCGTCAAGGGAGCAATTCTCGCCTGATTTAGCTCCCAACCGCATCGAACATCCCGCGCAGCGAACGTCGTGCTCCAATCAGAATTGGAAGATCTCACTTCGTCGAGTCACATAACCCGCATATTGGATCAATCCCATGCCCGCCTCGCAGCATCAAAACCCTAAGTCCGACATTGAAATTTCGCAGTCCGCGAAGAAGCGTCCGATCCTCGACATTGCAAAAGAGAAGCTCGGCATTGCTCCGGAGAATCTCGAACCTTACGGCCACTACAAGGCCAAGGTTTCGATGGACTACGTCAAATCACTGCAGGGCAAGAAAAGTGGCAAGCTGATCCTGGTGTCAGCGATCTCGCCAACGCCGGCGGGCGAGGGCAAGACGACCACGACGGTGGGCTTGACCGATGCGCTCAATCACATCGGCAAGAAGGCGATGCTGTGCCTGCGTGAGCCGAGCCTTGGTCCGTCATTCGGCATGAAGGGTGGTGCGGCCGGTGGTGGCTATGCGCAAGTGGTGCCGATGGAGGACATCAACCTGCACTTCACCGGCGACTTCCACGCCATTACTTCGGCGCACAATCTTCTCTCCGCATTGATTGATAATCACATCTATTGGGGCAATACACTCGGGATCGACTCTCGCCGCGTCGCCTGGCGTCGTGTGCTGGACATGAACGATCGCGCGCTGCGCGAGATCGTCTGTTCGCTCGGCGGCGTTGCCAATGGCTACCCGCGCGAAGCCGGTTTCGACATCACGGTTGCTTCCGAAGTCATGGCCATTTTCTGCCTGGCCAAGGATCTCGACGACCTGAAAGAGCGTCTCGGCAACATCATCGTTGCCTATACTCGGGATCGCAAACCGATCCGCGCGCGCGATCTGAAGGCGCACGGCGCGATGGCCGCGCTGCTCAAGGAGGCGATCGCGCCGAACCTTGTGCAGACACTCGAGGGGACGCCCGCATTCATTCACGGCGGCCCTTTCGCCAATATCGCGCATGGCTGCAATTCGGTCGTCGCAACGACGACGGCGCTCAAGCTTGCCGATTACGTGGTGACCGAAGCCGGCTTCGGAGCCGATCTCGGCGCCGAGAAATTCCTCGACATCAAGTGCCGCAAGGCGGGCCTTTCGCCCGATTGCGTCGTCCTGGTTGCGACCATCCGCGCCCTGAAGATGCACGGCGGTGTCAAGAAAGAAGATCTCAAGTCCGAAAATCTCAAGGCCCTCGAAGCGGGCATGGCCAACCTTCAACGGCACGTGGAAAACGTGAAGAAATTCGGCCTGCCGGCCGTGGTCTCGATCAACCGTTTTTCCGCCGACACCGACGCCGAGATCGCGCTGGTAAAGGAAAAGTGCAAGGCTCTCGGGGTCGAGGCACTGATGGCGGACCACTGGGCGATGGGCGGGGCGGGGGCAGCCGATGTCGCCAACGCCGTCGTGAAAGTGATCGGCGAGGGCAAAGGCAAGCTCAAGTTTCTCTACCCGGATGACATCCCGTTGTTCGAAAAAGTGAGGACGATCGCCAAGGAGATCTATCGCGCGAATGATGCGACCGCCGACAAGTCGGTCAAGGATCAGCTCAAGAGCTGGGAGGAGATGGGATTTGGCAAGCTGCCGGTCTGCATGGCCAAGACCCAGTACAGCTTCTCAACCAACCCGGATCTCAAGGGAGCCCCCGTTGACCACACGATCGCGGTGCGTGAGGTGCGCCTTTCTGCGGGCGCCGAGTTCGTCGTCGCGATCTGCGGGGAAATCATGACCATGCCGGGTCTGCCGAAGGTCCCGGCAGCCGATTCAATCGACGTCAACAAGCAAGGGCAAATTGTCGGGTTGTTCTAATCCTTGCCGCATTGCCGACGGCAAAAAGGGCCCGCCAGCCGCGGGCCCTTTTCATTTGTCGCGGCTTTGTTTGACGCAAATTTCCTAAAATTTTTCGTTTTCTTGGGGGCGCGAGGTTAATTTCTGTTCTCCGGCGTTAGACCTTTGACTAAGTCAATCGTGTTCGACTAATCGGACAACAGCGGCGCCACGCGTCGTGCTTCTGCAACGAGTGCTGCGGTCAGCGTCGTCATCGGCTCGCGTGCTGGTGCGACCAGACCGATGGTATGAGTTGCCTCCGGTTCGACGATCGGGATCGCGCGCAACACATCTGTCAATCCAAGCGATGCAGCGAGCCGCGCCGGCATGACGCTCGCCCAGCGTCCGGTGCGCACATGCGAGTACAGAAGAATCATAGAGTCCGACTCGAGAGATATCCTCGGCGTGATGCCGGTGTCACGCAGCAGCCGTTCGATGATGCGACGGTTCTGCATGTCGGGGGTGAGCAGACAAAGCGGGATCTGGGCGACCTCGGTCCATGTTACGCTCTGACGATCGCCAAGAGGAGCATCTGCAGCGACCAGCAGGCGGTAGCGCTCATTGTAAAGCGGCACGGCGGTGACGCGGCCGAGAGGTTCGTTGTCGAGGTACGTAAGACCGGCATCGATTTCGAGGTTCTCCAGATGCGCGAGAATCTCCAGCGAGGTCCGCGACAGAATCGTGAATTGAACCTCGGGGTGCCGCGCGCGAAACGGTGTCGTCAATGTCTCCACCATCGCAAGCGCGGTGGGAATGGCCGCAAGACGCAGCCTGCCGGCAAGTCCGTGCTTGAGAGCATGGACCTCCTGACGCATGGCCCTGGTATCACCAACGATGCGCCGGGCCCAGTCGAGCACACGCTCACCTTCGGCCGTGAACCCCTGAAACCGGGAACCACGGTTCACCAGCAGGACGCCGAATGTATCTTCCAGCTGTTTCACGCCGGCCGATAACGTCGGCTGGGTTACGCCACAGACTTCGGCGGCCCTGCCGAAATGCTTTTCGCGTGCCAAGGCGAGCAGAAATTCGAGCTTTTCGAGCAAGGCTGCTCCCTTTTGCACCCATATGAACAAGTTTCACGGTCTTTACGTCCGCGAAACCCGCGTCATATGACAAGGTTAAGGTAATCGGAAAATACAAGAAGGCGGTGTTTTTTGATAGAAGGCTTCTATCGGTTGATTGGTACCGAGGGCTTGCCGAGCCTGATTCAGAGGCGTTTTTCTGGGTTTAGAGGACCAAGATGAGCATTACGGAACAAGTCGCCCCAAAGACGACCGCCCTTGGCGGGCGTCGCCGAACCCGCCGTACACCAAAGGGCCGACAGATCGACCCGCAGGCACTCGTGGAAGTGCGGGCTTTGCTGACGGATCGTCCGCGCCGACGCGATCTGCTCATCGAGCACCTTCATCTGATCCAGGATCAATACGGCTCCATCTCCGCGGCTCACCTTGCCGCGTTGGCCTCGGAAATGAAGATGGCGCTGACCGAGGTCTATGAAGTCGCAACCTTCTACGCGCATTTCGATGTCGTGAAGGAAGGCGAATTGCCGCCCCCGCCGATCACGGTGCGCGTATGCGATTCACTCTCCTGTGCCATGGCCGGCGCCGAGAAACTGCTGAAAGAACTCCCTGGCAAACTCGGACGCGACGTTCGCGTTGTGCGCGCTCCCTGCATGGGCGGGTGCGATCGTGCACCGGTCTGTGCCGTCGGTCATCTGCAAACATTTGAGTCGACGCCCGAGACAGTCGCGACCGCGGTCAAAAAAAATGACCATGCGCATGCGTGGAAGCCGGATACCGATTTTGCCGGATATCAAAAAGCTGGCGGTTACACACTTTTGAAAGCTTGTCTCGAAGAGAAGCGCACGCGTGACGAACTGATCAAGATTGTAAGCGATGCGGGCCTGCGCGGCCTCGGCGGTGCCGGCTTTCCCACCGGTCGCAAGTGGTCGCTGGTGCGGGCTGAACCGGCACCGCGAATGTTTGCCGTGAACGCCGACGAGGGAGAACCCGGCACCTTCAAGGATCGCTACTATCTTGAACGCGACCCGCACCGTTTTATTGAAGGCGTGCTGATTGCTGCCTGGGTTGTCGAGGCGCGCGATACATACATCTATCTCCGCGACGAATACCCCGAGTTGCGCCTGATGCTCGCCGATGAAATTGCCAAGGTCGAAGAGGCCGGGCTTACGCCACATACCAGACTGCATCTGCGGCGGGGCGCAGGCGCCTATATCTGCGGCGAAGAGTCGGCGATGATCGAGTCGATCGAGGGCAAGCGCGGGCTACCACGGCACCGTCCGCCTTACGTTGCGCAGGTTGGCTTGTTCGGCCGACCGACACTCGAACAGAATGTGGAGACCATGTTCTGGATCCGCGACATCATCGAAAAAGGCGCGAAGTGGATGACGTCGCAGGGCCGTCACGACCGCAAGGGCTTTCGCAGTTTTTCGGTCTCAGGTCGCGTGAAGAATCCTGGCGTGAAGCTGGCGCCTGCCGGCGTCACCATGTGCGAGTTGATCGATGAGTTCTGCGGCGGCATGCAGGACGGCCATACGTTCAAGGCCTATCTCCCGGGGGGTCCCTCGGGCGGCATTCTTCCGGCATCGATGGCGGATATTCCGCTCGATTTCGGAACCCTCGAAAAGTACGGTTGTTTTGTGGGTTCGCACGCGGTTGTAATTCTCTCCGACAAGGACGACATCAAGGCTGCGGCGTTGAATCTGATGAAATTCTTCGAGGATGAAAGCTGCGGCCAGTGCACCCCCTGCCGGGTGGGGACCGAAAAAGCGGCCAAGCTTATGGCCAAGGGTCCATGGGATGTGAAGCTTCTCGAAGAACTTTCAACGGCCATGCGGGACGCGTCTATATGCGGACTGGGCCAGGCGGCGCCGAATCCGCTTTTGTGCGTGCTAAAATATTTTCCGGATGAACTGACCAAGCCATTGGGAAGCTGGTGACGGCGAAAGGCGAAAAGCGATGAGTGCGTGCAACGGCAAATCCAAATCGGTAAAATTCATCCTCGACGGCAAAGAGGTTGAAGCGCTTGACGGCGAAACCATCTGGCAGGTGGCAAAGCGCCTCGGTACCGACATTCCGCACCTTTGCTACTTGCCGGAGCCCGGCTATCGCGCCGACGGCAATTGCCGCGCCTGTATGGTGGAAATCGAGGGCGAGCGCGTGCTGGCGGCAAGCTGCATCCGCAAGCCGACCGATGGCATGAAAGTGAAAGCGACTTCGGACCGTGCCAAAACGGCGCGGCGGATGGTCTTCGAGCTGCTGGTCACCGACCAACCGGAACGCGCGACTTCGCGCGATCCGCAATCGAAGTTCTGGGGTTGGGCCGATCGGATGGGCATCGACGTTGCCCGCTTTCCCGAGCGCGAAAAAATGCCGGCTTCCGACCGCAGCCACCCGGCAATGGCGGTCAATCTCGATGCATGTATTCAATGCAATCTCTGCGTCCGGGCCTGCCGCGAAGTGCAGGTCAATGACGTCATCGGCATGGCTGGCCGCGGTCATGGCGAAAAAATTGTCTTCGATTTCGACGATCCGATGGGTCAGTCGACCTGCGTGGCGTGTGGCGAATGCGTGCAGGCCTGTCCGACCGGCGCGCTGATGCCGTCAACGCTGGTCAACGCCAAGAACGTGCGCACAGAGTATCCGGACCGCGAAGTGCACAGCGTGTGCCCGTATTGCGGTGTCGGTTGTCAGCTCACTTACCAGATCAAGGACGACAAGCTTCTGTACGTCACTGGCAAAAACGGCCCGGCGAACCAGAACAGGCTGTGCGTCAAGGGTCGGTTCGGCTTCGACTACGTGCATAGTCCCCAGCGGCTCACCAAGCCGATGATCCGCAAGGAGGGCGTGCCGAAGGTGCCGCACGAGTTCATCGATCCGATGAACCCGTGGACGCATTTCCGTGAGGCGACCTGGGAAGAGGCGCTCGACAAGGCGGCCACCGGCCTCAAGAAGATTCGCGATCGAGACGGCCCGAAAGCGCTCGCTGGCTTTGGTTCGGCGAAATGCTCGAACGAAGAGGCCTACCTGTTCCAGAAACTGGTGCGAGCGGGTTTCGGCTCCAACAATGTCGACCACTGCACGCGCCTTTGCCACGCGTCATCAGTTGCGGCACTGCTGGAGGGTGTCGGTTCGGGTGCGGTGTCGGCCACCTTCAACGAAGTGAAGAACTCCGATGTCATTATCGTCATCGGCGCCAATCCGACCGAAAATCATCCGGTTGCGGCAACGTTCTTCAAGCAGGCTGCCAAACGCGGTGCAAAGCTGGTGGTGATGGATCCGCGCGGTCAGGCGCTCAAGCGACACGCCTGGCGCATGATGCAATTCAAGAACGGTGCCGACGTGGCGATGCTCAACGCCATGCTCAACGTCATCGTCACCGAGAAGCTTTACGACCAGCAATATATCCAGACTTACGTCGAAGGTTTTGGTCCTTTCTCCGAAAGCATCCAGGATTTCACGCCAGAGGAGATGGCTCCGGTCTGCGGCATTCCTGCCGACACTCTGCGTGAGGTGGCGCGCACTTATGCACGCGCAGAAAGCGCGATCATTTTCTGGGGGATGGGCGTGTCGCAGCACACGCACGGCACCGACAATGCGCGTTGCCTGATCGCGCTCGCGCTCATCACCGGCCAGATCGGTCGGCCGGGCACCGGCCTGCATCCGCTGCGCGGCCAGAATAACGTGCAGGGCGCGTCAGACGCCGGCCTCATTCCGATGTTCTTCCCCGATTACAGGTCGGTCGAAAATCCGGAGATCCGCGCCGAGGTCGAGAACGTGTGGAACGCCAAGCTCGATCCAAAGAAGGGCCTCACGGTGGTCGAGATCATGGATGCGGTCCACGCGGACACGATCAAAGGCATGTACATCCTCGGTGAAAATCCGGCGATGTCGGACCCCGATCTCAACCACGCGCGCGAGGCGCTCGCGCATTTAGAACACCTCGTGGTGCAGGATCTCTTCCTGACGGAAACCGCGGTATATGCCGACGTCTTCTTGCCGGCTTCAGCATGGCCGGAGAAGGATGGCACGGTTACGAATACCAATCGGCAGGTGCAGATGGGACGGCAAGCACTGCCGCTCCCGGGCGATGCCAGGCCCGACTGGTGGATCACCCAGGAGCTTGCTCGCCGTATCGGACTCAACTGGAACTACAAACACCCCAGCGAAATCTACACCGAAATGGCGTCATTGATGCCCTCGCTCGACAACATCCCGTGGGAGCGCGTCGAAACTGAAAGCGCAGTGACCTATCCCGCCGATGCAATCGACAAGCCGGGTCGCGACGTTGTGTTCGACAAGGGCTTCCCGCGTCCGGGCGGCTTCGCAAAACTCGTGTCAGCTAGGCTACAGCCGCCGGCCGAAACGCCGGATCACGAATATCCGTTCATCCTCACGACCGGCCGTCAGCTCGAACACTGGCACACGGGCGCCATGACGCGTCGCGCAACCGTTCTCGATGCCTTGGAGCCAACGGCCGTCGCTTCGCTTTCACGCGGCACGTTCGTGAAGCTTGGAATTAAACCCGGCGACATGGTTCGCGTGACTACCCGTCGCGGAACGGTTGAACTCAACTCGCGTCAGGATGATTCAATACCTGATGGCGTCGTGTTCATCCCCTTCGCTTATGTGGAAGCTGCCGCGAATATTCTGACCAATCCTGCGCTCGATCCGTTCGGGAAGATTCCGGAATTCAAATTCTGCGCAGCGAAAGTCGAGGCGATCGGGCCGCAGATGGAAGCGGCTGAATAGCGGCAGAAAGAGACGTCGAGGCGCTGCGGGCTCTTGTAGGCTCTTGTGGGGTAGTGGCCCTGGCGTTCGTCTCTACGTGAACCTCAAGCAGGCCATTCCATCCAACTCTTGACTGTGTGGCTGACGTGCTCCGACGGTGTTGCCTGCCCGCGCAAAATATTGTTCGACTTGCGCGGGATTAACCTGCTGGGATTTCGCCCATGGCATGGATGCTCGATCGCGTCGGGCGGCATATCGCCTCCTATCTGCAACAGCCTGCCTCAGGCTATGAGCCGTTTACGCCGGCGGATCCGAAGGCGCTGCAGGCATTGATCAAGCCTGGCGACATCCTCTTGATCGAGGGCCGAACGCATATCGCGGGCGTCATCAAATATCTTACCCAGTCCACGTGGTCGCATGCCGCGCTTTATGTCGGGCCGATCGATGGTCAGGCCACATCAAGCGGAGAGCCTTACGATCTGGTGGAATCCAACATGGAAGCCGGCATCATCTCGGTCCCTCTGTCGACCTATTTTGATTACCACACGCGTATCTGTCGCCCCGTCGGCTTGTCGCCCGAAGATTGTCAGGCGGTTTGCGACTACGCGATCGAACGCATCGGCTTACAGTACGATCTGAAGAACATCGTCGATCTGGGCCGCTATCTTGTGCCACTGCCTGTACCGCAGCGCTTTCGGCGCCGCATGATCGCACTGGGTTCCGGCGATCCGACGAAGCTTATCTGTTCCGCGCTGATCGCAAAGGCATTCGCTGCCATTGGCTATCCGATATTGCCGGCTATCGAGCACGTCGAAAGCGCGAGTGCGCGACGGGAGATTTATCGCATTCGCGATAGCTCACTTTTTTGCCCGCGCGACTTCGATATTTCTCCGTATTTTGCAATCATCAAGCCAACGATCGAAATGGGTTTCGATTACAAGGCGATCAGTTGGTCTACTGAAGGCTCATCTGCCGGAACATGAAACCTCTTGTCGCCCTGCCTCCGCACGAACGCGTGCCGGCTATGTGAACGCGTCGGCCTCACGCAACCGTGAGAAGCCCCCGGCACAATCCCCTGCAAAGATGCAAAGCGATCATCATTCGGGAGTGATAGATGCGTGAACAGAGCTCAACAACAGTCGACCGGCGCGCGCTACTGGGCGCCGGCGGATTACTTGCGGTGGCCACGATTTTACAGCCGGCCCAATTGCGTGCCCAAGGCAGTTCGCCGACACGAATCGGCGTCATTGGCTCAGGGAATATCGGTGGAACGATAGGCGGCCTGTGGGTCAAGAAAGGCCATCCGGTATTTTTTTCGTCGCGCCATCCTGAAGAGCTGAAGGACATGATTGCCAAGCTCGGCAGCCTTGCCAACGCGGGAACGGTGGAGGAAGCCGTAACGTTCGGCGACGTACTGTTCATTGCAGTCCCGTACGGAGCGATCCCACAGATCGGCAAAGACTATTCCGCGAAGATGAAGGGAAAAGTGATGCTCGACGCCTGTAACGCGGTGTCGACGCGTGATGGCGCCATTGCCGACGAAGTCGAACAAAACGGAATCGGTGTGACGACGCAGAAGTATTTCCCGGGCGTTCGCATCGTCCGCGCATTCAACACCATGTCCTACATGGTGTTTGCGCGCGAGGCCAACCGGCTTGATCCAAAACTTGCGATACCGATTGCCGGTGACGATCCACAGGCCGTGCAGATCGCAGCTGCGCTTGTGCGCGACGCTGGCTTCGATCCGGTGACCGTCGGAACGCTTGCCGACGCGCGGCGTTTTCAGCGCGGCCAACCCGGCTACGGGCAGCAAGTCTCGGCGGCCGAACTGAAGCAGAAACTCTCATTGCCATGACGATGTTGGAACGTTGGCTAGCGCGCCTCATGCCGGCGACGCCGCAGGAGCGCGCGGCGGCGCTGTGGTCTTTCGCCTATTTCTTTGCGCTTCTTGCCGGGTACTACGTCCTGCGGCCTTTGCGCGACCAGATGGGCATCGCCGGCGGTGTCAAGAATCTTCCGTGGCTGTTCACAGCGACCTTCCTCACTTTGCTCGTGGCGCAACCCCTTTACGGTGCACTGGTCGCAAGACTGCCGCGAGCACGCTTTATCCCGATCGTCTATCACTTCTTCGTCTTCAATCTCCTCGTGTTCTGGGCGCTGCTGACTTTCGACATTGAAACCGCCGTCGTCGCACGGGTGTTTTTCGTCTGGGTCAGCGTTTTCAATCTCTTTGCCGTGGCCGTATTCTGGTCGTTCATGGCCGACCTGTTCACATCCGAACAAGGCAAGCGGCTTTTCGGGTTCATCGGCGCCGGCGGAACGGCGGGTGCGCTTCTGGGCCCGATCATCACGATCTGGCTTTCCGTCCCGTTGGGGCCGGTAAACCTGATGATTGCCGGCGTCATATTTCTCGAGCTGGCCGTGTTTTGTGTCTACCGCCTCGAGCGCAATGTGGTCGTGCATGCGCGAGCCCAAGAGCAAATGCAGACAGAGAGCATCGGCGGCAGTGCGTTCGCAGCGATACCTGAGTTGGTACGGTCGCCGTACATTCTAGGCATCGGTGTCTGGGTCGCGCTCCTGTCCTATGCCGCGACCATCGTCTACTTCGAACAGGCACATATCGTCTCGGATGCAGTCAAGAGTGCGGGCCTTCAGACTCGGATTTTTGCCAGCATCGACCTCGCCGTGAGTCTGCTCACATTGATCACGCAACTACTGATCACCGGGCAGGTTCTAAAACGCGTCGGCACTGGCGTAGCAGCCGCGGCGCTGCCGGCGGTCTATATCGTGGGCTTCGCGGTTTTAGCTGTGATTCCGACGCTCATCGTCGTCGTGACAGTTCAGGTCGTGCAACGGTGGATGAATTTTGCAATCGCAAATCCTGCGCGCCAACTGTTCTTCACGGTCGTCACCCGCGAGGAGAAGTACAAGGCAAAGAACCTGGTCGACGTTGTCGTGTATCGCGGGTCGGACGCATTGTCCGGCTGGATCTTCGACACGCTGCAGGGATTGGGCCTGAAGCTCGGGGCAATTGCGCTCTGCTCTGTGCCGGTCGTCGCAGGGTGGGCGGTGCTTTCGCTGGTGCTAGGGCGCGAACAGGAAAAACGCTCCACACCGAGCCCGGCGCAACCTCCGCCGCCGAGGACAGGTTTGACGCAACCTGAAGCGGATTTTGCTTCTTAAGCTTTTCGCTGAACGTCGGTCCGGACGCCAATAGCGCAACGCGGCTCACGCCGTCACTTTCCTTTGCCTTCGTTTGGGGCCCGCATATTTGACCACGGATCCGACCGCTGCTGTGTTTCACCTTCCTTGCGGTTTCGATCCATCATCTTCTTGTACTGCTTGTCGATTGCCTCGGCCTGCTGCTTTTTATCCCTGTCCAGAAGTTCCAAGGGCTCCATGTCCTTACTTTGCGCGAACGCAGGTGCTGTCAGTATTCCCAACATAAAAGCAGTGACGACGAGTTTTTTCATGGCGATATGTCCCGGCATTCCAGTCAAGGGTATCATGGTGAAAAGAGCGGCTCAATTACGGTGAAATCTTGCACAATAGATTGCCGGGCCTTGGTATATAAGGCCAGAGCACGTGCCGCTGGAGACCCGAGATTATGTCGCTGTCGCATGAGATTCCGCCGGTAGTGGCATCAGGTCTGCCGCGTAATGACTGGACGCGGGAAGAGGTTCGCGCACTCTTTGCCCTGCCGTTTCCCGAACTGATATTTCGCGCCGCGCAGGTGCACCGCGACAATTTTGATCCTTCCGAAGTACAGATTTCCACTCTGCTCTCGATCAAGACCGGCGGTTGCCCGGAGGACTGTGCCTATTGTCCGCAGTCGGCGAAGTTCGAAACCGGTGTGAAGGCTGAAAAACTGTTGGACCTGGAGGCGGTGCTCGCCGAGGCCCGTGCCGCCAAGGCCGGCGGCGCTTCGCGGTTTTGCATGGGCGCGGCCTGGCGTTCGCCCAAGGACCGCGATCTCGAGAAGGTCTGCGACATGGTCGAAGGCGTGAAGGCCCTCGGCATGGAAACATGTGTTACGCTCGGCATGTTGACAGGCGAGCAGGCGAAGCGGCTCAAGACCTGCGGTCTCGACTATTACAACCACAACCTTGATACATCGCCCGAATTCTACGGCGAGATCATTACGACCCGCACCTACCAGGATCGGCTCGACACCCTCGGGCATGTCCGCGCTGCGGGGATCAATGTGTGCTGCGGCGGAATTGTCGGCATGGGCGAGAAGCTTGACGACCGCGTCGGCATGATCGCGACGCTCGCCAGTTTGCCGGTCCATCCGGAAAGCGTACCAATCAACATGCTGGTGCATGTTGAAGGCACGCCGCTTGCGGAGACGGCGACGATCGATCCGCTCGATTTCGTGCGCACGATTGCTGTTGCCCGTATAACGATGCCCGCATCGATGGTTCGGCTGTCCGCGGGCCGGGAAGACATGAGCGAAGAAACGCAGGCACTCTGCTTTCTTGCCGGCGCTAATTCGATCTTTTACGGGCCGAAGCTGTTGACGGCGCCAAATCCAGAACGCGACCACGACATGGCGCTTCTCGACAAACTCGGCTTGCACGCGATGGACTAGCTCAGGCGAGATTGCGGACCAGCGTGAGCCCCCGCCCCGGGCGCGGTAAAATACATGACCCAAGCACAGCGTGAAGATATAACGCACGCGCGCGTTCGCGACGTTCTATAGGGCCGGCACGGGATGCGCCGGCCCCATTCGCGATACAGCGAGGCAGGCGAAGTAGACGAAGGCGCTCAGCACGGCGATGCAGAAGCTCACCGGCCAGTCGGTGTAGAAGGCCATCGTCAGGCCGAGCCAGGACTCGGCCAAGGCAAACACCGCCGCTGCGACAAGTCCGCTCCACAGCCCGGTGGTTACACGTTGCGCGGCGGCCGGTGGGCCGACCATCAAGGTGAACACCAGCAGCACGCCGACAATCTGCGCGCATTCCGAAACCGCCAGCGCCACGATCGCGAGAAAGGCCGTAGAAATAAAGCGCAGCGGCACGCCTTTGGCTTCCGCCAGCTCCGGCTGCAGGCTGGAAAATATCAGCGGCCGCGTGATCGCGGCGAGGGCGGCGAGCGTGATCGCGCCCAGCACGGCCAACGTGGCGATCATGGAATGATCGACAGCCAGAACATTGCCAAACAGGAGCGCTGTGGCCTGCGTTGCGAACGAAGTGTAGTAGTGAAGGAACAGGAGGCCGAAGCCGAGCGCCAGCGCCAGAATCACGCCGATTGCAACGTCGCGGTTGCTGATGCGCTCTCCCAATGCTCCCATCGCGATGCCGGCAGCCAAAGTGAACGCCAGCAGACCCCACAGCGGCGCGATTCCGATCAGGCCAGCGCCGGTTGCGCCTGCAAAACCGATATGGGAAAGCGCGTGGCCGGCAAAGGTTTGCCCGCGCATCACCAGGAAATAGCCGACAAGACCCGACACGACCGCGACAATGCCGGCGGCGGAGAAAGCGTTGGTCATGAATTCGTAGGCGAACATTTCAGTGATGGTGATGGCTGTGGCCATGATCGTGGCCGTGACCATGATCATGGTCGTGCATGTGATCAACGCGTTCTACATCGCGCCCGCGCGACATCACGAAGATATGGCCGTCGGCGCGCACGACCTGTATGTCCGCGCCGAAGAGCCGCGAAAGAACCGGCGCCTTCACAACCTCGTCGACCGTCCCGAGCACAGCTTGCCCGTTGCCGAGGTAGAGCACGCGGTCAAGCGTTCCCAGCAGCTGGTTAAGCTCATGCGCGCTGAACAAGACCGTGATCTTGCGTTCGCGGCATACCGTGCGCACCACATCGATCGCGATTTCCTGATTCCGCGCATCGAGGCTGATCAGTGGCTCATCAAGTAGCAGGAGCTTCGGATTGCCGATGAGCGCCTGCGCCAACAACAGCCTTTGCCGCTCGCCGCCGGACATTTCAGAGAGCGGTCGTGTGGCAAGATCGCGCGCGCCGACGGATTCGAGCGTCGCTTCGACGGCAACGCGCTCCTTGCGACTGAGTGAAGGTAGGCCCCAGCGTTCACCGTTAAGTGAGCTTGCGATGAAATCGCGCCCGCGCACGCGAAGGTCGGGCAATACGGTGCGCAGCTGGGGGAAATAGCCGATTGCCGGATTTCCGCGCTCGGGCTGCCGCCCGAAAACCTCAATGCGGCCGCCGCTGGGCGGCAGCAGGCCGAGAATGGCGCGCATCAGCGTCGTCTTGCCGGAGCCGTTCGGGCCGAGAAGTCCGATGAATTCGCCCGCCTCGATGGCGAAACTGACGTCGGCGAGTACGGAGCGGCCGCCGATGTGCAGCGTGGCGTGGCCGAAGTTGATGACGCTCACGAGTTTGGTCCGCTCAGCGCCTTGTCGATCGCGTCCAGTTCACCGAGCACCCAGTCCTGGAATGATGTGTTGGCCGGCATCGTCTCCGTGACTCCGACCACTGGCACCTTGGACTTGATGGCGATGTCGCGTAACCGCTCGGTCAGTTTCTCCGAAACCTGGCTATTGTAGATCAGAACCTTCACCGCACGTTCCCGCAGATCGCGCTCGAACGCCGCAAGATCCCGCGCGCTCGGTTCGGTGTCGTTCATCATCGCAAGCTGAAAGCGCTGGTTACGCATGGTCAGGCCGAGTGCGTCAGCCATCGGCCCGAAAACTGGCTCGGTTGCGGTGACGTGTGTACCTGCGTGCTTTGTCTTGAGTTGCGCAACGCGCGCCGAAATGCGCTCGAGCGTTGCAAGTGTGGTCTTCAGCCGCGCGGCGTAGTCGGGCGCGTGGCCGGCATCGGCCTTGGAGAGTGCGTCGGCAATGGCGATTGCAACTGCGGGCATAGTTTTGGGATCGTACCAAAGGTGCGGATTGTCTCCGGCCTTGCGTCCGGTCAGGTCAGCGGCCCTGATCACAACGCGACCCGCGCGCGGCGTCGCCGCCAGAAGCTTTTCCATCCAGGGATCGTAGTTGGCGCCATTGGCGATAACGATTTGCGCCTTGGCAATCTGGCGGACCGAGCCGGGCGTCGTTTCGAACAGATGTGGATCCTGGTCCGGACTGTTCATGATGCTGACGACGGCCACACGGTCGTCGCCGATCTGGCGCGCGATGTCGCCGTAGAAATTCTCAGCCGCGACAACGGCGATCTGATCTTCAGCGGCCAGCGCGGGAACGCCGTGGCCGAAACAGAACGCAAAGGCGAGGCCGGCAAGCGTGCCTTTCATGGAGAACCCGTATCCCAATGATTTCTTGGAAAATGTAACATTATAACATTCGAATAGCAAGCTATGGTAACGAGCCTTGGCCGTGCCGGGGCCGAAAAACTTATGTTTAAATAGCTTAAGCGGCCGCCGAAGTTCTTCACTGAGCGTGGATGTTCCCCTCTTTGACCACCCGGCTCCATTTGGCGATTTCGGTCTTGATGTACTCGGCGAATTGATCCGGGGGCATCTCCACTGTCGCGGCGCCCTCGCGATCGAAAGCGGCCTGCAGTTCCGGCGATTTCAAGGCTTCCTGCGATGCCGCATAAAGTTTGTCTGCGAGAGGCTGCGGGAGTCCTGCGGGTGCGGCCAAGCCCCACCAGTTATCGGCGACATAGCCGGGCACACCGCCTTCCGCGATCGTCGGCACATCCGGGAGAACGGGGCTGCGCTTGGCGCCGCCCGTTCCCAGCGCGACCAGTTGTCCGGATTTGATGAACGGGGTGGTCTGCACCAGCGAAGAGAACATGATCTTCACGTGGCCTGCGATCACGTCCTGCATCGCCGGTCCGCCGCCTTTGTAAGGGACGTGGACGATATCGACACCCGCCTGCAGCTTGAATAATTCGGCGCCCAGATGCTGAAAACTGCCGACGCCCGCCGATGCATAGTTGAGCGAACCCGGCTTCTCCTTGGCCAGCGCGATGAGATCTTTCACCGATCTGATCGGCGATGTCGGATTGACCACCAGCACGTTCGGCCCCGTCGCGAATATCGAGATCGGAGTGAACGATTTGATCGGATCATATTTGAGGGTGTAGAGCGCCGGATTGACCGCATGCGCGATCGATATGATGCAGATCGTGTAGCCATCGGGTGCGGCGTTCGCGCAAGCCTCGGTGCCGATCGTCCCGCCGGCACCGCCGCGGTTGTCGACATAGACCTGTTGTCCGAGTTTTACGCTGAGCTGTTGCGCGACCAGCCGGCCTACCACGTCGTTGCTGCCGCCCGGCGGGAACGGAATGATCAACCGCACGGGACGGTTCGGATAGTCGTCGGCCGATGCGCTCGCTGCCAGCGCAAACAGCAGCGACGCAGCCATCATGAGTCGAGACAACAGTGTCAGCATGACGCCTTCCGGAGTGCAGATTTTTTCAGTGCCAGTATGGTGGGTAAGCTGAGTTCTTCTGCTCGGCGTCGAGCCTGCGCAACATAGCCGGCCATTCGAGCACACCATAGGGTCTGCGCGTGCCTGGCTGATACATGTGCGCGGTGTGCGCGAGCACGTTTTCGCCCGGCATTGTCAGTTCCGTTCGTGCCGCCATCGCATCCACCTGCGAACGGCACGACAGTTCGAGCTGATACATCGTGTTGAACGCCTGCTGTACGGTCGCGCCGCAGGTCAGCAGGCCATGGTTGCGCATGATCAGCGCTTCGTGCGGGCCAAGATCGCGTACAAGTCTCTCGCGCTCATCAAGTTCGACGGCCGGACCTTCATAGTCGTGATAACCAATGTGGCCGACGAAGCGGATTGATGTCTGCGACAAAGGCAGGAGGCCGCATTTCATCGCGGAAACCGCCATTCCGGCACGGGTATGCGTGTGCAACACGCAGGCAACATCCGGACGGGCCTTATGAATCGCGCCGTGAATCACATATCCGGATTTGTTGATGTCGTAGTCGGTCTTCGGTTTCCAGAGGATCTCGCCGTCGATATGGATTTTGACCAGGCTCGAGGCGGTGACCTCCTTGTAGAGAAGGCCATAAAGATTGAGCAGGACGACATCGTCTTCGCCGGGAACACGCGCGGTGATGTGGTTATAGATGAGGTCGGTCATGCCGTAGACATCGACCAGGCGATAGCAGGCGGCGAGTTCTAGGCGGGCCTGCCATTCCTGCGGCGAAACCCGGTCCTTGATCGACGGAAAATCAGTCGAATAGTTCATGGCGCTTTCCCTTGGTCCACCGGACGTTGCTCGCCCTGGCAATCTGTGGGCAAACATAGCTCTGGGGGCGGGTGCGAGGAAAGGGCGGCGCCGAGATCGACCATGGCCTCGGGGCCTTTGTAGTTGCGCCGAGATTGCCTATATCTCCGTCCTCACGGAGATCTGGTCCTTAATGCCCGCCCCCGACTCGGCATCCAAAATACCCGTCACGGTTCTCACCGGCTATCTCGGCGCCGGCAAGACCACGCTTCTCAATCGCATCCTGTCCGAACCGCACGGCAAGAAATTTGCGGTCATCGTCAATGAATTCGGCGAGATCGGCATCGACAACGACCTCGTGGTGAATGCCGACGAGGAAGTGTTCGAAATGAATAACGGGTGCATCTGTTGCACCGTGCGGGGCGACCTCGTGCGCATCATCGATGGCCTGATGCGGCGCAAGGGCAAATTCGATGCGATCATCGTGGAGACGACGGGGTTGGCAGATCCCGCGCCGGTCGCGCAGACGTTCTTCATGGATGAGGCCGTCGGGGCAAAAACCAAGTTGGATGCTGTCGTCACCGTCGCCGATGCCAAGTGGCTGGCGGACCGGCTCAAGGATGCGCCCGAAGCCAAGAACCAGATTGCGTTCGCGGACGTCATCCTCGTTAACAAGACCGATCTGGTGACGCCGGAAGAATTGGGTGAGCTTGAAGCGCGCATTCGTGGTCTCAATCCCTACGCGCGGCTGCACCGCACTCAGCGCGCCAGGATCGACATCAATGAAGTGCTCGGGCGCAACGCCTTCGACCTCGACCGCATTCTCGACATCGAGCCATCGTTTTTAGACTCCGATGAACACCATCATGATCATGACCACGATCATGACCACCACCACGGTCATAACCATGATCACGGCCACGGCCACCATCATCACGGCAATGGCCTCAAGCACTATCACGACGAGGAGATGCAGTCGGTTTCAATAAAGACCGACAAGCCGCTCAGTCCCGACAAGTTCTTTCCCTGGATTCAGGATCTCGTCGCCAAGGATGGTCCGAATATCCTGCGCTGCAAGGGCATATTGTCGTTCAAGGATGACGCCGAGCGTTTTGTGTTTCAGGGTGTGCACATGGTTCTTGATGGCGATCACCAGCGCCCCTGGCGCGCCGACGAGAAGCGCGACAGCCGTATCGTCTTCATTGGCCGCAATCTGCCCGAAGACAAGATCCGGCAGGGCTTCGAAAGCTGCGTCGCCTGACGTGAGCGACACGCCGGCTCACTCACTCGCCGATCGCACGCGCCTCGTAACTGCTGGCGCGAAGCCCGTCGTCGGCGTGCACTTTCTTGGTTCGACAGCAGTGTTCGTGCTCGGCGAAGAGGAATTGCTATTCGTTGATGAGGCGGAACGGCGCGTTCCGGTTCATGGCGGCGGCATCCTCGCAAGCACTTGCGATGGAGGGCGCATCATCACCGGGGGCGATGATGGCCGCGTTGTCGAAAGCGTTTCGGACGGCGAGCACCGGGTCCTGGCCACCGACGAAAAGAAACGCTGGATCGACAACGTTGCGATTGGCACTGACGGCGCCATTGCCTGGTCGTCAGGCAAGACCGCCTACGTTCGCACGAAAAAAGGCGAACTGCGCAAATTCGAAGCGGCCTCGACCGTTGCCGGGCTTTGCTTTTTGCCGAAGGGTTTTCGTCTGGCGATCGCGCATTACAACGGCGCGACGCTCTGGTTCCCGAACGCGGCCGGCGCTCAGCCCGAACGGCTCGAATGGAAGGGTTCGCATCTCGGGGTAACGGTCAGCCCGGATGGCAAATTTCTGGTCACCACCATGCAGGAGCCGACACTTCACGGTTGGCGCCTAGTCGATGCCAAGCACATGCGCATGTCGGGCTATTCCGCTCGCGTGCGCTCGCTGAGTTGGAGCGCGGAGGGCGAATTTCTTGCAACGTCGGGCTCCGAGCAACTGATCCTGTGGCCATTCGACGGCAAGGATGGTCCCATGGGTCGCCAGCCAACAATTCTGGCCCGCGCTGAATCGCGCGTGGTGGTCGTTGCCTGTCATCCGCGCCAGCCCGTTGTGGCCGTGGGCTATGCCGACGGCGCTGTGAGATTGGTGCGGGTCGAGGACGACGCGCTGATTCTCGCGCGCGAGGCTGACGGTCAACCGGTCAGCGCGCTCGGCTGGAATGAAACGGGCCAGGCGCTCGCCTTCGGCACAGAATCCGGTGACGCAGGCCTCCTCGCCTTGTGAGCGCCCTATATGCCTCCACTATGACGCATTGCCCGTGCTCCGGGCGGGCTCTCACCTGTAGCAAAATGGGGACAGGTGCAGCCACCGCAGCCGCCCGCGGGACCGCCACCGCAGCGAGACGAGCGTCGACGAGCGCTTTGGCCCGGGTGGCCTACCCGGTGGTCCGCCGCCGCAACAGCCGAACATCGTGAGTCCGACCGCACCGCAGGTGGAGCCGCCGCCTTCGCCGCCGCCATAGCAGCGCCGCAGCAGCAGCGCACGCAGCCGCCGCCACAGCCCGGTCCACATCCGCCGCCACAAGGTGCGCGTGGGTCCGGACAGGCTAAACCTGGACCGCCTCCGAAGGGGCCGCCGCCCAAACCGGCGAGGAGGAGAAAAAATAGCGGCGAAGCGAAAATGAACGGGCGGCTTTAGGCCGCCCGTTTGCATTTGTTCGCTTCCCGCGGATCAGTGCATGAGCACATTTCGGAACTGCCACGGATCGCGCTTGTCGATGTCTTCCGGGAAAAGTCCGGGTCGGCCGGTGAGGGGCGTCCAGTCCGTGTACGTGCCGACGACCGGGCCGAGATAAGGCATCTGCACTTCGAGGCAGCGACTGAAATCCATTTCGTCGGCTTCGACGATGCCGGCTTTCGGGTTCTCGAGCGCCCACACCATTCCGGCGAGGACCGCCGAAGTGACCTGCAAGCCGGTGGCGTTCTGATAGGGCGCGACCTCTCGTGTTTCGTCGATCGAAAGCTGTGAGCCGTACCAGTAGGCGTTCTTCTTGTGCCCGTACAGAAGCACGCCGAGCTCATCGATTCCGTCGGCGATCTCATGCTCGTCGAGAATGTGCACATCTTCTTGCGGGGCGCCCGCCCGCCCGAACATCTCGTGCATGGAGAGCACCGCATCGTTGCAGGGGTGATAGGCGTAGTGGCAAGTCGGGCGATAGAGCGTTTTTCGTCCCTTGCGCAGCGTGAAATAGTCGGCGATCGAAATCGACTCGTTGTGGGTGACCAAAAAACCCTGCTGTGCCTGGCCTGTGGGCGTCCACGAGCGCACCCGGGTATTTGCACCGGGCTGGAGCATGTAGATTGCCGCGCCACTACCGGTTTTATGTCTGGCGGCGTTCGGCGGGGTCCATTTTTCGTGAGTGCCCCAGCCAAGCTCCGCTGGCTGCAGACCTTCGGCAATGAAACCTTCTACCGACCAGGTGTTGACGAACACGTTCATCGGCTTTGGCTGTTTCGCACGCTGAGTGTCACGCTCTGCGATGTGGATGCCCTTGATACCGGCCTTCTTGCCAAGGCGCGCCCACTCTTCGCGTGACTTCGGCTCCTTGAATTTCAGGCCGACGTCATTTGCGATCGTCAGCAGCGCACGCTTGACGAACCACGACACCATGCCGGGATTGGCGCCACAGCAGGAGACGGCCGTGGGACCGCCCGGACGCTTGCGGCGCGCGGCTAGAATCGTTTCGCGCAACGCATAGTTCGTCCGTGCCTCCGGACCCAGCTTGGGATCGAAATAGAAACCCTTCCAGGGCTCGACCACGGTGTCGATGTAAAGCGCGCCGATCTCCCGGCACAGCTCCATGATGTCGAGCGATGAGGTGTCGACCGAGACGTTCACGCAAAAGCCCTGGCCGCCGCCGGCCGTGAGCAGCGGCGTCAGCAGGTGGCGGTAGTTGTCCTTGGTGACCGCCTGGTGAATGAAGCGGATGCCGCGCTGATCGAGTATCTTTCGATCTTTGTCTTCGGGATCGATGACCACAAAGCGCTTCTTGTCGTAACTGAAATGACGTTCGATCAGCGGCAATGTGCCTTTGCCGATCGAACCGAAGCCGATCATCACGATGGGCCCGTCGATACGGGCATGCACTGGCCATTTAGGCATCGTCAGCTTTCTCCAGGAAGGGAAGGTCTTATCTTTGGTTGGGCGCAAACGGACTAGACGCCGGGCGAATGTAGCCCGGCGTCCCCGAGATTATGGCAGAAATTACGCGGCGGAGGCAGCGAGGCCGGATTTCGGCATCTGCTTGCTGGGTGCGCGCAGCAGGCCGCGGGCACCCTCGAGAGAGCCCTGCTCGAGTTCGAGGGCCAGCAGCCGGTCGCATTCGAAGGGACCGGGCATGCGCAGGGCCGCAGTCTTCTCCGTGGAGAAGCCGAAGCGACTGTAGTAGGGCGCATCGCCAACGAGGACGACGGCCCGATAGCCGCGCCGGCGGGCTGCGGCAAGCGCATGGTCCACGAGCGCCGCGCCGACGCCGCGATTGCGGCAATCCGCAGCAACCGCCACCGGTCCAAGCAGCAGCGCCGATTGACCGGTGCCGCACATGACATTCCAGAGACGGGCGGTGCCAATGACCCGCTTCCCATCGGTCGCGACAAATGCGAGCCCTTCGGCCGGCGATCGGCCGTCTCGCAGGCGCTGCGAACTCTTGCGCCAGCGGTGATTGCCGAAAGTTTCGTCGAGCAGCGCTTCGCGCGCCGCGACATCGGGGGGACGTTCTTTCCGGATCGATATCATCTCAGCCTGCTCCCGCCCCGGCGCGCGACCAAGCGCGCGCTGCGAGGGGCGTTGCTTGTGGGTGAGGGGAGCCCGCATGACCGGCTCCCGGCGATGTCAGATGTGATAGGTCTTCAGCGGCGAGAAGCCGTTGAACGCCACCGCGGAGTAGGTCGCCGTGTAGGCGCCGGTGCCCTCGATCAGCACCTTGTCACCGATCTCGAGACTGATGGGGAGCATGTAGGGCTCCTTTTCGTACAGCACGTCGGCTGAGTCGCAGGTCGGGCCCGCCAGGACACAAGGTGCCAGGGCGTCGCCGTCCCGCGGGGTGCGGATCGGGTAGCGGATCGACTCGTCCATCGTTTCGGCGAGACCGCCGAACTTGCCGATGTCCAGGTAAACCCAGCGCACGTCGTCTTCCTCGCTCTTCTTAGAGACGAGGACGACTTCCGCCTCGATGGTGCCGGCATTGCCGACCATGCCGCGGCCCGGCTCGATGATGGTCTCCGGGATACGATTTCCGAAGTGCTTGCGGAGCGCCTTGAAGATAGCCGTGCCGTAGGTCTTCACCGACGGAACGTTCTTCAGGTACTTCGTCGGGAAGCCGCCGCCGAGGTTGACCATCGTGAGGTTGATGCCGCGCTCACCGCATTCCTTGAATACCGCCGCCGCTGATGCGAGCGCGCGATCCCAGGCATGCTGGTTACGCTGCTGGGAGCCGACATGGAACGACACGCCGACCGGCTCAAGACCGGCCTTGAGGGCATGCTCCAGCACGTCGACCGCCATGGCCGGTTCGCAGCCGAACTTCCGCGACAACGGCCATTCGGCACCGACACAATCGGAGAGGATGCGGCAGAACACGCGGCTGCCAGGTGCCGCCCGGGCGATCTTGTCGACCTCTGCTTTGCAGTCGACGGCATACAGGCGAACGCCGAGCGCAAAGGCGCGCGCGACATCGCGCACCTTCTTGATCGTGTTGCCATAGGAGATGCGGTCGGGCGTCGCACCGGCGGCGAGCACCATCTCGATCTCGGGGATCGAAGCGGTGTCAAAGCACGAGCCGAGCTTGGCCAGCAAGGTCAGCACTTCCGGCGCTGGGTTCGCCTTCACAGCATAGAACACACGGGTGTCCGGCAGCGCCTTGGCGAAGGCGGTGTAATTGTCGCGAACGACGTCAAGGTCGACGACCAGGCAGGGGCCCTCGTCCTTACGCTTGCGTAGAAACTCGCGGATGCGCTCAGTCATTGCGCTATTCCCCACGGCTATAGGGCTTTCCAAGCCCTTGATGATGCGGCTTAAGAGCTTGTCGCCTGCGCGCGATGGGGACGCGCCGACGCCTGCACTCTGCTGCCGCTCAGCTGCCTTGGATTGGATGGGGAGATCCCCGTCCGCACGGCCGGCAAAGATGAACAAGCCTCTTCGGTGACCCGCGCCGGTGTTGGAAGCCGGCAGAGACCAAGGAAGCCCGATCGTCGTTGCTTTAAGCCGCGTCCCCTGCTGAGAGCAGAGTGCGCCGGTTTCGCCTCCGGCTGCCGGTCAGATTTCTTGGAGAGGTTGGCTTTTCTCTCCAGGCGGCTGGCCGGCCTCTTGTCCGGCTACCTACCGACCGACACACGGCCACAGGCACGTGCGAAATTGGGCATTACGGAAATAAGTAATTTTGGTGACACATGCAAGAGAATAGTGCGTAGTGACAAAAATCTTTCTTAACTTTTTTCGGCGATCGACGACGCGTGCTCAGCCGCGCGTGGTGAACGGCTCGATGCGATGCGCAGCGCGGATGAACTGCACCATGACGGCGAGACCGCAGAGGACGAAAACAACGTCGAGCACGCGCGCGCCAAATCCGCCGAGGTCGAACAAGTTGGCGATGGCCCACGAGCCGGCGAACGCCGCGCCGAACACCTCGGCGCCGATCAGGATCGCGGCGCTGATGACGGTGATGACGTTTAGCCAATTGATGCGGCTGCCTTCGGGCATGCGGGCCTCTCTTTGCGAGGCGCAATCTCTCCGAATCCGGCTTTGAGATCAAGTCCATAGCGCAAGCACTCATCCGCACGGATTGTCGCAGCGAGCGTCGGGCACCTGGCGATCGCGCTGCGCTTGTCCGGATCGCAGCATCGTTAACACAGGCTGGAGCGCCGAGTGACGCGCCGCGCTTGTCTGGGTCGTGGCGGGAATGTGGCCACCCCGGCAGCCTGATCAGGGCCCTCGCCAAGGAGCCGGTCTGCGACT
>Ga0310910_10000121_pt1 | contig 36260 bp, 27 predicted proteins | sample GREbulkMGHF172_FD_203448 | JGI IMG/M metagenome (GOLD analysis project Ga0310910, IMG submission 203448) | Lab enrichment of tropical soil microbial communities from Luquillo Experimental Forest, Puerto Rico - GRE.bulkMG.HF172 | ecosystem: Environmental > Terrestrial > Soil > Tropical forest >... | reverse complement strand
GCCGCGGTAGCCAAGCCACGTTCGCGCGCCGAGGTCGCGGGATATTTCGCGCGGCACGGCTACGCGGTCGTTTATCAGGATTGTCGTGGCCGTTACAAATCGGGAGGCGCTTCACGAAATATCTGAGCGAGGCCGAGGACGGATACGACACTCTCGCCTGGTTGATCCGGCAGGACTGGTGGAACGGCCGGATCGGGACCTTTGGCCTTTCTTATGCCGCGCACACCCAGGCGGCGCTCGGCTGCCTCGACCCGCCGGGGCTGGCGGCGCAGTTTCTCGATTGCGGCGGGTTCTCGAACGCCTATCGCAGCGGCATCCGCCACGGTGGCGCCTTTGATCTGAAGCAGGCGACGTGGGCCTATAATAACGCGCTCGCCGACGCCAGGGACCCCGTGGTCAAAGCGGAGCTTCAAGCCCAGAATATCAAGGCTTGGTTCGCGCGCATGCCGTGGCGCAAAGGGCATTCGCCGGTCAGCGCTGCGCCGGAATACGAGGATTATCTTTTCGAGCAATGGTCGCACGGGGTCTTCGACGAATTCTGGAAGCGGCCCGGGATCTATGCCGAAGGGTATTACGACCGTTACGCCGATGTGCCGGTCGCCAATCTTTCGGGGTGGTATGACCCTTATGCGCGCTCGGCGGTCGAGAACTACCTCGGTCTGTCACGCAGCAAACGCGGTCCGATGCGGCTGATCCTCGGCCCCTGGACGCATGGCGACCGCTCACTCAACTATGCCGGTGATGTCGATTTCGGCGCGACGGCTCCGGTCGACGGCAACCTCGCCGAAGATTTCTTCGAATTGCGGCGCCGCTGGTTCGACCGCTGGCTCAAGGGCGTCCCGAACGGCGTCGAGCCGGAGCCGCCGGTGCGCATCTTCGTCATGGGCGGCGGGTCGGGGCGGCGCAACGCCGATGGGCGGCTCGATCATGGCGGGCGGTGGCGCAGCGCCGCCGATTGGCCGCTGCCGGAGACGCAATGGGCGAAGCTCTATCTGCACTCGGATCGAAGCCTTGGCGCCGAGCCGCCATCATCAGACGCCGTGCCGCTCGATTACCTGTCCGATCCGAAGTCCCCGGTTCCGACGATCGGCGGCGCCATCAGTTCGGGCGAGCCGGTGATGCGCGCCGGCGCCTATGATCAACGCGAAGGACCCGGCGTCTTTGGCGCGCGCGAGCCCTACCGGCCGCTCGCCGAGCGCTCCAACGTGCTGGTCTTTTGCACGCCGCCGCTGCTCCGAGACATCGAGGTCACCGGGCCGGTGACGGTGCGGCTGTGGATCGCCTCCGACGCCCCCGATACCGACTTCACCGCAAAGCTGATCGATCTGCACCCGCCCAATGACGATTACCCGCAGGGCTTTGCAATGAACCTGACCGAGCGGATCTTGCGCGCGCGTTATCGCGACAGCTGGGAAGCGCCGTCGCTGCTGGCGCCGGGCGAGGTTTACCCCGTCGAGATCGAGCCGTTCCCGACCAGCAACTTGTTCCTGCGCGGTCATCGGTTGCGGCTCGACATTGCGAGCAGCAACTTTCCGCATTTCGACGTCAACTCGAATTCGGGGGAGCCCGAAAGCGCGATGGAGCATCCGCGCGTTGCCCGCAATCGCGTGTTCGTCGATGCGGACCGTCCCTCGCACATCGTGTTGCCGGTCATTCCGGCGGTTGCGGCAAGCGATCACAGCCGGTAGTTTCGCAGCGACTTGCGGTTGACGAGGTGACCGGGTGTGGCGCGCGCTCTTGCTTCTCGCGGCGTCGATTGCCGTCGGCTTCGATGGCGCTCAGGCCGCCGGCTCCGGAAACCCCATCCACGATCGTCTTCTCGCGCTACCGCCTGCCGAGCAGGCAAAGACCCTCGCACAGAATGTCGGCCACGGTTGCGTCGGTACTTCAGCGTTCCTGATGGGCGTCATTTCCACCGACAAGTGGAAATCTCTCGCATACTGGAGTGTACGCTGCAAAGACGGCAGAAGTTTTGCGATTCAGATCGCCCCGAATTCCCAGATATTTATCGTCGATTGTCGAACGCTGCAGGCTAACGGAAAAGAATGCTTCAAAAAGCTTTAGATGAGATGGGGCATCTAGACACTCACCAGCGCAGCGGCTGGCGGCAGACGGAGTACCAGAGGCCCAGATTCTCGTCGCGCCAGTGCGGGTCCGAACAGTCCTTTTTGAGGGTCTCAGCCTCGGCTGTCGGATCGGAAGGCGGAGGCGTGGCGGACGAATCCGAACATGCCGCCAAAGCGGCGATCATGACCGCGATAATTCCCGGTCTCACCAGCGCGCCTCCTTTCACCCCGCGCCGGATTCTCGGCGTCCGCAGCCGGGATTGCAAGCCGAGCAGAACAGCATCATCCGAAGCGGTCCGAGGAAAGCGGAGCCTATCTCATGAAGAATGACAATCGGTCCGGCAAATATCGCAAGGATACGCTGCTGGCACATCTCGGACGTCACCCGGAGGCCCATAACGGCGCCGTCAACCCGCCAGTGTATCATGCCTCGACGATTCTTTCGTCGAACATGGCTGAGTGGGAGGCCAAACGCGATCCGAGCAAGCGCTTCGACGTGGTGCGCTATGGGCTGTTGGGCACGCCGACGACCTTTGCACTCGAAGAGTCGCTGGCGGCCATCGAGGGCGGCTATCGCGCGATGCTGATGTCCTCGGGTCTGGCGGCAATCACAGCGCCGCTGCAGGCCTGCCTCAAATGCGGCGACCACCTGCTGATGGTCGATTCCTGCTACGGGCCGGCGCGCAACTTCTGCGACAAGGTGCTGACCCGCTGCGGCGTGGAGACGACCTATTACGATCCGCTGATCGGCGCGGAGATCGCCCGGCTGATGCGCCCGAACACCCGGGTCGTCTATCTCGAATCTCCCGGCTCGCTGACCTTCGAGATGCAGGATGTGCCGGCGATCGCCGCAGCGGCGCACGAAGGGGGCGCCGAGGTGCTGATGGACAACACCTGGGCCTCGCCCTATCTGTTTTCATCCTTCGAGCACGGTGTCGACGTGTCGATCCATGCGGCGACGAAGTACATCGTCGGCCATTCGGACGTGATCCTCGGAGCGGTCATCACGACCGAGAAGATGTATCTGCCGGTGCGCACGATGGCGGCCGATCTCGGCCATTGCGCCGCCCCCGATGATGCCTATTTCGCGTTGCGCGGTCTGCGCACACTCTCGGTACGCCTCGAGAGGCACGAGAGGAATGCACTCGCGGTCGCGCGGTGGTTGCAGTCGCGGCCCGAAGTCTCGCGAGTGCTGTATCCGGCTTTGCCGGAGGATCCGGGGCATGCGCTATGGAAACGCGATTTCCTCGGCGCCAGCGGGTTATTCGGCGTGGTCCTCAAACCGGCGCCGAAGGCAGCGGTCTATGCGATGATCGACGCGCTCGATCTGTTCGGCATCGGCTCCAGCTGGGGCGGGTTCGAGAGCCTGATCCTGCCGACCAACCCCGCCCGCGGCCGCACCGCGACGCGTTGGGAGGCCGAGGGCCCGACCCTGCGCCTCCATATCGGCCTCGAAGACCCGGAGGATCTGATCGAGGATCTCGAACACGGCTTCCACCAGCTACGCGCGGTTTCTGCGGCCGCTTGACCCTCTCCTTCAGGCCTCTCCTTCAGGCCACCCCGAAGGTTCTTACCGCATGCTCGCTGAATTTGAGCCCCAGCCCAGGGCCAGTGGGCATTGCCAATTCACCGCCGACCGGCACCGGGACCTCCTCCCATAGGCGGAAAAGCCGCGGCATGTATTCGACGGTCAGGCCATTGGGCACGGCGCCGACGAGGTGGACGTGGATTTCCGGCACACCGTGGCTGACGACCGGTAGGTTGAAGGCCTCCGCCATGCCGGCGATCTTGAGCCACGGTGTGATGCCGCCCGAGCGCACCTGGTCGATCATGACGATATCGACCGAGCGGGCTTCGAGCATGTGCCGGAACGGCACGATGCCCCAAAGATACTCGCCGCCGGCAACCGGTGTTGCCAGCGCCGCCGCGACCCGGGCGATCCCGGCGTAATCGTCATGCGTGGTCACGTCCTCAAGCCAATAGAGGCCGACCCCGGCCTCTTCGACCCGCCGGCCGAGATCGATCGCCTCGTCCACCCGCCAGCGCTGGTTGATGTCGCACATCAAATCCATGTCGCGGCCGACCGCTTCGCGAATGAGCCGGGCCTGCTCGACTTCGCGACTCGGCGAGGTGATACCGGGCAAGCCCAGCTGCATCTTGGCTTGGCGATAGCCTTTCTCACGCAGCCTGCCGGCTGCGGTGACCGCTTCTTCAAGTTTGAGACCTCGCCGCAGCGCGCCGCTGGCATAAGTCGGAATGCGATCGCGTCCGCCGCCGAGCAGCTTCCACAGCGGCAGGCCGAGCGCCTTTCCCTTGATGTCCCATAGCGCGACATCGATCGCCGACAGCGCCATCGTAAAGACGCCGGCCGGCCCGGCCGAGATCGCGGCGTCGCGGAGCTTGTTGTGGATCGCTTCGACGCGCATCGCATCCTCGCCGATCGCAAGCGCGCCAAGCTCATCGACCGCACGCCGCAAAGTGCCGGTCAGCGCGCCGCCGAAATAGGTGACGCCGAGCCCTTCGATGCCGTCGTCACTCCGCAGCCTCAGCCAGACGATCGGGTTGATGGCGTTCGGGTTCTCCGAGAAGCCGGCAAGCGGCTCGTCGTTCGGCAGTCGGACGATGCCGGTTTGCAGCGACGCGATTTTCATGCCGCCGCCCCGAACCGCTGTACCGTCTCTTCGTTGAAGGTGAGGCCGAGACCGGGCCGATCCGGCAACACGATTTCGCTGTTGTCGAGCGCCGCGACGCCTTCGAACAGTCTCAGCATCCAACCCATGTATTCGACGGTGAGACCGTTCGGCACCGCTGCTACGAGATGAGCGTGGATCTCGGGGATCACGTGGCTGACAACCGGCAGGTTGAACGCCTCGGCCATGCCGGCGACCTTGAGCCACTGGGTGATGCCCCCGACGCGGATCAGGTCGACCATGACGTAGTCGACCGAGCGCGCCTCGATCATATGGCGGAACGGGGCGATGCCATAGACGAGCTCGCCACCGCAGATTGGCGTCGCCAACGCCGCGTTGACCCGGGCAATCCCGGCATAGTCGTCGTGCGTCGTCACATCCTCGAGCCAGAAGAGGCCGACCCCGGCATCTTCGACCCGCTTGCCGATGTCGATGGCCTGCTCGACCCGCCAGCGCTGGTTGATGTCGCACATCAGCTTGATATCGGGACCGATTGCCTCGCGCACCCGCACCATGCGCTCGACCTCCTTTGCCGGCGAGGTGTCACCAGGCAAAGCGAGCTGCGTTTTCATCTCGCGGAAGCCTTTGTCCTTCAGCCTTCCGGCCGCCGCCACGACCTCGTTGAGCGACAGGTTGCGCCGCAACGCACCGCTGGCATAGGTCGCTACTCGCTGCCGCGAGCCGCCGAGCAATTTCCACAGCGGCTGGTTCAATGCCTTGCCGCGAATGTCCCACAGCGCGATGTCGATCGCCGACAGCGCCAAAGTAAACATTCCCGCCGGCCCGGCGCCACCCGCTGCGGCACGCAGCTTGGCGACGATCGCCTCGATGCGCAGCGGATCTTCCCCGATCGTCAGCGCGCCGAGATCGTCGACGGCTCGCTTCAGCGAGGCGGTAATTGCGCCTCCATAGAATGTCACCCCGATCCCTTCGGCGCCCTCATCGGTGGCGAGCCGCACGATCACGATAGGCCGGGCGGCACTCGCGTCTTCCGGGGTATTGGCGAGCGGATCCTCTTGCGGCAGCACCAGGATCTGCGAGCGGATATGCGATATCTTTATCGGATCATCCTCATGCGGCCTTGTAGCGGTCGATCGCCGCCTGGTCGAATCTAAGACCGAGACCGGGGGCGGTCGGCATTGCCAGCTCGCCGTTCACCGGCTCTGGGACTTCCTCGAAGAGATGCCTCAGCCACGGCATGTACTCGACCGTCAGCCCGTTCGGGATCGCGCCGATCAGGTGGACGTGGACCTCGGGAATCAGGTGGCTGACGACCGGCAGGTTGAACGCCTCGGCCATGCCGGCGACCTTCATCCATTGCGTGATGCCGCCTACTCGCACGAGGTCGATCATGACGATATCGACCGAACGCGCCTCGACCATATGCCGGAACGGCACGATCCCCCAAAGGTATTCGCCGCCGGCCACCGGCGTCGACAGCGCCGCGGTGACCCGGGCGAGCCCGGGATAATCGTCCGCCGTCGTCACATCCTCGAGCCAGAAGAGCCCGACCCCGGCATCCTCGACGCGGCGGCCGATATCGATCGCCTGCTCGACGCGCCAGCGCTGGTTGATGTCGCACATCAGCTTGATGTCAGGGCCGATTGCCTCGCGCACCCGGCGCATGCGCTCGACCTCCCCGGCCGGGGTCGTGTCCCCGGCGAGCGCCAGCTGGGTCTTCATTTCGTGAAAGCCCTTCTGCTTCAACGTGGCGGCGGCAGTCACCACCCGGTCCAGCGACAGCTCGCGCATGAGGGCGCCGCTGGCATAGGTCGGAACCCGCTCGCGGGCACCGCCGAGAAGCTTCCAGAGCGGCAGGTTCAGCGCTTTGCCCCGGATATCCCACAGCGCCATGTCGAGCGCCGACAACGCCAAATGGAAGATGCCGCCAGGTCCTGCCGATCCGGCCGCCGCACGCAATTTGGTGGCGGCCGCTCCGATGCGCAGCGGGTCTTCGCCGACGAGCTGAGCCCCGAGCTCTTCAATGGCGCTCCGCAACGTGCCGGTCAGCGCGCCGCCGAAATAGGTGACACCGATGCCGACGGTCCCGTCGTCCGTTTCCAGCTCCAAGGTGACGATCGGGCGGGTACCGCTCGGGTTTTCGGCAGCACCGGCGAGCGGCTCGTCAGCCGGCAGGGCGACGATTTGCGAACGTATGCCGGATATCTTCATCTCTCGGCTCCCCAGGTGTCGGAGAGGCAAGAGTTACACCCCCCGCCGGGTAAGGGAAGCGCCCTTGACCGGCAAGAGCGATCCTTTTACCAAGGCTGCACGAAAACAATCCGGACAAGGCGAGGTTGCATGGCGCTCTGGGAGCTTCGATGACAGCAAGCGAGATGAGTGCGCTCGATACATTTCCCAAGCTCTTACTCGAACATGTGCGGGTGCGGCCGAACCGGCCGGCCAACCGCGAAAAAGACTACGGTATCTGGCAGAGCTGGAGTTGGGCCGAGGTCGCAGCTGAGGTCGAGGCATTTGCTTGCAGTCTGGCGGCGATGGGGTTCAGCCGTGGCGACAAGCTTGCGATCATCGGCGATAACCGGCCGCGCCTTTATTGGGCCATCGCCGCGACCCAGGCCTTAGGGGGTGTCCCCGTCCCGATCTACCAGGACTCGATCGCCGAAGAGATGGCCTTTGTCCTCGATCACGCCGAGGTGCGCTTTGCCCTGGCCGAGGATCAGGAACAAGTCGACAAAATTCTCGCCGTCAAGGATCGGTTGCCGCTCCTCGAGACAGTCATCTATTCCGACCCGCGCGGGCTGCGGCACTACGAGCATTCGTTTCTTTATGATTATTCGACGGTGCAAGAGCGTGGCCGCGAATTCGCCGGTGGCCACCCCAGTTTTTTTTACGGAGAGGTCGAGAAGGGGGAAGGGAGCGATGTTGCGATCATTCTCTACACCTCAGGCACGACCGGGCGGCCGAAAGGTGTCGTCCTGACGTTCGAAAACATCATCATTACAGCGCAGAACGCGATCGAGTTTGAGGGCCTGACCGACCGCGAGGAGGTGCTCTCCTATCTGCCGATGGCGTGGATCGGCGAGCACATTTTCTCGTATGCGCAAGCGTATTGCGCCGGCTTTTGCGCCTCCTGTCCGGAATCGCAGGCGACCGCAATAGCCGATCTCCGCGAGCTTGGGCCCACCTATTTCTTCGCGCCGCCGCGGATCTTCGAAAATATCCTGACCCAGATCATGATCCGCATCGAAGACGCTGCCTGGGTCAAGCGCAGGCTCTTTGATTACTTCGTCGGCGTCGCCAGGCGTGTCGGGCCGGCTATACTTGACCGGCATCGGGTAGCCTTGGTCGACCGGATGCTCTACTGGCTCGGCAATGCGCTGGTCTACGGCCCGCTGAAAAACACGCTCGGCTTCAGCAGGGTTCGCGTCGCCTATACGGGAGGCGAGGCAACCGGGCCTGACCTATTCACGTTCTACCGCTCCTTGGGCATCAACCTGAAACAGCTTTACGGGATGACCGAGAGCTCGGTGTTCCTGTGCATTCAGAAGGACGGAGAGGTGAAGCCCGACACGGTCGGGGCACCCATCGAAGATGTGGAACTGCGCATCGCCGAGGACGGCGAAGTTCTGTTCAAGAGTCCGGGCGCTTTCCAATGCTATTACAAGTACCCGGAAGCGACCGCGGAGGTCAAGCGTTCGGACGGCTGGGTCCACACCGGTGATGCCGGGCTTTTCGATACTGACGGGCAGCTCAAGATCCTCGACCGTGCCAAGGATGTTGGGCGACTTGAGGGCGCTGGGCTGTTCGCTCCGAAGTTCATCGAGAACAAGCTCAAATTCTTTCCCTACATCAAGGAGGCCGTCGCCTTTGGCGATGAGCGGCCGTTCGTCGCGGCCTTTATCAACATCGACCTCGAAGCCGTCGGCGACTGGGCGGAACGGCGCAATCTCGCCTATGGCTCCTACCAGGAGCTTGCGGCCGAGCCGGCGGTCTATGATCTGGTTCGGGGCTGCATCGATGCCGTAAACCATGATCTAGCCGCCGAGCCGGAGCTTGCGCCGTCGCAGATCTGCCGTTTTCTAATCCTTCATAAAGAGCTTGACGCCGACGACGGCGAATTGACCCGCACCCGCAAGGTCCGCCGAAGGATTATCGCCGAGCGCTACAAGCCTCTAGTCGATGCGCTTTATTCCGGCCGCCCAACCGGCCGCATCGAGACTGAGATCACCTTCGAGGACGGCCGAAGAAGCTACATGCGCGCCGAGCTCGCGATCCGCGATGTCACAACAACCCTGCCGCCCGCCGAGTCGCTTCCCTTGAGGAAGGCGAGCTAAAGTGTCAGCCCGGAAACTGCGCGGACCTGTAATTTCGTCATTGCAGGGTTTGACCCGGCAGTCCATGCGGCACTTCCGCTCGCGGAAGCTGGGCGTAGATGCCCCGGTCGAGCCGGGGCACGACGATCGGCGGAAATAGGCGGTTTTTATGCCGCAGAAACAAATCGGCGAAGCGATCCTCACCGCCGATCGGATCACCCTCGCTTTCGGCGGGATCACCGCCCTTAATGCGATCAGCCTTGAGATCCGGAGGCACGAAATCCTGGCGATGATCGGGCCGAACGGTGCCGGCAAGACCTCGATGCTGAACGTCATCAACGGCTTCTACACCCCACAGGCGGGGACCATTACGTGGAAGGGCGAAACCCGCCGGCAGATGCGGCCCTATCAGGCGGCGGCACAGGGTATAGCCCGTACATTCCAGAACGTCGCGCTTTTCAAGGGGATGACGACGCTCGACAACATCATGACCGGGCGCTTGCTGAGGATGCGCCACAATTTTCTGTGGCAGGCGATCCATGCAGGCCCGGCGGGACAGGAGGAGCTTGAGCATCGCGGCTATGCGGAGCGCATTATCGACTTTCTCGAGATCCAGGCGATCCGCAAAACCCCGGTCGGCCGGCTTCCATATGGGCTGCAGAAGCGGGTTGAACTCGGCCGTGCATTGGCGATGGAACCGGAACTCTTGCTGCTCGACGAACCGATGGCGGGAATGAATGTCGAGGAGAAGGAGGACATGTGCCGCTTTATCCTCGACGTCAACGACGAGTTCGGCACGTCGATCGCATTGATCGAGCACGATATGGGCGTCGTGATGGATATCTCTGATCGCGTCATCGTGCTCGACTACGGCCGCAAGATCGCCGATGGCCCGCCCGATGAAGTCCGCTCAAACCCCGATGTGATCGCGGCGTATCTCGGCGAGCAGCGATGAGGTCTTGCGTCATTGCGAGAAGGGCAGCTACGAAGCAGGCTCCGCGCAGTGTACGCTGTCCGTCGAGATTGCTTCGCTTTGCTCGCAATGACAGTCCCGTCTCAAATCGAAAAAATTGCGATACGTAACGCAGGCAATGGATGTAATCACTGCAGTCTTCCTCACGCCGTTCGCCAATATGGCAGACAACCCGGAGTTCGTGCTCGAGGTCGTCATTGGCGGCTTGTTGAGCGGGGTGATGTATTCGCTTGTTGCGCTTGGCTTCGTGCTGATCTTCAAGGCCTCGGGCGTGTTCAACTTCGCTCAGGGGACGATGGTGCTATTCGCCGCCTTGACGTTTGTCGGGCTGCTCGAACGCGGCATACCGATCTGGGGCGCGTTCATCATTGCCATCGTCGTCATGGTGCTGCTCGCCATCGCGGTCGAGCGGCTGATGCTGCGGCCGCTCGTCAATCAGGAGCCGATTATTCTGTTCATGGCAACGATCGGCCTGGCCTTTTTCCTCGAAGGCTTCGGCCAGCTGGTCTGGGGCGGCGATGTGCATCCGCTTGATATCGGCATCCCTAAGGCGCCGCTGATCATCGGGGGCGTGCTGGTCAACGAGTTCGATCTGGTCGCCGCCGCGGTTGCCGGCTCGCTCGTCGCCGCGCTCGCTCTCTTCTTCCAGCACACCGCTGTTGGCCGTGCATTGCGCGCCGTCGCCGACGATCACCAGGCTGCGCAATCGGTCGGGATCCCGCTCCGCTCCATCTGGATCATCGTCTGGTCGGTCGCCGGTGTGGTCGGGCTAGTCGCTGGCATTATGTGGGGCAGCAATCTGGGAGTGCAGTTCTCGATCTCACTTGTGGCGCTGAAGGCGTTGCCGGTGCTGATCCTGGGCGGCTTCACCTCGGTGCCCGGTGCGATTGTCGGCGGTCTGATCATCGGGGTCGGCGAGAAGGTTGCCGAAGTCTTTTGGGGCCCAGCCTTTGGCGGCGCCATCGAGGACTGGTTCGCCTATGCCCTGGCGCTCATCTTTCTGCTGTTCCGGCCGCACGGCCTGTTCGGCGAGCGCATCATTGAGCGAGTGTAATATTGAATTTCCTCCGGTTTCCCCCGTCTTTCCCGCGAAAGCGGGAATCCAGGGATCCTGGGTATCGACGGTGGCCCTGGACCCCCGCTTGCGCGGGGGCGACGTGAGGGCGAGGGTCTGAGCGATGATCTACCGCGAGGTCGGCCAGTTCAAGGCGAGCTACGCAGCAGACCAGGCGATCTTTCCGATTGTTCAGGACCGCTGGCTGCTGCTCGCCGCGCTCGCCGCGGCCTATGTCGTGATACCCGCGGTCGGCTCCGAGTATTGGCTGCTGACGATTATGATCCCGTTCCTCGTTTACGCGCTGGCGGCACTCGGACTTAACCTGCTGACCGGTTATGCCGGTCAGGTTTCGCTCGGCACCGGGGGCTTTATGGCGGTCGGCGCGTTTGCGACCTACAAGCTCACCACCGCCTTCCCTGGGCTGAACATCGTCTTCGCCCTCATCCTCGCCGGCACCATCACTGCGCTCGTCGGCTTGCTGTTCGGCTTTCCCAGCCTCAGGATCAAGGGCTTCTATCTCGCGGTGGCGACGCTCGCGTCGCAGTTTTTCCTGATCTGGATGTTCAACAAGTTCCCGTGGTTCGACAACTACAGCGCCTCGGGCGTGATTAGCGCGCCGCCGCGCGCCGTATTCGGCCATGTCTACGTCACCGGCGCCGAGGCCGATCCGCGAGCGAAGTACCTGTTCGTGCTGACTGTCGTCGTCCTACTCGCGCTTGCCGCCAAGGGGCTGGTGCGCGGTCGCATCGGACGCTCGTGGATGGCGATCCGGGACATGGATGTCGCCGCCGAGATCATCGGCATCCGCCCTCTGCGCACAAAGCTGCTCGCCTTCGCGTTGAGCTCGTTCTATTGCGGCATAGCCGGCGCGATGTGGGCGTTCATCTATACGAGCGCGGTCGAGGCCAGCGCTTTCGAGATCGACCGCTCATTCCAGATCCTTTTCATGATCATTATCGGTGGCCTCGGCAGCATTCTCGGCTCGTTCCTCGGGGCCGCCTTTATCGTGCTGTTGCCGATTTTTCTCGACAACGCGCCGCGCCTCGTCGGGCTCGATGTCCCGGTCAACCTGGTGACCAATTTGCAAACCATGATCTTCGGCGCGCTGATCATCATTTTTCTGATCGTCGAGCCGAACGGTCTGGCGCGCCTCTGGGCGATCGGCAAGGAGAAGCTGCGGCTCTGGCCGTTCCCTCATTGACGCAAGAACTCTTGCGACAAACCCGGCGGCAGCCTAGAAGTCCCGAAATCGGCCGCCACAGGGAGGAGAAGATGAGCTTGTTCAGAAAATCGCTTGCGGTTGTCGTGGCCGCGATCGCCGGATTCGGCCTCGGCGCCGCACCGACGTTCGCGCAGAACGAGCAGTTTATTCCGCGCCTCGTCTACCGTACCGGCCCGTATGCGCCGAACGGGATCCCGTTTGCCGACGGCTACGCCGATTATCTCGACATGATCGATGCGCGTGACGGCGGTGTCGGCGGCGTCAAGATCACTTACGAGGAGTGCGAAACGAGCTACAACAACGATAAGGGCGTCGAATGCTATGAGCGGCTGAAGAACCGTGGGCCGACCGGCGCCAGCCTCGTCGATCCGCTGTCGACCGGTATTACCTACGCGCTGATCGAGCGCGCGACTGCCGACAAGATTCCGGTTGTCTCGATGGGCTACGGCCGCGCCGACGCCAGCGACGGGGGAGTGTTCCCTTATGTGTTTACGTTGCCCGCGACCTATTGGGCGCAGGCCGACGCGCTGATCAAATACGTCGGTGATCAGATGGGCGGGCTGGACAAGCTGAAGGGCAAGAAGCTTGGCCTCGTCTACATCGATATCGCCTACGGCAAGGAGCCGATCGCAACGCTCGAAAAGCTGTCGCAGAAATACGGCTATACCTTCCTCAAATACCCGGTTTCGGCGCCAGGCATCGAGCAGTCGGCGACTTGGTTGCAGATCCGCCAGCAGCGGCCGGACTGGCTGTTCATGTGGGGCTGGGGGGTGATGAACTCGACCGCCATCAAGGGCGCGGCTTCAGTCGGATATCCGATGGACCACTACATCGGCGTGTGGTGGTCGGGCGCCGAGCCCGATGTCGTACCTGCAGGTGCAGCGGCCGACGGCTACAAATCCGGCACGTTTCACGGTACCGGGCAAGATTATCCTGCGGTCAAAGACATCCTCAAATACGTCTACGACAAGAATGGCGGCCACACGACGCGGGATAAGGTCGGCGAGGTGCTCTACAATCGCGGCGTCATCAACGCGATCTATGATCTCGAGGCGATCCGCACCGCGCAGGGCAAGTTCGGCAAGAGGCCGCTCAAAGGCGAAGACGTGCAATGGGGCTACGAGCACCTCGACATCACGCCGCAGCGCATTTCGCAGCTGGGCGCCGACGGGCTGATGGTGCCGATCCAGTTGTCCTGCGCCAATCACGAAGGCAATGGCAAGGTCCGCATCCAGCAGTGGGACGGCAAGCACTGGCACTTCGTCTCCGACTGGATCCAGCCGGACCGCGGCATGCTGACCGAAATGTACAAGGAGTCGGCGCTCGCCTACGCCAAGGAGAAGGGCATCACCCCGCGCGACTGCTCCAAGGAGGAATGAGCTCTAGGAGCACCGCTGTGCGTCCTTCGAGACGGCCGCTTGCGCGGCCTCCTCAGGATGAGGCGCTTTTTTAATGCCATCAGAGGCTTATCCTCATCCTGAGGAGCGCCCAGAGGGCGCGTCTCGAAGGATGCTTGACGGCAATGCAGCCCTCCATTCCTCTGCAGCCTCGCCGTTGCTCGCGGTCAACAATATTGAAGTCATATACAACCATGTCATTCTGGTGCTGAAGGGCGTCTCGCTCGAAGTGCCGGAGGGTGGCGTCGTGGCGTTGCTCGGCGGCAACGGCGCCGGCAAGACGACGACGTTGAAGGCGATTTCCAACCTGCTGCGGGCCGAACGCGGCGAGGTGACAAAGGGTTCGATCGCCTTCGCCGGCGAGCGGATCGATGCGCTCGACGCCGCCTCCGTCGTCAAGCGCGGGTTGATCCAGGTCATGGAAGGCCGGCACTGCTTTGCCCATCTGACGATCGAGGAAAATCTGCTGACCGGCGCCTACACCCGGCATGACGGGCGCGCCCGCGTTGCCGACGATCTCGACAAGGTCTACGGCTATTTCCCGCGCCTTAAGATCCGCCGCCACGCAATTGCCGGCTACACTTCGGGCGGAGAGCAGCAGATGACCGCGATCGGCCGAGCGCTGATGTCACGGCCGAAGATGATTCTGCTCGACGAGCCTTCGCTCGGCCTCGCGCCGCAACTCGTCGAGGAAATCTTTGCGATCGTCGAGCGCCTGAACAGAGAGGAAAAGGTCAGTTTCCTGGTCGCCGAGCAGAACACCAACATCGCGCTGCGCTACGCCGAGTACGGCTACATCCTCGAAAACGGCCGCATTGTGATGGACGGGGCGGCGGCCAATCTGCGCGCGAACGAGGACGTCAAGGAATTCTATCTCGGGCTCTCGGCGAGTGGGCGAAAGAGCTACCGCGACGTCAAACATTACCGCCGCCGCAAGCGTTGGCTCGCCTGAAGGCCAACCGGGTTATCGAGAAATTTACCGCTCATCTCCACCGTTATCGCGTTCTCAAAGCGCGTGAGGAAAAGATGAAGGTCATTGTCGGGCTGTTTACGGGGCTCATACTCGCCCTCGCATCCTCTGCGGTGTATGCGCAGGCAGCGCCGCCGGGCTCGTATCGGGAGAGCTGCAGAGACGTCAGAATGCAAGGGCCCACGCTGACCGCGCTCTGCCGCCGAGCGAATGGGCGCGGCGAGCAGCTGGCCGCTCTCAATATCGCGCACTGCGTCGGCGATATCGGCAACAACAACGGAAATTTGGTCTGCAATGGCGGCCAGGCAGCCCGACCTGGTCCAGCGCCCTGGCAGGCGCAATATGCGCCGGGGCCGGGTTACCCGCCCCCGGGTTATGCGCCGCCGCGTTACGGCCAAGAACAAGCGTATTGGGAACACTGCGAGCATCTGCGGCACGAGGAGCACGAGCTCCGCGACCGGCTGGTCTATGCGCCCTATGGCGAGGAGCGCGAGCGGCTGCAATACCACCTGAGGCGGGTCCACGCCGAGCGGGAGCAGTGCCCGCACCACTAATCCGAAGCGGTGTTTGAGAGCGACCAGAGGGTATAGGCGCCGACAAACCCCTTGAGTTCGACGCCCTCATGTCTCTGCCATTCCAGCTCTTCATGGCGTCGGGCGCCGAGAACGTCGATGTCGGCTTTGGCCTGCTCGCTCAGCCAAATTTCTGCGCCCTTGATCGCGCCGACAACCCGCGCGGCGAAGTTGACCGTCCTGCCGAAGACGTCGCCCTTCTCGATCTGCAAGGGGCCGATATGAATCCCCGCCCTCAGGCGCAGTTGCGCCGGCCCCGGATCGGCACACAGCGCGCGGGCATAGTCGAGCGCCGCCGAGGCTGAGCGGAACGCCGCCATGACGCTGTCGCCGATTGTTCGAATTTCGCATCCCTTGTGCTGGGCAATGAGCTTGCGGCTTTGTGCGAAGTGGGACTGGCGGACTTCGTACATGCGTTCGTCCCGGATACGCTCGCCCAGCGCCGTCGAGTCGATGACGTCGGTAAAGACAATCGCCAGGGTAACGCGTTCGTCGCCGGCCCACTCGACAAATCTGGCGCTTTGGGTTTCGGCATTGGCCGACAGGACGAAGGCGTCGAAATCCCGCTGGCGATCGGCGGCGAGGTCCATCGAATCGATCTGCGAAGGGTATCGCTGAGCGAGGGCTTCCTTCGGATCGGCGATCGCGACGGTGCCGCCGCAAGGACAGGAAAAGACATCCTTGCCCTGCCTGCGCAAGGCCTCGACATAAGGATCGGGCACCGGCGTCCCACAAATTCCGCAAACGAACAGCCTGACGAGCTGCACGGTCCCGTACAGCGCGCGCCGGCTTAGATGCGCCAGGATATATTCCTCAAAATGAAATCGGGTCTCCTCGCTGGCGCCGTCGAAAAACAACAGTAGCCGCCCTCATCCTTCGCCGAATTCCTGGAGATAAATCCCGCATTTTCCGCCGGTGCGTGCGGTAAAGATCACCGCATTGCGCCACATCTCGCTGCGCGCCGTTTCGAACATCTGGCTGTGACCCAATCGCACCGCGAGCGTCGCATAGATGCTTTGTGTGGGGCCCTCAAAGCTCACGGCGACTGCCTTGCCTGGCGGATCGGGCGCCTCCGCATAGTCGCGGTTGAACTGGGACGGGAACGCAAGGTAGCGGCCGTCCGCCGCATTCTCGCGCAATGCCAGATCAAATCGAACCAGTTCCTCGACCGTGGCGTGCAGCAACAGCTGTTCCTGCTTGGGGTCGCCGATTTTCTCGTCTTCCGGCACATGAAACTGGCCGGTCAGCGCCGCCTCTTCGTCGATCGAACCGAAACCATCCGGCTCGTTCTTGCCGGCAATAACCATCGCGGAGGCGTAGGCATCCAATAGCTCCGGTTGCAGCAACACGTAGTCGCCAAAGCTCAGACGGCGGATCAAATCGCGGTTCTCGAGCCGTCCGATGCAGACATCGAAATCGGCGCGCAAGTCATCGTCTTCCGCACTCGCCTCAGGATGCCGGCGGACGAACTCGTCGAAGAGCGGACCCGCAGGCGCAAGCAACTGACCGGTACTCTTGACCTCGAGAAGGTATGATTTGATCGTGGCGAAGAGCTGCGACGAGGTGACAGTCGGCAGCTCGTCCCAGGGGATCGCGCGCTCTATCGCCGCTCGCAATTCTGCGATCTGCCACCCTTCCTTGGCGCTGGTCGCGTAATAGCCGGCAAAGTCCAATCCTTTGATGAGCTCATCGAGCCGCTCCTTGCTGACCGGCACGCCACCGCGATCGGCGCGCGCTGACACGAGGAATTTGCTCAAAGGAACGGCTTCGCCCCCCTGGCGCTGATGCGCCGCGCGCAGAGCACGGTCCCAATGGACCACGCCCGACAGCGGATCCGTTTCGCTTCTCGCGTCGAATACGACCAGCGCCACCGCCACTTCGCTCAGATGCAGCTGATGAATGACGCGATAGCCGGGCTGGCCGGCGAGATCCCACAGCAGCGTTTCGCGCGTTCGCTTGCGCTCGCCCGGCACCTCGTCCTCCGCGGTGCCGAGCGCCCATACCTGCCGCCCGGCTGTCGAGTCGGTCGGCGCGAATGGCTGCCCGCTGAGCACAAGGCTGAGCCCCGTCTTGCCGACGCCGGTGTCGCCCACCAGTACGACCTTCGCGTTGACATAATGGACGGTCTGCGTCGTCGCAGAGCGCTGCCGCTGCTCGCCCAACAGGACATCGAGGTCGAGATCGTAGAGGGAAAGGCGCGCGCCGGCCGCGGCAAGACGCGGCAGCGATGGATGAAACGACAAACCCCGAAAACGGTATCGCGCGTGCCGCTGGATTACCGCGACGACGTCCCAGGTTTCGGAACTCCAGATTCGTATCGTGTCGTCCCAGCCCATCGTCGCGAATAACGGCCTGCGCTGATGGAAACTCAGCGCGACGACGGAGCCCCGATGTCCTTCCAGAATGCGGCGCAGCTTGCTGTTGGGGACATCCCAGAGCTTTACCGTGTTGTCGAGGCTGCCGATGGCGAGCATTCGTCCGTTAGGCTCAAAGCCGACGCTCGATACCGGGAAGAAATGCCTCTCAAACAGACGAGGCACCGCGCCATCGAGTATGTCCCAGAGAATCAGCGTCCCGTCCGCACTCGCCCGGGCCAATAAGTTGCCCGCGGGATCGAAGGTCACGCTGACGACCTCGCCGCGCGGTCCGCGGAACGTACGAAGCAATTTGCCGTCGGCCGTGTTCCAAAGGTTAACGGTGCCATCGTTGGCACCGCTGGCCAGCATCGGCTCTGTAGGGTGGAAGGCGATGCTGGCGACGCTCCCCGATTGCCGCGGGAAGGCGTAAAGCAGCTCGCCGCTGGCGCTGTCCCAGAGGTTGACGGTGCCATTGGCGCTGCCGCTGGCCAGCCTGCACCCAGCCGGGTCGAAGGCCACGCTCGCCACTTCGCTGCGCTGCCATTCGAATTGGGTGCGCCGCCATTCAAAGGTGCGGAGCAGCTTCCCCTCGACGGTATCCCAAAGCGTTATGGTCCCGTCGAGGCCGCCGCCGGCGAGCTTCTGGAGCCCAGGATCAAAGGCGACGCACTTGATCGCGCGATGATTCCATTCCAATGCGCGCCGCAGTCCGACCCCGGGCGGCACACCCCCCGCTGCTCGCGACCTCCTGGTTCTCGCTGGCATCGCCGCCCTGTTTGCGCCTATGTCGGAATACGCCGCACGACGACAGGTAAGACCTTAACTTTAGTCAACCGGCGCTCCTAACATCAACGGCAGTGCTCGAAGGGCCGACGGCGTCAGGTTCGATAGCCGGGATCGAGCTTATCAGCGAGCCGCAGCAGAGCCGGCCATTCGCGCTGGCCCTGCAGCCGCGGCTCGTTACCGGCGAAAAGGGCGGCCTGGTGCTCGCAGGTATCGGGCGACGGCACCACCATCTTGGCCCCCGCCGCGACGGCGGACATGATCTTCAGCTGCGACTCGGCCGATCGCTCGAAATGGTAAGTGAGCGAAAACGCCTCGGCGACATTGCGGCCGGTCGCGAGCAGGCCGTGATTGCGCAGCACCAGAACCGGATTATTACCGATGCTCTGCTGCAGCCGCTCGCGCTCGTCGAGGTCGAGCGAGACGCTCTCGTAATCGTGATAACCGAGCCGGTTGTAGAACCGCATCGCCCATTGGCTCAACGGCAGCAAACCTTCCTCGAGCGCGCCGACGGCAATGTCTGCCTCGGTATGCGTGTGGATCACGCACTCGACATCGGGCCGGCCCATATAGATCGCGCTGTGGATCACATAGCCGGCGCGGTTGGGCTCGTATTCGGACGGCGCGACGAGATTGCCATCGAGATCCATCTTCAACAGGTTCGACGCGGTGACCTCGTCGAACATCAGCCCCATCGGGTTGATCAGGAAATGGTTCGGCTGGCCCGGCACCCGCGCCGAATTATGCGTCAGGATCAGATCGTCCCAGCCGAAATGCGCGATCAGCCGGTAGCAGGCGGCGAGATCGACCCGCACCGCCCACTCTTCCGGACTGATATTGCGCGGCTTTGCGGAAAGGCGCGTTTCAACGGTGTCCATCGATTTGCTCCAGATCTATCTTTGACTAGGCTCCTCTGTCATGGCCGGACCTGTTCCGGCCATCCACGTCTTGCCCAGCTATGCGTGGATGACCGGGTCAAACCCGGTCATGACGATTAGGCGGGGGTGAACATCGGCACCGGCGGGCCGCCTTCGCTCGGCTTGAAGACGAGCCGGACCGCCTGCCCAATGCGGATATTGTCGAGGTCGCAATCGACGATGTTGGTCATCATCGTCGGGCCTTCGTTCAACGTCACATAAGCGACCGCGTAGGGAACCGGCGCGCGGCGCATCACGCTGTAGGTATAGATCGTGCCATTTCCTGACGCTTGCTGCAGTTCGGTCCGGTCGCTGAAGCAGAACGGACAGATCGCACGCGGGTAGTAATGAACTTTGCCGCAGGCATTGCATTTGCCGACCATCAGCTTGCGTTCTTCGGTCGCCTTCCAAAACGCCGCTGTCTCGGCGTTGGGCTGCGGGGCTTGGATCTTGCGGTCCTGGCTCTGCATTGCCTCACTCCCGTGCCATGATGACGGTGGCAGAAGCGTGTCTGGTACCGAGCGAGCCGCCGGTGCCGTGTGCCAGGGCCAGATCACAGTTCTTGACCTGCACTGCGGGATGCGCCTCGCCGCGCAACTGCCGCACCGCCTCGACGACTTTGGTGAGGCCGCCGCGATTGGCCGGGTGGTTGTTGCACAGCCCGCCGCCATCGGTGTTGAACGGCAGCCTGCCGGTGCCGGCGATCAGATTGCCGTCGGCGACGAACCGGCCGCCCTGACCCTTTTCGCAGAAGCCCAGATCCTCGATCTGCATCAACACCGTGATCGTGAAGCTGTCATAGATCGAGGCGTATTTGATGTCGGCGGGCTTGACGCCGGCCTCGGCAAAGGCTGGCGGCCCTGACCACACCGCCCCGGAATGAGTGAGATCGAGCTGACCGCCCATCTGGTGCTTAGGGGCTTCACCGGCGCCGATGATCTTGACCTTGGGCCGTTTGAGGCTCTTCGCGACCTCGGGGCTGGCGACGATGATCGCACCACCGCCGTCGCTGATCACGCAGCAATCGAGCCGGTGCAGCGGGTCGGCGATCATTGGCGAGCTCACGACCTCCTCGACGGTGACGACATTGCGCAACATCGCATGCGGATTGTGCTGCGCATGGTGCGAGGCGGCGACTTTGATCCAGGCGAGCTGATCGCTCGTCGTGCCGTACTGGTACATGTGCCGCATCGCGCACATCGCGTACATGTTCGCGGTCGCCGGACCGTAGGGGTTCTCGAACTGGGCATCGGGGGTGTTTTGGGCCGTGCGCGCGGCGGTGCCGGTCGCCTGGCCCTCGCTGCGCGGCCGTCCGGCCAAGGTGATCAGCGCGATGTTGCACTTGCCCAACGCGATCGCCTCGGCGGCATGGCCGACATGGACGATGTAGGACGAGCCGCCGGTATCGGTCGAATCCATGTGGCGCAGCCTGAGGCCCATGTAGTCGGACATCGACAAGGGCCCCAGCCCCGGCGCATCGCCGGCGCAGAAATAGCCGTCGATGTCGTCCTTGCCGAACCCGGCGTCTTCGAGCGCGCCGCGCGCCGACTCGGCATGCAACTGCGCGAGCGACTTGTCCGGCGCCATCCGCGTCGGATGCTCGTAAATGCCGACGATATAGGCCTTCCCGTTGATGCTCATCGCGGGCTCGTCCTCCCTCGCAGTCGAAAACCGTGGACGGGGGATGGGATACCGTTCGACGCGCGTGGTCAATCCCGGATTCCGCAACCGCGCCTTGCGGCCACGGCGGGCAAACCGAGGAGCGGCGCCGTTTCGCGGAGCGGCCCAGTTGAACCCGCTACAGTTGAGTCTCCGCCAGAGGCCGTATAGAATCGGATCGCCGCCGCACTCCCTCCGGTGGTATAAAGCTCCGCTTTCGGAGTTAGCCTCGGATATGTTTATGGAATTCATCAGGATTTCAAACGACCAGGCTTTTGTACTCAACGAAATCTTCCGGGAGCGGGTGTACGATGTCCCGGGCGTCGACCTCCGCTCGTGCCGGACCATCGTCGATCTCGGCGCGAATGTCGGGGTCTTCGCACTCTATGCCGCGGCAAACGCCCCCAACGCTACCATTCACTGCTTCGAACCGGCGGCGGCCACATTTGCCGCCCTGCAGGAGAATGTGAACGCCAATCAGCTGAACGTTGTCACGCATGCGTTGGCGATATCGACATCCTGCGGCCCGGCCCGTTTTTACCGCGCCGGCAGGGCGGTGGAATGGTCGCTGAACAGTGACCCCGGCGCGGTTTGTGAAGAGGTAAATTGCATCGACCTCGATCACCTTTTCAAGCTTGTCGACGATGATACGATCGATTTCCTCAAGATGAATGTTGAGGGCGTTGAACTTGACGTTCTCGGTAGCGCCGCGGACGAACAGTTGCGGCGCATTGGCGTCCTTTCCGTCGAGTGGCATCACCCGTCGGAATCGCTGATGCCCCTTGTCAACCGGCTTCGCCAGCTCGAATTCGATGCTGGGATTGAGGTGGTCGACGGCAATGTCCGATATCTCAAGGCAAAGCAGCGCAATTTCGCGAGCCTGCATCGAGACCACTGTTAGCGAATTACTCAAGAAACCGGGGCAGGCTTCCGTGTCTGGTCGCAAGATGTGGTTTTGGAAGACTACCAGAATCCGCCAAGGCGTATCCGCGTCGTCCGGGCACAAAATTTGCCGCCTGCGGAATGGGTGAGTAATAGAGCAAATAATGTCCTGAGACAGTAATCACCTGACGGTTGGGGCCATGCGCTCGGGTCGCGGACCGCCAAGAGTCTGGGCGACGGCGAGCGGCTTGGCCAAGCCGCCTTCGGGCGAGGTTAGGATGATGTTGCGAACGCCCCGTACACCCATCTCGAAATCGAGGCCTTGCACCGGCGGTCGCGCGAAATGCCAGGTCAAACCGCCTGGCGCGGCTCCGCGGCGGACGATCTCGTCGGCCAAGAGCGGATGGATGTCGAAAATCGTATAGACCTGGGTCGCGGTCGCCTGCGCCCAGCTCGAAGCCGAGCGCTGTCATGCGCAGCTCCATCGCCCCGAGCACGAAGCGCGCTTTCTCGCGCATCGCCTCAGGCGACTGGTCGCCGCGCCGAATGATGCGCCCCCATAGCAGGGGCCGCCCTCGCGCGCTTCCCCGCAAAGCTATGCGTCGTGCGGTTTTCGCTCGGCACGGTGTAGCTGAAGGCGTAGAACGATAGTGTGGTGGGCATTCGAGCGGGCAACCGGGTTGACCTCGTCGCGGAAGATCCTCCAGGCGGCCAACTGCTCGACGTAATGCCGATTGAATGCGACGAGCCCGACATCGGTGCGCTGGGGAGCGCAGCTCGGAAGGCGCAGAAACGCGGTCGGCGAGTGTCTGATGCCGCGAAGGTGAAGCCGAAACTGCTGTTGTTCTCGCTCGGTGCGCGCAAAGACGCCGGTTGCTGCCAACACGCCGGCGCCGACAACCTCGCTCATGACCGGATCATTCACGGTGCTCACCGCCGGGGCAGCGCTCCCGCGGATGGCTCGAGAAGGACCGATGGTTTGCAGACTCGCCGGTAGAGAGAGATGGATTCACACTTTCGCTTCCTCACCACTGCAACTTCCTCGTCGTGCCGCGTCGCTCGGTTTCCTGGGAGGTAGGGCACTGGAAAGGGCGCCGCAGTTCAGGCGGCCGTTTTCTCTGCGGCAAACCATCCTATAGAGTCGTGCAATACCGGTTAGAGTCGTGCAATACCGGTCGAGGGCCAGCGTCAGCGCCGAGGAGGTCAGGAACTGGCGGATGGTATCGAGCCTGCGCACCCGCGCCACAGTCGCCGACCCGCGGCGCCTGGAAATAGGCTCTGCAACGCCGGTCGGCGGCATAGCCTCGGGATCAGCTGCGGTATAACGTGCCGTCGTCGGCACCGCCGCGAGAGTTCCGCCAAATGAGCTCGATACGAGAGGGGGCGTCCGCCTGGGGTGAGGTATCCGCGATGAGGCTAAATCTGGGAGGATTCGCGGCCGCGCTTGCATTGTCGCTGACGCTCACCGCCCCGGGCGCAGAGGCACAAAAATCGGGCGGTGTTCTGATCATGTCGCATTTCGACAGCCCGGCCTCGATGTCGATGCACGAGGAGGCGACGGGCGCGGTCAACCGGCCGATGATGGGCGTCTTTAACAATCTGGTCATGTATCGGCAGGATGTGGCGCAAAACAGCATGGCATCGATCGTTCCGGATCTGGCCACCAGCTGGTCGTGGAACGAGGAGGGGACCGAGCTGACCCTGCCGCTGCGCCGGGGTGTCAGGTGGCACGACGGCAAACCGTTTACCGCCAAGGACGTTAAATGCACGTGGGATCTGCTGACCGGCAGGTCGGCCGAGAAGCTTCGTCTCAATCCGCGCAAGACCTGGTACAGGAACCTCGATGAAGTGATCGCCAACGGAGACTATGAGGTCACCTTTCACCTGAAGCGACCACAGCCTTCATTCTTGGCGCTGCTGGCCTCTGGCTGGTCGCCCGTCTACCCCTGCCACGTCTCACCGCACGACATGCGAGTGCATCCGATCGGCACCGGCCCGTTCAAATTCGTCGAATTCGGGCCCAACGAGCGGATCCGGGTCGCTCGGAACCCCGAGTACTGGAAACCGGGTCGGCCCTACCTCGACGGCATCGATTGGCCGATCGTCCCCAGCCTGGCGACGCGCATCCTGGGGTTCGTCGCTGGCAGTTTCGATCAGGTCTTCGGCGTGACAATCCCGCTGCTGCAGGATCTCAAGAGCCAGGCGCCACAGGCGGTCTGCGACGTATTTCCGGCCAATCTGCCGCGCACGCTGCTCGTCAACCGCGGCGCGCCCCCGTTCGACAAACCCGAGCTGCGGCGGGCGACGGCGCTCAGCTTGGATCATCAAGCCTTTATCGACATCATCACCTCGGGACAGGGCGACGTTGGTGGCGCGATGCAGCCGCCGCCGGAGGGGGTGTGGGGGATGCCGCGGGAGATGCTCAGAACCTTGCCGGGCTTCGATCCCGATGTGGCGAATAATCGCGCGCAGGCACGCGGCATCATGGAGAAGCTGGGCTACGGCCCCGACAAGCGGCTGGCGGTCAAAGTCTCCGCCCGCAACATCGCCCCGACCCGCGACCCGGCCGTGCTGCTGATCGGTCAATTGAAGGAGATCTACATCGACGGCGAGCTTGAGATGGTCGATACGACCAACTGGTTTCCTAAGGTGCTGCGCAAGGACTTCACCGTCGGTATGGTGGTCAGCGAAAACGGGCTCGACGACCCGGATCAAAATTTCTACGAGAACTATGCCTGCGGTGCCGCGCGCAACTATGGGGGATACTGCGACCGTGCGGTCGATGCGCTGATCGACCAGCAATCGATCGAGACGGACGCGGAGAAGCGGCGACGCCTGGTATGGGACATCGAAAGGAAGCTGATCGAGGATGACGTCCGGCCGGTCCTCTTCCACCCACGCGCCGCGGTCTGCAACCAGCCTTGGGTGAAGGGGATGACCCAGATGGTCAACGGCATCTACAACGGGTCGCGCTTCGAGGATGTCTGGCTGGACAAGTAGTCTCCGGGTGAGAGCATTAGCTCAGGCGACCAGCACTCGATTGGGACAGCCTCGCGCCGATCAGGCTAGAACGCCCACATTACGACGGTCGGTCGCCCCAGTGCAAATCCGCCGCACCTTCGCGCCAAAAATCCCCCGCGCCAAAAACTTCGTTCTCGTGCGCGCGAGGCCACAGAAAATCGGGCTGATGACGATGCCGGGCGTCGGGCCAATGCCTCGACGGCAGTCACTGCGCTAGTGCAATTTCCAGTTACGTAGAGTCAAAATTTTAGGTTGTGCGTCTTCACTATCTCGCCGATGCCGGATATCGCCCGATCTAAGTGGAAAATCCTGGGAACCAAAGGTGATGAGTCCAGCCATCGGGCCGCGTCCAGATTGCTTCATCGCCGGGCTCCTTGCAAAAACACCCATTTGCGGAGTCATCGCGACCCCCGAGTCGGTGGGTGCTATATAAGGAATTACCAAAAATATTTATTAAGTTGACAAAAAGCAAGCACCGTGATATGTTCATAGCCCATGTCACACCTACTCACGGGTCGAAGCTTATCCATAGGAGTAATACGATTTTCACGATTGTTGCTGTTCTTTCGTCCGAAAAACAGCGAAAAACAGCAGCAGAACAGCGGACGTTTTGCTGTTTTCTCGGTCGCCGGATCGCGCGCAAGCTAGGATTTCTGCCGAACACGACGCCTCGTTCGCTGTAAATTTGGTGGAAAAACAGCGAAAACAGCGGAACTCAAATCGCCCACGCTTTGCGGATCACCCAAGCCCTCGTTTCCGGGCGTCGTCCCCGGGGTCCGCACGCTCTCAATCTTTTATTCAGCGGTTCCCACAAGAATACCTTGCCGCGGCGCGTGTTTGGCAGCCGCGGCAGCCGGAGCCATTAGGATGTCTGTTGCCAGGTGCATGTCTCTATTCGAGATGTTCGCAACGCCACTGGGCCAGTGCATATATGACCAAAAAGGAGGAGTCACTGCGGTGGTCGCAGGGCTCGGCGCGACGGCAATAATCGGCTTTACCCGTCTCGCCATCGATGTCGCCTCCTGGGAAGTCACTCCGCGCAAGATGCAGGGCGCCACCGATCAGGCTTCGCTTGCCGCCCTACTCGCCCGAGCTCAACCCGATCGAGCGACTTCGGCTGCATCTGCGCGACGATCCCCTGTCCCACTGCGTCTTCCACGCCACCGAGGAGATTATCGACAGCCACTGCCAAGCTTGGAACTGGCTGCTCACCGAGACCCGCCGCATCCGCTCGCGGTGCTCGCATCCGTGGCTCGAAAAGGTCGGCATTTAATAAGGTTGGTATAAGAGCCGTAGCCGGGTACTAGTTTAACGATCATTTAATAAACCGTTCGGAGAATCGCGCTGTGGCAGAATCATGGGAGTGCACCCCCTTGTCTCGAATGCTCCAAGTGAGATCGCAGCTGCAAGAGCTAGCAGGTCGAGTCGCCGCTGACCGGCGGGGCGTTACCGCGGTCATCACGGCGCTCGCGCTCACGACGCTGCTGGGATTCTGCGGTCTCGCGGTCGACGTCGTCATGTGGCAGGTCAACCAGCGCCAGCTGCAGGGCGCCGCCGACCAGGCTGTGCTTGCCGCCGCGACGGCCTTTCGGAATGCCGGCGAAACGGGCGCGCTCGGGGACAGTACGACCGCCCAAAACGCGGCTTATGCAACCGCTATTGCCTCCGGTTATCCTGTGGCCTCGGTTACCGTAGCCGCCTACAATGACGGAGCCTCCTGCACAGGCGACGGCTGCCTCCGGGTGACGATCACGCAGCCACAGCCGCAGTATTTCACAGCCCTCTTTCTTAACAGTATCACTGCCAGCGCAGGCGCGGTTGGCACGTGCAACGGCTGCGGTGGCGGCTCATTCACCGTTGCGAGCTCCGGCGGCGACGCCTGCGTCATGGCGCTCGATGCAAGCGGGAGCGGGGTAATCACCGTCAGCGGCAACCCAACGTTGAGCCTTAACGGCTGCAATCTTCATAACAATTCGCCCAACACCAACGCGACGATCATGAACGGCGGCGGGGTGATCGAGGGCTGTAGTGTCAGCAATGCCTGCGGGTCGAAGGTGTTTCTCGCGCAGCCGGACACTCCTTCGGGCAGCATCGATGTTCCGGTGGTAACTAGTGCGGCAGCGGCGCCTGATCCCTACGCCAATGTCACGCCGCCTACGCCCGCTTCCTCTTGCATTGCCAGCTTCCCCGCCAATCCCGTCCCGTCGGGCACCTATTGCCCCGGCAACATCAATAACCAGAGCGTCACTTTTGCCACGGGGGCGGTCATCATCATAACCGGCGGATTGAGCACGAAGGGGAATTCGACCCTGGCGGGCAGTGGGGTTACTCTATGTGACGGGCGGCGGCTCGATTAATGCGAATTCCACGATCAGCATTTCGGCTCCGAGCACCGGCCCCTATGCCGGGCTTGCGGTGTGGTTCGGCGATAACTCAGCGGTCACCTGGGACGGCGGCAACAGTTCCTCGTTCAAGGGAGCGATCTACGCGCCGACAGCGACCGTGACATACGGAGGCAACGCGGGCAGCGTCTCGACCTGCACGCGGCTGATAGCCGGGGCCCTATCCCTCCACGGTACGTCGACGGTAAGTTTCGACGACACGGGCTGCCCGGCGGTCGCGGGCCCGGTTTTGGCCGCCTCCGGGGTAACCGGGTCGACCACGAACACCGGTGCGCCAATGCTCGTTCAATAGGATCCGAAAACCGATGATCACGATGGCCAGCTTGCGCCGCCTGGCCGCCGCCACCGGCGGCGCCAGTGCGATCGAGTTCGCCTTTGTCGCGGCATTTCTCATCCTGCCTCTGACGCTTGGCGTCTACGTTTTCGGCACCGCCCTGTATAGCTCGATGGAGGTCGGCAATGCCGCTCGCGCTGGGGCCCAATACGTCAATGTGAATGGGTACAGCTCGGCCTATACAACATCCGGCAATTCGTGTCCGACCGCGTCCAACACCTTCACCTGCGCCATAAAGTCAGCGACGAGCCTCGGCACTAATGTCACAGTTTCGGTTGGCAACGCGTATTGCGGATGCCAGAGCGGCACCACCTACACCGCCGAGACATTCTCGCCACCCTGTAACCTCTGCAACGCCACTCATACCAGCAATTGCTGCCCTGCGGGCCAGACCCCGGTCACTTTAGCCCAGGTCAACGCGAGCTATACTTATACACCAATCTTCAGCTATCTCGGGTTCGGCCCGTCCAACGGATTCAATCTTACGGCACAAGCTACCGCGCTGGTCTACTGAAGGCTCCCATGAATTCCCCTTATCGATCCTTCCTTCTCGAGCTCTCGCGCATCGCAGGTTTGCTCCGCCGGCTGGTCACGGCATCCGATGGGACCGAAACGATCGAGTTGCCCTTGCGGCGATCCCGCTCCTCGTCTTTCTGCTGGGGGTCGTCGAGTTCGCGCGACTTTACTGGACCAATTCCGAACTGCAATATGCCGCCGAAGCGGCGGCGCGTTGCGCAACCGTCAACTGCTGTGCCAGCGGGCCCGCGTCGTGCGGCGGGAGCACCGGCAACACGGGTGTTCAGAACTTCGCTGCCGGCCAGCTGCTCGGGATGTCTATCCCGAGCGGCGACTTGTCTAATTTTCAGGTGACCGGGGCGTCCTGTGGAAACCAGGTGAGCTTCGACTTTACCTTCAATTTTATCGTGGGACCGATCATTCCGAATGCCGCGATTACCCTTTCGGCGACCGCGTGCAATCAGGCATGAATGATCATCCCGATTGCGGCGGACTGACGCCGCAGCAGATTGGATAGCGGCCGACGCCGGCGCTCATTACGCGTTGAACGACACGGCAATGGTCGGCAGCAATCCGAGCACACTCAGCAGCAATATCTCGAGCGTCGTGAACAACGTGAACGGCTCCGGCTGGGCGACCAGCACTGTGAACGTGAACAACAGCAACGATGGCACGCATTGCTACTGTCCGAGCGGATCGCCTGGCAATTGGACCTGGGGAGGAACCGTTGCTTGCGGAAACGCTTGCACTGGCGCCGGTTTCGCCGGCCAATTTGTGACGATCACCGCGAACCATAGTATCTCTCCGATGTTCCCGAGCTTCGGCTTTGTGCCGAACGGCACGATCAGCCGCAGCGTGTTGGTCGAAACGCAATGAACGAGCCGAGAGCAGAATCGTTGGTCGCGGCGTGCGGTGGGACCACGGCGATCGAGTTTGCGCTGGTCGCACCGATATTCATGATGTTCCTCTTCGGCACCATCGAATTCGGCCGCTTGCTGTGGACCGAGCAGGCGCTGCAAGAGACTGCTATCGCGGGCGCGCGTTGCATGGCAATCGCCCAGGGCACGACCCAAAGCAGCGCATGCGCGTCTAGCGGCACCTATAGTTCAACGACCACGAACAGCTACATCCAGACCATCGCGAGCGGTTGGGGCCTGTCAATTCCGAGTTCCGCCATCACCTTGAATAACGCGGCACCTGCGGCGGCACCGCCGGCTTTTCGCAGGTGACCCTCACAAGCACCTTCGTAACTGCGGTACCGCAACTGGTGCAGCTCGCGGCGGGAGGAACCTCGCTGACGGCAACCGCGTGCTATCCCAATAATACCTAGCTTAATATCGTCGCTGTTTTTTGATCCTGTGCCGGGCATAGTGCGTTTGTTGAGCGTTCCGGAATAGCTGAAAAGCCCGACGCGTTGTAATATCGACCGGTGGATTGACGATCGACGAATGAGCCCAAAGGCGGAGTCTCAGCTCAAAGTCTATTCCGGCGCCAGCGTGCTGATCACCGGAGGTTTGGGCCTGATCGGCTCTGCCATCGCACGGCGGCTCGTCGCCCTCGGCGCCGAGGTTCTGCTGGTCGACAGCATGATCCCCGAATATGGCGGCAACCTCGCCAACATCGCCGACATTCACGATCGGGTCGCCGTCAACATTGCCGATATCCGCGGCGGCTACGGTTTGAGGCATCTGCTCAAAGGGCGAGATTTCTTGTTCAATCTCGCGGCGCAGACGAGCCATCTCGACTCGATGTCCTCTCCAGAAGTCGATCTCGCGACCAACTGCACGGCGCAACTGCAGCTGCTCGAAGCCTGCCGCGAGGTCAATCCCGGCATTGCGATCGTGCATGCCGGCACACGGCAGATTTACGGCCGTCCTGAATATCTCCCGGTCGACGAGCGTCATCGGTTGCGACCCGTCGATGTCAACGGCGTCAACAAGATGGCGGGGGAGGCTTACCATCTGCTCTATTGCGACGTGTATGGTATCAGGACCCGTTCTTTGAGGCTCACCAACGTCTATGGTCCGGGAATGCGGATCAAGGATGCGCGCCAGACCTTCATCGGCATTTGGCTGCGCCGGGTGATCGAGGATGAGCCCTTTGAGGTCTGGGGTGGCGAGCAGCATCGCGATTTGCTGTATGTCGAAGATGCCGCCGACGCGTTCCTTTATGCCGCCATCACGCCTGCGGCCGAGGGGTTGGCGCTCAATGTCGGTGGCGAGGCGGTGAGCCTGGCGGCTCTGGCAGAGGCGCTGATCGCGGCGAATGACGGCGGAGAATACGTGATCCGCGAGTTTCCGGCAGAGCGCAGGCGCATCGATGTCGGCGATTTTCTGATCGACGACAGCCGCTTTCGCTCGCTCTCCGGTTGGCAGCCGCGGGTCGGAATCGCGGAGGGATTGCCCCGCTCACTTGTCTATTACCGCAGCCGCGTGGCGAGTTATCTCTGATGAGCGTATGACCGCAAGCGACCCGCCCATCACCATTCCGCAGTCCGATCCCCGAGCCGCTTATTTTGCACGGCGCGCCGAAATAGACGCCGCGATTGCCCGCGTGCTCGAAGGCGGGGCTTACATTCTCGGCACAGACGTGGAGGGATTCGAGAAGAGGTTTGCCGATTTTATTGGAGTGGCGCACGCTATCGGTGTTGCGAGCGGTACGGATGCGATCGAGCTTGCGCTGCGCGCCTGTGGCATCGGCGCCGGTGATCTTGTCTTTACTGTGTCTCATACAGCAGTGGCGACGGTCGCGGCGATCGAACGGGCCGGCGCGACGCCGGTGCTGATCGATGTCGAGCCCGGCACCTACACGATGGCGCCACGCGAGCTTTTGCGGGCGCTTGAGAGGCCGCCGCCGGGCCGGCCCGCGTCAGTTCTGCCGGTTCACATCTATGGGCAGCCGGCGGAATTGTCCGGCTTGGCGGAGATCGCGCGGGCGCACGGTTTACGGCTGATCGAGGATTGCGCGCAGAGCCACGGGGCAGTCTATCGGGACAAGCCGGCCGGATCCTTCGGCGATGTCGGGTGCTTCAGCTTTTACCCGACCAAGAACCTCGGCGCGCTCGGCGACGGCGGCATGGTCGTGACGAGCGATCCCGCGCTCGCAACGGCGCTGCGCGAGCTTCGTGAATATGGCTGGCGCGAGCGGTTTATCAGCGCACGCAGCGGCATCAATTCGCGTCTCGATGCTATCCAGGCAGCGGTTCTCGGGGTCAAGCTCGGTTTCCTCGCCGCCGACAACGCATGCCGGCAGGCGATCGCAGCCCGCTATGACGCCGGTCTCTCCGGTCTGCCGGTAGTCCTTCCGGTGCGGCGTCCGGATGCCACCCACGTCTTCCACCAATATGTGATCCGGGTCGCCGACCGCGATGCGTTGCGGGCTCACCTGCGGGCCGCCGGGATCGGCACTGGGATCCATTACCCGCTTCCCGTTCATCAACAACCCGCTTACCGGGTTCGCCTCGGCTGCGGTCCGTCGGGTCTTGACGTAACCGAGCGCGCGGCGCCGCAAATCCTCAGCTTGCCGATGTATCCGCAGCTTTCGGCCGAGGCGGCCGACTGGGTCGTCGCTGAAATTCGCGCTTTTCTGGGCCGTCAGGAAGGGCTTTCAGCTATCTTCAATACTGATGAATGAGTAGCACCCCGCCGCCGATCAGCGCCATGCCGGCCAGTTGCGGCCAGCCGAGAGGTTCGTCCCACAACAAATGTGCGAGGACGGCCACGACCGCGTAGCTCGCCGCCACCGACGGGAAGGCGACCGAGAGCGGGATTTTCTTCAGCGCCACGACATAGCAGCCGGCCGCCACGACGTAGAGCGCAAGGCCGATCATCGTCAATGGGTTGAGAAACTGGGCAACCACGGTAGCTGACCCGTTGGCCCCGGACTTCAGCACAATTTGCCCGGCGATCCCGATGAGGATAGCGGCCATGAGAACTGGCGTAGTACGCCATCATCGTGTTCAGGCGCGCTCGGGCAACAACACCGTCGCCCGGCTCTCGCCGGGGGACAGCGAATGGCTGCGGCGCACCTCTTTCACCACCGACTGAGGTTTGCCGGTAGCGGTCAGGTAGAGCCGCCCGAGATACTCGCCGATGATGCCGAGGATCACGAGCTGTACGCCCGAGAGCAACAGCACCGCCGCCATCAGCGAGGCCCAGCCGGCAGGCGGCGAATAGAGCAAGGCCTCAGTGATAGCCATCGCGCCGCCAATCGCGCCGATGCCGCTGAAGACGAACCCGGTGATCGTGCTGATCCTCAACGGCATCACCGAAAAATTGACAAACATGCTCATCCAAAGCCGCATGAGCCGACGCAACGTATAGTTGCTGCGGCCGGCGGCGCGCGGCAGGTGCCGTACTCTCAAGCGGTCGATGTCGTGTGTCACTTGCAGGATCAGCCCATCGATATAAGGAAACGGCCCCTCATAGCGGCTGACCTCGCGGACGACAAAAGCGCTCATGCAGCGGAAGCTGGAGAGGTACAAGCCCTGCGGCTTTTCGAGCACGAAATCGGCGACGCGGTCGGTGAAGCGGCTCCCGAGGTTGCGCCAAGCTGAATGTTGTTTTTCATCGTAGTAGGTATAGATCACCTGTTTCGCGCTGCGTTGGGCATGCGCGAGCAGGCGCTCGATCTCCTCGGGTGGGTTTTGCAAATCGTCGTCCATCGTAATGACGTGCGCTCCGCTGGCGTGACGTAGCCCCGCCAGCACCGCATTATGTTCGCCAAAATTTCGCGCCAAGCTCACGAGCGTGATCGGCACGCGCGCGCTGTCGACAAGCGCCTCACATATTTCCAGGCTGCCGTCGGGGCTGCCATCGTCGACGAGCACGATTTCGTGTCCGCCATCAATCGAAAGTTCCTCGATTGCTCGCACCAACTCGGCAATGCTGCCCGCCCCGTTGTAGACTGGGATTACGATCGAGAGCGCGAAGCGCGGCGGCGTTGCACCGGAAGTCGGCCGTTCCGTCTCAAGCATCAGAGGCGCCTTTTTTGGTGGCTATCGCAAGAACCGAGCCGCCAAACGGAAATCTCAGTCCGCGCCGTAAGAGAGCGGTCTCAATGCCCGTGATCCAGCGGCAAACTAGCTCTATCGGCGGGGGATAAGGTTTGACGTCGCTCCCAGCGCCGTAACTTCCAGCGAGCAGCTTGCGCGTGATTGTCATCAGCGGAAACAGCGCCGCGTTCCAATAAGATACATAGATTGGGTGAAAGCCGATCGCTTGCAGCGAGCGGGAAAGTCCCGAGGTGGTATAACGCCGGATATTGTGCACTGCCGCGTCGTGCCGCGACAGGATCCAGCGATAGGCCGGCAGATTGAGGACGAGCCAGCCATCTTCGGCTAGGCAGCGGTGGAACTGCCGTAGTGCCCGCTCCTCGTCGACGGCGCGATGGCACAGAACATCGGCGCTGAAGATCGCAGCGAACGAACCGTCGCGGAATGGGATCTCATTCACCGATCCCGCACAGACGGGCAGGGCGCTCTTTGCCGCCGCACGAATGCAAGCGAAAAGGTCAAGTTCCAGTCCAAATATCGCCTTATCGCGGTATTCTTGCGCCAAGCGCCTGAGGAATCCTCCCATCCCGCAACCGGCATCGAGAATGGGGAGGTTTGCCTTCCCGATTGGCATCCGGCGGGCGAGCATGAGCAAGTTTTTGTGCATGGCGGCGAACCACCACATCCGATCTTCTACGATATCGAGCTTTTCGTACTCGGAGCGCTCCACTTGCAACTTTCCCTACGGGAGCGGAGCCGAATTTGGCGGGGCTGCCGGTCCCGGAGCTCGCTGGGCCGGTGATCGCACCGCCGCTTGCGTTGCGGTCCGTCGCTGAGCAATCAGATCGCGGCGATCAAGGACGACGGAGAGCAGAGCTCCCATCCGCTCAACTCGATAAACCGGCCGGCCGGGCAGCGATCGGTCACAATTGTCCTTGGTGAAGGCAATGAAAAAATCTGCCCTTGCACGATCGCGGGTGAAGCGAAAATTCGATGGAAAGTAATAATCCGCCGAGACTGGTGGTCCGCACACCGCTACTGAGAACTCGCGGTCCTCGAAATCCACGGCATAGAGGGTGAGGAGATCGTCCTCAAGCCCTTGCACCGCCTCGGCGTAAGAGTTGGCCCAATAATCGAGCTTGAACTTGCGTTGGGCACCCTCAACGCCGCCGACGAAGGCGTTGTAATAGACGTACTGGTCGGGATGCAGCATCGCCATGATCGAAAGATGGGCGAGGCCGTAGAGGGCGAGCGCGACGACAATCGGCCGCCGGTACGGAAGGCGCGCCAGCCAGACGAGTCCCCGATCGGCAGCGAAGGCTGCGGCGACTGCGATCAGGGGAAGCACGAAGATGAAGTGGCGCATGCCGTCGAACAGCACTGCCTTAATCGCGATCGCATAGGCGACGGGAAAGACGATTCCGATGCCGATGGCGCACGCTCCGAGTGCCTGTTCTCGGCGGACGGCGAAACGACCGCGCCACAGCGCGGCGGCTGCCACGATCGGTGCACAAAGCAGCAAGACCAGAACCAGCTCGGGTAACGCGATCGCGATATAGGTTGGAAGATAGGTCCAGGGGAGGTCGGTCGCCGGGATCAACTGGCCGGCAAACAGTGTGTAGAAGGGGAAGGTCTGGTGCGAGAAGAATTGCAGCGCGCGCAGCGGATTCTCCACCGGGTCGGTCTGCGCCCATGGCCAGAACAGCAACATGACCGGATATGCGACGAGCATGACCGGGACGAGAACATGCCGGCAGCTCGTCGACAAGGCGCTGAACAGCACTGCCGCACGGCGGGCGGCGAGGGCTCGCCACGTCCCATCGAGGGCCACCAGCACAGCAAGATAACATACCAGGAGCAGGCCTCCGATCCGCACCCCCATCGATGCGCCGATCACCGCACCCAGTTTGGCGACCAGGCGGGGCGGGGGCCGCGGCAACGTCGGGATGACGCGAACCATGTAGTAGGTGGCCCAAACGACACCGGCGGCGAAAGGAATGTCCTTCGGGTTGTTGAACATCTGCCCGTAATAGTTGGGCGTCAAAATCAGAAGCAGAGTGGCGATGAAACCGGCGCGCGCACCCGCCACGGTGCGGGCGAGCTTCCAGCAACCTATCAATCCGAGAACGCCGACAAGGCCGTTGAGGAGATGCCGGGTTTCATAGACCCCGATCGGCGAAATTCGGTTTAGCGCTGCCGCTATCGTATCAAAGACAGCACCGTAATTATACAAGTCGCGCCAATGTAGAGCGGTCTTATCGCCAAAGAACGAAAGGTAATAGTCGAGGACGAAATTTCCGTACCAATTGTGTGCGTCCTCGTCCCAGGTGACGCCATAATCGCGGAACGTCGCCAGCACAAGTGCGGTGGCGACAATCACGACAGACAACGACAGGCTATCCCAGGCAGCCTCTTTGTCGGATCGGGCTCGAGAAACGCGAGCAGCCAACGCAGCAGGCTTGGCGGCGAACCAAGTTGTCGAAACGCCCATTTTCTGGGTCCCGGCGATCGTCCCTTAGAGCCGCTGCCGTCCTGCACCCTTTGGGTCGAGGATCTGAACTTCCGCTTGCGCGACTGTCTAGCCGCAGGCGACTGCCTCAGAGGCCGCATGCTGCCAATAGCGGACGGAGAACGCGATCGGGGGCAAAATATTCCCGTGCTAACTCGCGCGCCGCAAGGCTGTGATGGGAGTAGTCGGCGTTTATCGCGTCGATGTCGGCAAGCGCCTCTTCGTGGTTCGAATATTCGAACAAGCCGCGCCCGACAGGATAGAACTTGCCAAAACCCGTGCGCATGGTCACCACCGGCCGACCTGCCGCTAAATAACAGACACTGCGGTCGCTGAACCAGCCGCTGTTCGCCTGGACGTAGATATCTTTTGCTACCGTGAACTCACCACGCGAATGAGCGATGAAGTCGCGGTAACGCTCGATATCGGCCGAGATTGGACGTGGATCAACGAGGCTCCAGCCACCCGCCATTATCGCCGCGCGCACCCCTTGATCGGGAGGGAGCATCGCCATGCGAAAACAGACGCCCGGACGGCGCTTCGGCAAATCCAGATACCGCTGGAAATTCGTGTGCTTCGACCAGACGTAGCGCCGGCCGTCGTACTCGATGTCCTTGCCGCGGTTCTCCCAGGTGCCGATGGTTGTGAAACATGCCGGCGCGCCGT
>Ga0310910_10000120_pt1 | contig 36309 bp, 29 predicted proteins | sample GREbulkMGHF172_FD_203448 | JGI IMG/M metagenome (GOLD analysis project Ga0310910, IMG submission 203448) | Lab enrichment of tropical soil microbial communities from Luquillo Experimental Forest, Puerto Rico - GRE.bulkMG.HF172 | ecosystem: Environmental > Terrestrial > Soil > Tropical forest >... | reverse complement strand
GGAAAGCTTGCAACTGTTCGAGGCACGCAATGGCCGTACCGGCGTTGACAATTTGGTGGGCGCCGAGGAGCGAGGGCCATGGCAGGACGAACCGCCAATGATCGCCGGAAAAATGCATGCCGTTATTGGCGGCCTCGCAGCACCACTCGCGTTGCCAACGCAGAAGCGGCGCGCCGAGCCCAATGGCGTGCGCCTCGATGACCGCTTCGGCCTCCAGCGGCTGGGGCCCGATTACAGCCGGCACGCCCGCTTTGAGAATTCCGGCCTTTTCGCCGGCGATTTTGGCAATCGTGTCGCCAAGGAAGGCCTGGTGATCGAGTGAGATCGGCGTGATCGCCGTTACCGCCGGACGGCGGATCACATTGGTCGCGTCGAGCCGGCCGCCGAGCCCGGTCTCGAGCAGCAAGACGTCGGCCTGCGTGCGGACAAAGGCGAGAAACGCCGCGGCCGTCGTGATCTCGAAATAGGTGATCGGGGCCCCTTCGTTGGCGCGTTCGCATTCCTCCAGGAGCGCAATCAGGGTCCTTTCCTCAATCAGTTGCCCGGCGAGCCGGATGCGCTCGTGGAAACGCACGAGATGCGGCGAGGTATACGCGTGCACGCGGTAGCCGCCCGCTTCGAGGCAAGCGCGCAACGTCGCTATCGTCGATCCCTTGCCGTTGGTGCCAGCGACATGGACGACCGGAGGCAATGTATCCTGGGGATTGCCGAGCGCGGCGAGGAGCCGCTCGACCCGGCCGAGCGACAGGTCGATCAGCTTCGGATGCAGTCGACCCAGCCGCTCCAGGACCCGATCGCTCGCCTGAGCGGTCATTCCGTTCCCTTGAAGTCTTCCGGCATTTCCGCCGGCAGCACATTCGCAGCGTGCGGTTGGCGATCGCGCAGCAGCCCGAGGATTCGCCCCAATGTCGCGCGCAGTTCACCGCGCGGCACGACCTGGTCGATCATTCCGTGCTGGAAGAGGTATTCCGCGCGCTGAAACCCCTCCGGGAGCTTTTCGCGGATAGTCTCCTCGATCACCCGCGCCCCGGCAAAGCCGATCACCGCTCCGGGCTCGGCGAGCATAATGTCCCCGACCATGGCGAAAGAGGCCGACACACCTCCCGTGGTCGGATCGGTCAGCACAACGATGTAAGGCAGCCCCGCTTCCCTGACCATCTCGGCGGCGATGATCGTTCGCGGCATCTGCATCAGCGACAGGACGCCCTCCTGCATTCGTGCGCCGCCCGAGGCTGGAACGACGATCAGCGCCGCTTCCTGCAGCACGGCGAGCTTGGCGGCGGCAAGTAGCGCCTCGCCGGCAGCTATGCCCATCGACCCTCCCATAAATCCGAATTCGAACGCGGCAACGACGGCGGCAATGCCGCCGATCCGTCCGTGCGCGACGACAACCGCATCGCTCCCAGTGCCGAACGCCGCCTGCCCTTCCCGCAACCGCTCGGTGTAGCGCCGACGATCGCGGAATTTAAGCGGATCGACAATGGTCTTCGGCAACTCGATTTGCGTGGAGGAACCGTCGTCGAACAACATCTTGAGCCGCAGCGGGGCGCCGATGCGGATGTGATGGCCGCAATTGCGGCAGACATGGAGATTGGCCTCGAGCTCGCGATAATACAGCATTTGCTCGCAGTTCGGGCATTTGTGCCAGAGATTGTCCGGCACTGACTTGCGGGCGACGACGGCACGGATCTTCGGTAGCACGAAATTCGTCAGCCAGCTCATGGCGGGCTTCTAGCCGTCCGCCACCGGGTTTGTCGAGCCGTGCTCGAGGACCACTCCGGTATCAGTTGCCGCCACATCCGCTCAGACGCAAACGCGGCGAAGATCGGTACAGCGGAGCCCGGCGGGCGAGTGTCAGCGCAAGGGGAGCAGGCAGGCGCGGGCGGCGGCGTCGAGGATCGCTTCAGTGTCGATGCCGTAGGCCTGGTAAAGATCGGGGATGTCGCCCGATTGGCCGAAGCGGTCGACGCCCAGTGGCACTATCGGGTTGCCCGCGACCGCGCCGAGCCATGACAAGGTTGCCGGGTGAAAATCCCCGACGGTGACCAGCGCGGCACCCGGTCGCAGCCGCCCCAACAGCCGCTCGGCGACACTGATCTCGCCGATCTCCCTGGTGGCTCGCCAGTCGCGGTGCAGGCGGCCGGGGGAGGTGATCGCCAGCAGTCCCGTTTTTGGGACATCTTCCGCCAGTTCCAGATGCGCGGCGAGCACCTCAGGCGCGACCGCGCCGCAATACGCGATCGCGAGCTCGGCCCCCTCCCCCGGCTCGCGCAGCCAATAGGCGCCGGCAATGATCGCCTCCTCGAGATCGGTACCCAGCGTTCGCCTCGGCTGCTCGATCGGGCGCGTCGACAGGCGGAAGTAGACCGATTGCCCGTCTTCGCGTTGGATTTCCTCGAATGCCCAGCGCATCAGGACGGTCAACTCGTCGGCAAAGGCGGGTTCGAAGCCGACGAGCCCGGGTTGCGCCAGCCCGATCAGAGGCTCGCCGATCGACTGATGTGCACCGCCCTCAGGGGCGAGCGAGATCCCCGAAGGGGTCGCCACCAAAATAAAGCGGGCGTCCTGGTAGCAGGCATAGTTGAGCGCATCGTGCCCACGCTTGATGAACGGATCGTAGAGCGTACCGATCGGCAACAATCGGGCGCCGAACAGCGGCGCGGCGAGGCCGAGCGCGGCGAGCTGTAAAAAAAGATTGCTTTCAGCAATGCCGAGCTCGATGTGCTGGCCCTGAGGCGACATTGCCCAGCGCTGCGCCGAGACGACGTGCTCCTCGCGGAAAATGTCTGCGCGCTCGGCGCGGTCAAAGATGCCACGGCGGTTGACCCAAGGCCCGAGATTCGTCGAGACCGTAACATCGGGAGAGGTCGTCACAACGCGCTCCGCGATCGCGCCGTTGGCTGCGGCGATGTCGCCGAGGATCCTGCCGAAAGCCTCTTGTGTCGAAAGCTTCGCGCCTCGCGGGATGGGCAGGCGCGGCGGTACCGGAACCCGCGGAGCGTCGTGCCAGCGCCGGCCGGAACGGGCGAGTGGGAGCGTCGAAAGAAACCCGGAGAGCTGCTCGGGTTCGATATCGAGCCCCGTGAACAAATCCCACTCAGCCCCCGCCGGTACCCCCATGCTGCGCTGGAACGAGGTCATCTGGTCGCGGTTCATCAGCCCGGCATGGTTATCCTTATGACCGGCGAAGGGCAGCCCGTAACCCTTGATCGTATACGCGATGAAGCAGGTCGGCTTGTCGTCGCTCACCGCATGAAGGGCGTCGAGAACCGATTGCAGGTCGTGACCCGCGAGATTGGTCATCAGCTGATGCAGAGCCGCATCGTCGTGGCTGTCGAGAATGGCGCGAATCCCGGGGTAGCGGTTGAGATCTCGGTGAAGGTGCTCGCGCCAACCTTCTCCGCCTTTGTAGACCAGCGCCGAGTAGAGTGAATTGGGGCAGGCGTCTATCCATTCGCGCAGGTGATGCCCATCCGGCTGCGCGAAAGCGGCTTCCAGCAGGCGCCCGTATTTCAGGGTCACCACGCGCCAGCCCATCATCTCGAACATCGCGTCGATACGGCCGAACAGCCGGTCCGACACGACCGCGTCGAGGCTCTGGCGGTTATAGTCGATCACCCACCAGAGGTTGCGCACATCGTGCTTCCAGCCTTCGAGCAGCGCCTCGAAAATATTACCCTCGTCGAGCTCGGCATCGCCGGCGAGAGCGATCATGCGGCCCGGCGGGTCCTCGGTCGGCACCACCTGCTTCAAGCGCAGGTAATCTTGCGCCAGAGAGGCGAACAGGGTCATGCCGACCCCGAGACCGACCGAGCCGGTCGAGAAATCGACAATGTCGCCGTCTTTGGTCCGTGACGGATAGGATTGCGCACCGCCGAAGCCGCGGAAGTGCTCCAGCTTGTCGCGCGTCTCGTGTCCGAGCAGGTACTGGATCGCGTGAAAGACCGGCGAGGCGTGCGGCTTGACCGCGAGACGATCCTGCGGGCGCAGCACATCGAAATAGAGCGCCGTCATTAGGGTCACGACCGAGGCGCTCGAGGCTTGATGCCCGCCGACCTTGAGGCCGTCGCGGTTTGGTCGCAGGTGGTTGGCGTTGTGGATCATCCAGGTCGACAGCCACAGCACCTTGCGCTCGAGCGCCGTCAGGTAAGCGATCTTGTGCCCGGGTTCCGCCTCTCGATCGGAATCTGTTCTGCTTTCCAGCGCTTGCAGCATCTCCGGCTCCGGCCTCGCGCTCAGCTTATCCGATATATGCGTGTGGAAGATGAGTCTTTCAGCTCGCGGCGGACGTTACCGGTAGAAATCAACTTGAGATTAGCAGTTGGGGGCGCAGCGCTAGCAGAAACCGGGCGGCAGTCTTAAATAGGCTTTGGAAGCCGGGGACGCCGGCAGGTGCGGAGCATCGAGAACATGGCGGACAGCACGAGCGAGGTCGAGGAGCGCCGCATCCTATTGACGGAAAGTGCGGCCCGTCGGATCGCCATCCTGAAGACGCAGGAAAACGCAGAGGACGCATTTCTGCGGATCGCGGTCTCCGGCGGCGGCTGCTCGGGATTCCAGTATGGATTTTCGTTCGACGATCAGCGTAACGAGGACGATTTCGTTTTCGAGCGCGACGGGGTTGGAGTCGTCATCGACGAGGTCTCTCTCGGGCTGTTGAACGGCGCCGAAGTGGACTTCGTCGAAGATCTGATGGGCGCGTCCTTTCAGATTCGCAATCCGAACGCTGCCTCGTCATGCGGCTGCGGCAATTCCTTTTCGATCGGCTGACCGATCGACATGAAGGTCGCGAGCTGGAACGTCAATTCGGTCAAGGCACGGTTGCTGCATCTCCTCGCCTTCCTTGAGGATGCGCAACCCGACGTTCTGTGCCTCCAGGAAACCAAGTGCCGCGCACAAGATTTCCCGACCCTCGAAGTCAGGGGTCTGGGGTATCACGTCGAGACGATAGGACAGCGCTCGTACAACGGCGTGGCTTTGTTGTCGAGGCAGCCGGCTGAGCAGCTTGTCATAGGGTTGCTCGGCAATGACGAGGACGAACAGGCCCGATATATCGAGGCGGCCTTTGGCGAGGCTCGCATCGCTTCGGTCTATCTCCCGAACGGCAACCCCGTAGGAACGGACAAGTTCACCTATAAGCTCGCTTGGATGGAGCGTCTGGTCGAACACACTCGCGACCTCTTGCGGCGCGAGATCCCCTTCGTGCTCGCCGGCGATTACAACATCTGTCCGACCGACGATGATGTGTACGATCCGGTGGCATTCCGCGATGACGCGTTGTGCCGGCTAGAAGCCCGCTCACGCTTTCGCGCGCTGATCTATCTCGGGCTGACCGACGCTTACCGCGTCTTTCATAGCGAATCGCACCGCTACACTTTCTGGGATTATCAGGCCGGACGCTGGCACCGAGACGAGGGCTTGCGAATCGATCATCTGCTGCTGTCGCCACAGGCGGCGGACCGGGTCGCCGGGTGCGACATCGACAAGCGGCCGCGGGCCAAGGACCGCTCCTCGGACCACACGCCGATCTGGTGCGAGCTCGCGCTGTAGCCGGGCCGGCACCTGCCCCGGCGCGGCGACGAAAGGTTTGTTGTCTAAAGCGATTTCGGGACGCGGCGCTCCGTCCTGCCTGAACGCTGAGCAATTTCCACGGCAATCGCCGCGCACCCCGGTTCCTTAATCCAAATTAGCAGCTGGTTCCTTTGCAGCAACGAGTGTGCCCTCGTCTTCCCTGAAAGGCGCGAGCGGGATCAGAACCAGCGCGCGGTCGTCAGCCCCCAGCGTGCGGTAGTCGACGTCGTGTGCGATCTCGAAATCACTCCCGCGTGATGTCGCGATCGATACGGCGCCAGCTGGCAGAGCCTGCGCACGATCCTCGATACCGAGTTCGGCGATCTCAAACTCTCGCCGGCCAAAGCTGACGCGTCCGCGCGACCCGGAATGCCGCGACAAGCCGACCAGAGCTGGAGCAGCAAGCGCCGCGGCCGAATAAGTCGTATCGAATTCGAAATGCCGGGCGATCGATTGCGCAAAGCTGGCCTCGGCGATCCTCAGCACGATCGGCATCGTCGGGTTGCGGGCGCGGGCGCCCAGCGCGATTTCGAGGTTCAAAGTATCGACATTCGTCAGCGCGATGAGGCTATGCGCGGCGTCGAGGTGGCACAGATCGAGGGTCGAATCCCGACTGGCATCCCCGGTAAGGAGATCGAACCGCTGCTCGCGCGCCCTTTCAACGAGACTCGTATCGGGATCTTGCTCGATCACGACCAGCCGTTTGCCGATGCCGAAGAGCAGGTCGATGACGGATGTCCCGATGCTGCCGCCACCGCAGACCACGATATGTCCACGGCGATACACCGGCCGCAGCCCTTGCAACTTGACCCAATGCACACGTGTCAGCAGCGACGCGCCAAACGCGATGAAGAGCCCGGTCAGCGTAATACCGGCCAGCATCAGCACCATGGCCGCGACAACCTCGACGGGGTCGCCCCGGTCGGGGGTCAGGTCGCCATAGCCGGTGGTCGTCATCGTAGTGATCACAAAGTACACAGCGTCGAGCCAGCTGCCGCCGAAGACGGAATGAAAATATGCCGCGCCCACCAGCAGGAAGGCCAATGTCGCCACGGCGAGCCGAGCGAGAATCGGGTTTAGCCGGGTCAGACGGCGTCTGCTCCGTCGCCCCCGCAGCCGCAGTCGCGTCGCGAGCGCCGCACGGCGACGAGGTATCGGTCGTCGAGAAGCGCTGTCCTCTAGCCTCGTAATCTCGCCATAGATGATCAGCTCCGCTCCATCCGGCAGGACAGCGTCCCGAGCGGGATCGATCACATCGTCGACCGCGACAATGCGCGCGGCCAATACCCGTTCGGCCTGCGCGACCGTACACTCGCCGACGCTGCAGTCTTCGGCGATCCGAGTGGCAAATCCAGTGAGCGGACCCTCTGGCTGCGGAAATTGCAGCCCGCGGAAGCATGCCGGATCGATTGCAGCCGCGGCGTAAGTCGCAGCGGAATGCCAAGCGAGCGACAAAACCGAGCAATTCGCCAGGTTCTGCTCGAGCTTTTGGGCAAGCGTCCGGTTGAATTGGCGCAGCACGATGCGGATGCGCGGATTGGCATCGCGCGCGAGCAGCGCGGCGTGCAGATTGAGCTGATCGTCGGGTGACAACGCCAGGATCGTGATGGCGCGTCGCACCCCGGCGCGTTCGAGCCCCTCGCTGCTGTCCGGACGCGCGGCAGCGACGAAGACGGCGCCGGCGCCCTCTACCGCGCGCGCCAGATCGGGATCGCGGCGCCAGAGAACGACGACGTGATGGCCCGGAAGACCGCAGAGCTCTTGAGCCGTGCTGAGCGCGATCTGGCCGCCGCCGACGATGATGATGATGACGAGGTCCTCGGGGTCCGCCACGGCAGAACCCCTACTCCTCGCTCCGGGCGGTCATTTCCGCGACGGCCGGCGGCTCCGGATCGGGTGGATACGGATGCCGGATACCCATGCCGTCCTCGACGACCCAGCCCGATGGGCCGTCCGGGGCGACCCCACATGGCGCAATCGGCACCTTGCCGTAGCCGCCGGGAATATCCAGCACATAGGTCGGCTGACACAGACCGGAGAGGCGCCCCCGCAGCGACTTCACGAGGCTCTGGCCGGTCGCAATACCGGTGCGAAAATGCGAGGTGCCGCGAGCGAGATCGGCATGGTGAAGGTAGTAGGGTTTGACGCGCATCGCGACGAGACCGCGAAACAAGGCTTCCAAAGTCGCAGCATCGTCATTGACGCCGCGCAGCAGCACGGTTTGCGACAGAAGCGGAATGCCCGCGCGGCTGAGCCTTCGTACTGCCTCCCGCATCCGCTCGGTCAACTCGCGTGGATGGTTTGCATGGATCACCACATAGACCGCCTTTTCGGCGGCAAGTGCTTCAACGAGCGCGTCATCGACGCGGCGCGGATCGACGGCAGGAACCCGCGTGTGGAAACGGATCACGCAGAGATGCGGCACTTGATCGAGCGCCTGCACGATTTCGGCGATCCGCCGCGGGGCTGGCAAAAACGGGTCACCGCCGGTGACGATGACTTCCCAGATTTGCGGGCGCTCACGGATGTAGTCGAAAGCGCGCTCGAGCGCTTCCCGGTCGAGCATCGCACCTTTCTTGCCGACGACCTCGCGGCGGAAGCAAAAGCGGCAATAGACCGGGCATAATAGTATCGGTTTTAAGAGAACCCGGTCGGGATAGCGGTGGACGATGCCGGGCACAGGCGACCACCGTTCATCGCCGATCGGGTCCGCGCGTTCGACGGCTGTTTTCGAGAGCTCGGCTACGGTCGGCACAAACTGCGCCAAAATCGGATCGGCCGGGTCGGCGGGATCGATCAAATCCGCCATGTCCTCGGTCATGGCTACAGCGAACTTTTCGGCGACCCGGGAAACTTCCGCAGCCCGCTCCGGCGCGACGAGGCCGCGGTCGGTCAGATCATCGGTGCGCAAAATCACAGCCGCCCTCGCGAGAACCACGCCCACCACGCTTGATATGGCGAACCGTTGCGAAGTGCACCATCAGCATCCCGCTAAATCGCGACGCACGGGAGCACCTCCGCCGATATCCTCGATATCAGACCCGCATCAGTGCGATTCTGAAGGCCTGATGGAGACCCGGTGATCGAAGGCAGCGCTCGAAGTCCAATCTCACACGACCCCGAGCCGGTCGTAGGCTGCCTTCAGGCGGTCGCGATCACGGGCTGCATCCGCTTGGCGCTCGTGTTGCTCTTCGACGATCTCTGGCCTGGCTTTAGCCAAGAAATTGGGGTTGCTGAGCTTGGCGGCGATCTTGGCCAACTCATCGTCCAACTTGCCGATCTCTCTGCCTAGCCTTTCCCTTTCGCGCCCGAGGTCGACCACCTCGCCAAGACCCAGGATGAGGGTCGCTCCGTCGATAACCACCTGCACCCCGCCAGGCGGCAGAGTCTCGACAGTCTCGAGCCGCTCTACCCGGGCGAGGCGCACGAAATGCTCGCGGTGGCGCTCGATGCGCTCTCTTGCGATCGGCTCCGCATCCCTAATCAGCAGTGCCACCCGAGCACCCGGGGGAACGTTCATTTCGGCCCGAAGCGCACGGATCGCTGAGATCGCCTGCACGACCCATTCCATCTCCGCGGCTGCCATGGGGTCGGCGGGATCATGCTCGAAATCGGGCCAAGGAGCGGTAATCAGCATTCCACCCAGGCTACCGGCGAGGTGTTCCCATACCTCTTCGGTAACGAACGGCATGACCGGGTGCAGCAGGTGAAGAATTCGCCCCAAAGTCCACGCGACCGCTGCTCGTGTTTCAGCTCGCACGGCCGTCTCGGCACTCTGCAGTATCGGCTTTGTGAATTCGAGGTACCAATCACAAAACGTACCCCAAACGAAATGGTAAAGCCGGCTCGCTGCCTCATCGAAGCGATAGGCGTCGAGGGCGGCGCTGACCGCTGCCGCGCAATCCGACACGGCTGCCACAATCCATTGGTTGACGGTCAGCCGGCAATTTGCAGGATCAAAGTCCCAGGCCGGGGCGCAGCCGGTCATTTGCGCATAGCGAGCTGCGTTCCACAGCTTGGTCACGAAATTACGGTATCCTTCGACCCGGCTCTCGGAGAGCTTGATGTCGCGTCCGGGCGCCGCCAGCGCCGCCAATGTAAAGCGCAGCGAGTCGCAGCCGTAGCGGTCGATCAATTCCAAAGGGTCGAAGATGTTGCCGCGGGATTTCGACATCTTCTGGCCGCGCACGTCGCGCACCAGGGCGTGGATGTAAACGATGCGAAACGGCACTTCGCCCATGAAATGCAGTCCCATCATCATCATACGCGCGACCCAGAAGAAGATGATGTCAAACGCGGTGACGAGCACATCGGTCGGATAATACCGGGCGAGTTCGCGGGTCCGGTCGGGCCAGCCGAGAGTCGAGAACGGCCACAGGGCCGAGGAGAACCAGGTATCGAGCACGTCCGGGTCGCGACGGAGCTCGACACCATCGCCGTATCGTGCAATTGCCTGCTGCTGCGCCTCCTCCTCGGTCTCGGCGACGAAGACGGCTCCATCCGGCCCGTACCAAGCCGGTATCTGGTGACCCCACCAGAGCTGGCGGGATATGCACCAGGGTTGGATGTTGCGCATCCAGTCGAAAAACGTGTTCTCCCACTGGCGTGGCACGAACCGTGTGCGTCCGTCCTCGACGGCCGCGAGCGCCGGAGCGGCGAGCACCCGGGCGTTGCAATACCACTGGTCGGTGAGCCAAGGCTCGATCACCACCCCCGAGCGGTCGTGATGCGGCACCATCATCGTATGGTCTTCGACCTTGTCGATGAGGCCGGCGGCGGAGAGATCGGCGACGACCCGCTCGCGCGCGGCGAACCGGTCGAGGCCGCGATAGCGTGCCGGTACCGCTTCGTTGAGCCGTGCGTCCTGATCGAAAATGTTGATGATCGGCAGAGAATGCCGACTGCCGACCTCGAAGTCATTGAAGTCGTGCGCGGGGGTGATCTTGACGGCACCGCTCCCGGTCTCGGGGTCGGCGTGCTCGTCGCCGACGATCGGGATAAGCCGGTCGGCTAGCGGCAGACGAACCGATTTGCCGACGAGATCGGAGTAGCGCGCATCGTCGGGGTGGACGGCGACCCCGGTATCACCGAGCATCGTTTCCGGGCGGGTGGTGGCAACGACGATAAACCGGCCGGGAAGCTCCACCACTGGATAGCGCACATGCCACAGGGAGCCCTTGGTCTCGCGGTTATCGACTTCGAGATCGGAGATCACCGTGTGCATGACCGGATCCCAATTAACCAGCCGTTTGTCGCGGTAAATGAGGCCCTGCCGGAAAAGTTGGACAAAGACGCGGCGCACCGCGGCCGCCAGACCCGGATCCATCGTGAAGCGTTCGCGGCGCCAGTCGGGCGAGGCGCCAAGCCGACGCAGCTGGCGAGTGATAGCCCCGCCCGACTGTTCTTTCCATTCCCAAACGCGTGCGACGAACCGCTCGCGGCCAAGGTCGTGTTTCACCTGCCCCTGCGCGCGGAGCTGATCGGCGACGACGATCTCGGTGGCAATGCCGGCATGATCGGTGCCCGGCTGCCATAACACGTCGCGGCCGCGCATGCGTTGGTAACGCACCAGTACGTCCTGCAATGTGTGGTTTAATGCGTGCCCTATATGCAGGCTGCCGGTCACGTTCGGGGGCGGCATCATGATCGTATACGGGATCTTGTCACCGTCAGGATCGCATGCGAAGGCGCCCGACTGCTCCCACAGTGCATAACGCCGCGCCTCCACGGCGGCGGGTTGATAAGTTTTGTCCAGCATCGCTGAACCGTCCTCGACTTACTGGTTGACCGGGACGCCCTCTCAGCTTACGAGGGCGGGCGCGATTAGCGGAGCCCCGCCTCGCCGACGACGCGGGCAATTTCTTCCCGAACCAGCCGCTCGACAATACCCGGTAGATGATCGTCCAGCCACGCTTGCAGCAGCGGTCGCAACAGGTCTCGGACGACGTCTTCGAGGGTGCGCTCGGCGCCGCCGAGCGGAATCTCGCCTTCCCGCCGCCGCTCGCGCGGCAGTGCGCCGAGTTGCGCAAAAGCCGCAGCAGCAGCCCCGGATGTCGCCGACGAGAGGATGCGCTCGGCGAGCGCCGGCTGTTCCTCGGGTGCCGCTGGCACAACCGGAGATTGTGCGCTCAGATTATCGGCCAATGGCACCAGCCGACGTACCGAGCCGTCTTCGTTCACCGCATCCGTAAGGTTGAGAATGTCGCCGCTCTCCCGGCTCACCGGATGGACGCCTTCGTTTGGCTTTTTATCCTCGGTTATGATGCGGCTGATCGAGGCGATAATTTCTTCCATAGAGGGTTCCGACGGCGATTTGGCGTTGTCCGGCATCAAGGCACCAACAAAGATTCAATGGTCGGCCCAACCTAGGTGAGTCGACCCGGAATTGCCAGCGGAACCACGCCGCGGCAGCCGCTCATTGGGAAAGGCCACCGCGGAAGCCGATCCATTTGTCTCTCACTTCCTTGTAGTGCTGCTCCATATCGTAGAGCTTCACCGGCAGCTTGAGTTCGGGTGCGATCAACCGGCCGACAGCCGCCGCGACATTGAACTCGGCGAGCGCAGCATCGTGCTGCGCGGTGATAAGCTGCGACTGCGTCGTTAGCAACTGCTGGTTCTGAATGAGGACGTCGAGTGTTGTGCTCGTGCCGACCAACGCCTGCTGCTGCACGCCTGCAAGGGCGATCTGAGCGGCACGCACCGCCGCTGCGAATGAAGCGATGCTGGCTCGCGCCGCTTGCAGGGTCGCCCAGAACTGGTTGGCCGTCTGGACGGCCAACCGTCGCGCATCGTCGACCTGGCTGCGCCGTTGCCCCACCGTCTGCTCCGCCTGCCGCGTCTGCGAGTAGATGGCGCCGCCTTCATAGAGAGGCATCGTCAACTGGGCGGTGATCTGCGCCTGATTGAGCAGATCACCTTTTTGCGTTACCGACGGATCGCTGGCCCGGGAAAGACTGCCGACAAGCGAGATTTGCGGAAGCAGTTGACCGCGTACCACATCGATGTTGTCGCGGGCGGCGAGCTCTGCGTATACCGCCGAAATCACATTGAAGTTGCTGGTCGCGGCGAGGCTTTCCGCCTCTTCCAACGTGGCGGGAAGCACCGGACGCTCTCGTGGCAATGTTAATCTTCCGGGCGGGCGACCGACGGCGCGGACATATTCGGCCCGACTGATCTCGAGCGTGCCTTGCTGAGCAACCAACTGGCCCTGCGCTTGTGCGAGCGAAGATTCGGCCTGCGCTACATCGGTGCGGGTGACTTCACCGACACGGAAGCGGTCTTGGGTTGCTTCGAGCTGCTCGCGCAGGACATTCACATTATTGCGGTCAACTTCGAGCAGCGCCTGGTCGCGCACCACGTCGAGATATGCCATCGCGACGGCTTGGAAAACCGTGGTCTCGACCGCCAGCGTCTGCGCCCGCGTCGATTCGACAGTATTGATTGCCTGCCGGGTTTGCGCCACCGTCCGGCCGCCGCGGTAGATCGGCTGCGCCGCCTGGAGTTGCACCAAATCTGGTCTGGTTTGGATGTGAAGGCGATTGGTGGGGGGCGTCGGGAAGGCGGTTTGGAACGACGCGGTACTGTAGCCGACTTGGCCGGTGAAATTGACCGTCGGACGCCAAAATGACAGCGCTTGCGGGACTTGCTCGTCGGTCGACCGCAACAGGGCGCGTTGCGCGAGAAGCTGGGGATTGGTGTTGTAGGCTTCGGCGAGCGCGGCGGTCAGCGTCTGGGCCTGTGCCGGAGTCGCGACCGAGATCGCAGCGAGCCCTGCTGCCGCCGCGAAACCCATCAGAAATCGTCGGCGAATCGCGGCCGCATAACAGACGCGCCAATCGCAGTAGCGGACCTGGGTTCGACTGGCGTGCCGAATCTCGGGGGTTGGCTCGGCTCCGGACATCAGGGCCTCAGCAGAATACGAAAGCGGGCTTCGGCAAGAAGCTCGGCAAGATGGGACTAGCAGCATCGAATATAGCGCGTCGCGCAAGCACTCCGCCAGTCCGTGTCGTCAGGGTAGCGCGGCCGACCGCATTTCCAGGTCTGACGACGGCGAGGAGCCGGCCACCCTCGGCGAGTTGCAGGGGGATGTCTGTGGGCACCTCGGCGACCGCGCCGCCGAACAGGATCACGTCGTAAGGCGCGCGCGTCCGATAGCCCTCGCGCAGGGGCGCCTCGACTACATTGACTGCTGCAATGGCGTGCTCGACGAGAGCTGCGCGGGCGCGGCGCGCTAGGTCGGGATCCTCTTCCAAAGCGACGACGTGGCGCGTGAGCACAGCGATTACGGCCGCCTCGTATCCCGTTCCGGCACCGACGACCAAGGCGGTATCAGTTGGTTCGATCTCCGCCGCCTGAAGCAGCCGAGCGGCTACCCTCGGCTCCATCAGGTACCGGCCTCCGCCGAGCGGCAGATCCTCGTCGATATAGGCGACCTGCCGGAGATGCTCGGGCACAAAGAGCTCGCGTCGAATGCCCGCGAACGCACGCAGCAAACGGTCGTCCACCACCCTGTTGGGTCGCAACTGGCTCTCGATCATATGGATGCGGGCGTTCTCGAATACGTTCATCGGATCATCTCATCGCGGCCACGGTTCAGAGCTGCACCCACATGAACCGATATCAATCAGCACGGCAATCGGTGGAGCGGCTGTTCGGTCGAAAGCCGGGCTAGAAGCTCGCTCCCTGTACGCGCGAGCCGCGGGTGCGGCCAATCCGGCGCAATCTCGACGAGCGGGACCAGGACGAACCGTCGTTCGTGCAGCCGCGGGTGCGGCAGGATAAGTGTGGGAGTCTGCATTACGATGCCATGATAGGCGAGAAGATCGAGATCGAGGATGCGCGCTGCATTTCGTTCTGCACGGACCCGACCGAAGCGGGTTTCGATCGCCTGCAACACCGCGAGCAATTCGCACGCCCCGAGCTCGGTGGCTACGGATACGACGGCGTTGACAAACCACGGCTGACTGGAGCGAGGGAACGGTTCGCTTCGATACCAACCGGAACGGCTCAGGATGCTGATGCCTTCGTGCTCGACTGCAGCGAGCGCGGCCGTCAGCGTCTCGCGCGGCGGGCCAAAAACCGGGCTGTTCAGATTTCCCCCCATTCCGATCAGGATCATCGTTCTCCCCACGCAGCCTCTCCCGGCTTGACCTGACATGCGGTGTGTAAGACACTTGCGTTACATTATCGAATCCGACGGGGAATTTTTGCAGATGATTTTCTACCCGGAAGAGCGAATCGCCCTTTTCATTGATGGCGCCAACCTCTATTCGGCTGCACGAGGCTTGGCATTCGATATAGATTACCGACGACTGCTGGAGTTATTCAGCAGCAAAGGACGGCTAATCCGAGCTTTCTACTATACTGCGCTTGTCGAGGACCAGGAGTACTCACCGATCAGACCGCTCGTCGACTGGCTCGATTATAACGGCTATGCCATGGTCACGAAGCCGACCAAGGAATTCACCGACGCGATGGGGCGACGCCGGGTCAAGGGAAACATGGATATCGAGCTGGCGATCGACATGCTCGAGATGGCTCAACACATCGATCACGCGATTCTGTTCTCGGGAGACGGTGATTTTCGGAGACTCGTCGAAGCGGTCCAGCGCAAGGGCGTTCGCGTATCGGTGGTGTCGACGATACGGTCGTCGCCGCCGATGGTGTCCGACGACTTGCGCCGCCAAGCCGATAACTTCATCGAGCTTCAAGATCTCGCCCCGAACATCATGCGCAATCATCACGTGCGCGAAGAAATGCAGCGCCCGCGCCCGGAACCCGTCGACAGCGCGTGAGCTTTCCCGGACCCGTGGTCTCGCCGCCACGGGACTGCACGTTCTGCCCCAGGCTCGCAGCTTTCAGGAAAGCGCAGCGCACAGCGCATCCGGAATGGTTCAACGCGCCAGTGCCGCCGTTCGGCGATGAGCGACCCGACCTTTTGATTGTCGGGCTCGCGCCTGGCCTGCGCGGCGCCAACCGGACCGGGCGTCCGTTTACCGGCGATTATGCCGGCGGCCTGCTCTATGAGACATTACAAAAATTTGGTTTAGCGGAGGGCATTTACGATGCCCGCTCCGATGACGGTCTCAGGCTTCGCCGAGCCCGCATCACGAATGCAGTTCGTTGCGTTCCGCCCCAGAACAAGCCCGAGACGAGCGAGATCGCCAACTGCCGCCGGTTTCTCGCCTCCGAGATCGCCGGAATGCCGAGCCTCCGTGCCATCCTCGCGCTCGGCGTCGTTGCTCACGATAGCGTGCTGGCCGCCCTCGGCTTTCGGCGCAGGGAGTTCCCTTTCGAGCATGGCCGAATGCACGCGCTGCCTACCGGCTTGATGCTCGCCGACAGCTACCATTGCTCTCGTCTCAATACCAACACGGGCAAACTCAGCCCACAAATGTTCGAAGCGGTGTTTGTCGCGATAACCGAGCGGCTCGCGTCGTAGTAACGGTGACCGTCATCCTTCCCCTGCCACGATCTCGGGGTCGGCGCCTCTCCCTGCAATGCGGACAAGAGACCAAGCCCCGAAGGTGTGGGGGTGAGCGCTATTTCAGCTCAGGCGTTGCGGTCTCGTAGGATGCGGGCGCGGCTGCGTTGCCAGTCGCGCTGTTTTTCGGCTTGGCGCTTGTCCACCTTTCGCTTGCCGCGAGCGAGGCCAAGCTCGACCTTCGCACGGCCGCGCTCGTTGAAATAAATCGACAACGGCACCACGGTGATGCCCTCACGCCGGATCGCCCCCAATATCCGGTTCATCTGCTTTTTGTGCAGCAGCAACTTGCGCGGCCGACGCGGCTGGTGATTGAAATGAGCCGAGGATTTGTATTCGGGAATGTTGGCGTTTACGAGGTAGAGTTCGCCCCCGTCCTCATCGGCGTAGGCCTCGGCGATGCTTGCCTGGCCCTGCCGCAGCACCTTGACTTCGGTGCCGCGCAACACGACCCCGGCCTCCAACGTGTCTTCGATCAGGTAATCGTGGCGTGCACGCCGGTTCTGCGCGACGTAGCGATCCGCCGTGCGCATCAGTTGAGAAGGCCGGTGCTCCGCATCGCCTGCTGCACCCGCTCTTGCGTCTCGGGCATGATCGCGCACAGCGGCTGACGCACTTCGTTGGCGCAGCGGCCGAGCAGCGAGGCCGCGTATTTGACCGGGGCCGGGCTGGTTTCGGCAAACAGCGCATCATGCAAGGGGATCAAGCGCTGGTTGATTTCGCGTACAGTCGCGATATCACCGCGCTGCCAAGCCTGGTGCATTTCCGAGCAGAGGCGCGGCGCGATATTGGCGGTCACAGAAATGCAACCGTCACCGCCCTGCGCGAGATAGGCAACCGCGGTAGCGTCTTCGCCCGACAGCAGGCAGAAGCCTGCGCCGATATCGACCCGCATGCGCAATGGGCGGCCGAGGTCATTGGTGGCATCCTTGACCCCGACGACATTCGGCAACTTGGCGAGTCTAGCCATCGTTGCGTTCGACATATCGACCGCGGACCGGCCCGGAATGTTGTATATGACGATCGGCAGATCGACGGCGTCATGGACCGCCTTGAAATGCTGATACAGCCCCTCCTGCGTTGGTTTGTTGTAGTAGGGGCAAACGATCAACGCCGCATCGGCCTCCGCCGCTTTCGCCTGGCGGGTCAATTCGATCGTATGCTCGGTTGAATTCGTGCCGGTTCCGGCGATAACCGGGGCTCGACCTTTGGCGACCTCGACACACAATGCAATCAGCCGCTTTTGCTCTTGGTCATGGAGCGCCGGCGATTCGCCGGTCGTCCCGCACGGTACGAGGCCATGTGTGCCCTGGCCGAGCTGCCAGGCCACGTGCTCCTGAAAGGCGCTCTCATCGACCTCGTGATTGCGAAAGGGGGTGATCAACGCGACGAGCGATCCCTTGAACATCGTTCCCTCCGGGACTGCGGCATTACCGATCGACGATAGTCCTCGGCAGCGTCGTCTTCAACAGCGCGGACGAAGGGTTGCTCCAGCTCTCGAAAAACCATAAGCAAGTTTCGCCTCACCTTATGACTCGGCGAAAGGAGGCTGTGGCCTTGTTGCTCCCGATCTTCCGCGGGATTTTGGCTCTCACGTTTGTCGGTTTCGCCGCCCACGCGCAAGCGGCGGATACGCCGAGTTTGTCGGCGGCCGACCTGCAGGCCATGCGCTCTGCGCTCGCCGCGGCGCTGAGCGGCGACTGGACCGGGGCCTACGCCGAGGTTGCCGCGACGACCGACCCGCTGCCGCCAAAGATGCTGCGCTGGATGGACTACTCCCGTCCCGGCGCCCCGGGCCGTTTTCCCGACATCGCCGAGTTTGTCGAAAAGAACCCGGATTGGCCGGCGCAAAAAGCGCTGCGCAGTCACGCCGAAGAGGCATTGGTCGCGGAATCGGATGCAGTCGCCGCCGATTGGTTTCAGCGCTATCCGCCGGTCGGCGCTACCGGCAGGATCCGCGAAGCCGAGATCAAGTTCAGCGGCGGCGATCTCGAGGGCGGTACCGCGGCTTTGCGCGCGATTTGGATTGAGGCCGATTTCGGCCCCCTTGACGAGAAAAATTTCCTTTCCCGGCATTCCGCCTCCCTCCGCCCCGAGGACAACGTCAAGCGGATCGACCGGCTGATGTGGGACGGGCAGAGCGAAGCGGCCCACCGGATGCTCCCGCTCGTGCCCGTAGACTACCGAGCCGTTGCGCAAGCGCGCCTTGCGCTCGCAGCACAGGCGCACAACTCCGAGGCGTTGGTCGCCCGAGTGCCGGCGCAGCTGCGCTCGGACCCGGGCCTTCTATTCGAGCGGCTGCGATTTCTCCGCAAGAAGGAAATGACTGACGCTGCGGTCCGGCTGTTGCTCTCCCGGCCCAATGACCTCGTCCGCCCAGCCGCGTGGTGGGGCGAACGGCAAGCGGTCGCTCGCCAGGTTTTGGCAGCCGGTGACGCCGTGCTTGCGTATCGCATCGTTGGGCAGCACGGGCAGATCGAGGGCAACGCGTTTTCCGAGGCCGAGTTCCTAGCGGGCTTTATTGCGTTGCGCCATATGAAACAACCGTCGCTGGCCTTCGAGCACTTCTCCCAGATCCTGACCCGGGTCAACACGCCGTTCGCCAAAGCCCGAGCCGGCTATTGGGGCGGGCGCGCCGCGGAAGCGCAGGGCAAATCTGAGCTGGCGGCGAAATGGTACGGTGCCGGGGCCGAGCATATGGCGACCTTTTATGGGCAACTCGCCGCTCACCAATTGGGGCGCGACGCGCCGCCGCGTCCGGTTCCCGAGCCGGAGCCCACGGCTGACGAGGTCACGCAATTCGACGGCTACGTCTTGGTCCGTGCCGCTCGCACCTTTTTCGAGCTCGGCGACGCGGCGCACGGCAAGGTTTTCCTCCTTCACCTCGCCAACCATGCGACGAGCCCGACAACGTTCGCGATGCTCGCCGCCCTCGCCCAGAATAGCGGCCGTATCGATCTCGCAATCGCCGTCGCCAAGCGGGCGATCGAAGCGGGCACCCCGCTGATGATCCACGGCTATCCGACGATCGAACTGCCGAGCGGCGGGACCGCCGAAAACTCCCTGCTGTTCGCCATCATGCGCCAGGAGAGCGCCTTCGAGCGCGATGCCGTCAGCCGGGTCGGGGCGCGGGGGCTGATGCAGCTGATGCCGGCGACGGCGAGCTCGATTGCCGCAAAAATGCAACTGCCATTCTCGGCCGACTGGCTGACCGCAGACGGCACTTACAACGCGCTTCTGGGGCGGACCTATGTCGAATCGCTGATCGAGGATTTTGGAGGGTCATACGCGCTTGCCATCGCCGCCTACAACGCCGGCCCGAGGCGCGTGCGGCAATGGCTGAAGGATTACGGTGACCCGCGCGGCGGCAGCATCGACATGGTAGACTGGATCGAGACGGTCCCGATCACTGAGACGCGCAATTATGTGCAGCGCGTGCTCGAAAACCTGCAGATCTATCGCGGCCAAATTGGGCGCGAGTCCGCCTTCTCGCTGGCCAGCGATCTAGCGCGCTGAGGACGCATCCCGGACGAAACCTGAGTTTAGGGTTCAGCCGGCTGACCCTCGCTCAGAGGCTTCATCCTATCGGCGGTGGGCATCACGCGGGCAAGGCCGATAAACTTCTCGGGATCCTGCGGTTCGTCATTGACACGAACTTCGTAATGCACATGCGGCCCGGAACTGCGGCCGGTACTGCCAAGGAAGCCGATCTGGTCGTGCTCGGCGACCGTTTGGCCTACCGCCACCGTGAAGCGGTGAAGATGCGCGTAAAGGGTGGCTATGCCGTTGCCGTGATCGATCTCGACCACCCGGCCGTAATCGCTGTAATACCCGGCGTAAGTCACGATCCCCGCCGCCGTCGCATAGACCGGCGACATGTACGGCCCTGATAGGTCGAGCCCGGTGTGAAAAGATAGCCTGTGATTGAACGGATCGTACCGTCGGCCGAACCGGCTCTCGAGTTGGTAGTTATCCAGCGGTGTTGCTACCGGCAGCGACTTCAGCAAACTGCGGATCGCGTCCAGCTGTTCTCTGCTCATCTCGGTGGGCTGATTGCCGTTTGGCGGCAGCACGAAGGGGCCGCCTTCGGCGCGATTTGGACCGAGCTGTGGAAACAAGCGCTCGACATTGAGTCCGGTCGAGGCTAGCAGGTGCCGCAATTCACCAATGGCTCGGCGCGCGACTGCCCCCAGCGATTCGTGCTCCACGGCTGGCGGCGCGTCAGAAATCACCACTTCTGGCTGCGCCGAAGCGGCTTCGGTTTGAGTGTCTGCTGTAGTGATCAGTCCAACCCGGCGGAAGAGCTTCAGCTGGTTCGGCAGCTGTGCCTCATTCTCCGTCGCGGCCGAGAGCATGCGCAGCGAGGAGACCTGGCGTGACAATGCCGATAGCCGCTCCTCGACTTGCCGGCGCGCACGGGTAGCGAGGGCAAGCTCGCGCCGCAGAGAGGCCACCTCCTGGCGCAGATCGATATTTGCGGCTTCTACCCGCAATGCCGCCGCCTTCATGTCGGCTATGCACGACAACGCTACGATCACCGCGGCGACGATCAGGGCCGCCGCGACTTGAAGAGGCGTCGGTAAAGACCGCGTCTGGGTGGAAAAGCAAGTGCATCTTTCGGGGAAGAGCCTGCTTCCCCGGCTCGGCGTTTCGGCGAACATGTGCCCCCAACCCCGCTTTTGCCGAACCGTGGGTGTCCGATCAAGAACCTCGGACCAGGTTGCGGCTCCGTCAGGTCAAAAGCGCCGTCGGCGCTCTTGATGATGCACCCTAGACGGTCGATCCGTGGATCGCAATGTCAATCGTTAATCTCGCCTGCTCAGCGATGTTAGCCGCCGCGCCCCAAATTCTCCGACGAAGCGCCCCGTGGCTTCACTCGGCTTCAGTCGTCGAGGTGGCGGCGACCGGCGTTTCCGAACCGCGGCTGGCCGGAACGCGTTCCGGCGTGATGTTCAAGAAACGTTGTTCCGGCTTGCTGTCTCGCCGCTATCCCGCCCGAATGCTCGCCGTGTCATGCGCCAATGTGCAATTCGGCGTCCTGCTGCCGTTCGGGTACGAATTGGGTGCGATAATATTGCGCGAAGAGGCCGTCGCGACGCAGCAATTCCGCAAAGCCACCGGCTTCGACGATTCTTCCCCCATCGAGAACGACGATCCGATCGCAGTGTTGCACGGTCGATAATCGGTGCGCGATGATAAACGTTGTGCGGCCTGCCATCAGTCGTTCGATGCCGGTGATGACCAGCGATTCAGTCGCGACGTCGAGCGCCGAGGTTGGCTCGTCGAGGATCAGGATCGGCGCGTTGCGCAACAGCGCACGCGCGATCGTGATCCGTTGCTTTTCTCCCTCGGAGAGCAAAACCCCGGATTCGCCGATGACCGTGTCGTAGCCTTCTGGCAGCGACGCAATCAGGTCGTGGATGCAGGCGAGCCGAGCGGCCCGTTCGATCTCCTCGCCGGCCGCCCCGGGCCGCCCATAAGCGATGTTGTCGCGCACCGAAAGCGGGAAAATCAGCGGCGGCTGCAGGACCATCGCGATCTGATGGCGCAAGGATTTGAGCCGGTATTCGCGCAGGTCGATACCATCGATTTCGACGCACCCAGCCACCGGGTCGAAAAACCGCGGCAGCAACCCCAGAAGGGTCGATTTGCCCGCGCCCGTGGGGCCAACCACGGCGATTTTAGATCCGGCAATCGCTTCGAGTTCGATGTCGCGTAACACCGGAGTTTCCGGTCGATAAGCAAAGCTAACGTGGCGCCACGTCACGTCGCCGCGAGCACCCTCCGCGGGAAAGCTGCGGGTCCCGTCCCTGAGATCGCCTTCGACATCGAGCACCTCAAAGACCCTGCGCGCTCCCACCCGAGCGCCCGCGATCAGCCCCCAGCTCTGGGTGATCTGGTTGATCGGAGCGTAGAGCTGGGCCAGGTAGGAGACGAATACGATGAGCCCTCCGACCGACAGCCTCCCGGAGGTCACCGCCCGGGCCCCAGCATAAACGACCAGCGCGGTGCCGCCCGCGATCACGACATTGACCACCCCCGAATAAACCGTCTGCCAGCTGTAAAGCCGCAATGTCGCGCGCAGGCTCTCGCGGCTCGCTCCCATGAAGCGCCGGTGCTCCTCCTCCTCCTTCGTGAACGCCTGCACCAGCTTGATCGACGACATCGCCCATTGCACAACCGAATAGACGCGGCTTTCGGTGTTGCGCACCTGGGTGGCGATATCGACGATCTTTTGGTTGAACCCCGAAATCACTGCGAAGAGGATCGGCACGACAGTCAATGAGAGCAGGGTCAGCATCGGATCGAGCGGAAGCAAAACGACAAGCATGCCACAAAGCAGCACCACCGCCGACAGGATCGGCAGCACGCCGTTCATGATCATGGTCTGAACCGCGAAGCTGTCCGCGGTGATCCGATAAAGGAGATCGCCGACCCGCTGGCGGCTATGAAAGGCGAGCGACAACCGCTGAAGATGGGCATAGAGGGCGCCTCGCAGATCGTTCACCATCTGCTGCCCGACGCGGATTGTCGTGTAATTGTGCAGTAAGGTCAGAGCGCCGGCTCCGACATGAACGACGACAATCCCGGCACAGGCGAGCAGCAGCAGTTGCGCCGGCGATGACGTCAATGCCGAAAACGGGAACGGCTTGCCGCCGAGCACATTGTCGATGACCACCTGCAACGGCCACGGCTTCAGCAGCTCGAAACCGGCAATCAGGAAGACCTGCAGGAGCGCCCAAACCGCAAGCCAGCGATACGGCGCCAAATACGGCAAAAGCTTTTTCAGCATCGGTCGGTTACATTACCGCTGACCCCCGCCGGCACCGAGGCCGGAGACATCGCCTCAATCAGGCGATCCGAGCTACCGGCTCGAGCGGAACCAAGCGCGCCTGTTTGGCGACGGCTTCAATGATGCGGTGCATCAGCCTGCCAAAACCGATGAGCTGGCAGCCCATCGTCACCAAGCCGATCACCCCCGCCGCGCCAATCGCGGCCGCCGTCAACGGCCATTCGAGAATCAGCGCGAATGCGGTCAGAGCGGCGCACCCGCGCAGCACGAACACGGCAATGCGAGAGAACCGCATGGCGCACCGCACCCGCAGCAGCCGCTTGGCGCCCCCGTGATTCTCGGCACAGACGACGACTAGTGCCCGGCTGCACAGCCCGCGCGCGATCTCCAGGTCCCAGTGGCTCCAACCGGCGTCGGGAACGACGAAGTATTTTTGCGGCACCAGAAAATCCATCAATCCGCAGATCAGCGCTTCCTTTTCGGCTGCAGCGTCGCTCCAATACGCGAGGTTGAAGGCGCGCGTCGTCCAACAAACTCGCGGGCGCTGCTCGATCTCGGCCAGCCGGAGATGCTCGGCAGTCCGCATCGCTTTGAGGCGCCACCTGATGCGCTCCCAGCCGCGCAGCAACGGACCGACGTAGATCAACAGCGCCACGAGCGCCCGCGCTTTGAAGCCGGTAAATTTCTTGTCGATCGGAGCCTTGCGGGCGCCGTTGAGACACATGAACCAAGTGACGAGCAGCGGCACCGTGAGCAGCCACAGCCAGCCACCCCCGATGATCCCTGTCAATGCGAGCGGCAACGAGGCAGCGCTCCATTCGAAGCTCAGTGGCAAGAAGGCGGTGAGCGACGAAGGCGGTTCGTACAGCGTCTGAAACATACCCCGTCCGAAGATCCCGGAGTAGATGACGGGCCGGCGCGACAGCAGCAGCGAGGTTGAGAGATCGCCGTAGATGCGGCCGAGCCATTTGGCTTGCCCAAACAAATTGAAGCGGAACGGATGCTTTGAATAAACCAGCGCTTCGGCCTTCCCGTAACCTCGCTGCTGCGCGCAATAAGCCGCCACGGTATTACGCCGGAAATGCCACACGATGGCGGCGGGGCTGAACCCGATCGTGTAGCCGGCGTCCTGAAGACGCCAGCAGATGTCGACGTCGTCGCCGGCGGCGCGATAGATCGGATCAAATCCACCCAAGCCCAGCAGCACGTCGCGGCGGAACGCCATGTTGCAACCCGCAATGTGTTCGGCCACCTCATCACTGATTAACACATGCGTCGGCCCGCCGGGTGCGACGGCGACCGTCGCCGGTACGAGATCGTCCTCGGGCGGCGGGAAATTCGGCCCGCCGCAGGCAGCGAGATTGCTCGCCGCCATCTTGGCGACCAGGTAGGTCAGCCAATCGGGGTCGGCGACACAGTCGCTGTCGGTGTAGGCGACGATTTCCCCGGTCGCGGCATGCGCTCCAACATTCCGAGCCACGCTCAGACCTTTATTGGTCTGACTGATAATCCGGCAGTATCCGTAGCTCTGTGCAATCTCAAGGGTGCGATCGCGCGAACCGTCATTGACGACGATGACCTCGTAATCCGGGTAATTGAGCACGGCGAGCGAGGCCAGGCACCGATCCATCGTCCGTTCGCCATTGTAGGCGCAGACCACGACCGAGACGCGCGGATAGCGCTGCAGCGGTGGCGGCAAGGTGCCTCGATATTGGCGCACAACCTCGCGAAGCGAGGGCTTGGGTCGCCGGTCCTGGCCGACGAGGCCAAACGCCCAATTCTCGATCAGGCAGCCGCCAGTGAACCACTCATCGGTCCAAGAAAAGACAAACGTTCCGGCAATACCCGCTTCGAACGCGGTGCGCACTTGCCAGGAGAGCACGCGGCGCTGCTCGTCCTCGCCCTGGCTGAACGAATCGACCCCGAACTCCGTCAGCACCAAGGGGCGGTCATGCGCGAGATTATGTAGCCGCGCAATGTATCGCCGGAAGGCGGATGGATCATGAAGATAAACATTGAAGCACACGAAATCGGTAAAATCGACGGTCAGATACTCGGTGGAGGGATAATTCGCGTAACTGACGAGCGCCTCGGGATGCTCCGCCTTCGCGGCGACGACCAAGCCCTTGAGGAACCGCCGCACTGCTTCGGTACCGTGCCAGCGGATAATGTCGGGCGGGATTTCATTGCCGATCAGGTAGGCGAAAACGGCAGGATGGCGCCTACAACCACGTATGCCGGAGACAATCGCTTCCTCTATCTGCCGCTGGGTCTCCACGCTGTCGAGAAAGGCGATGTGCTGCGCCCAGGGTAGGCCGACGAGGAGCTTCAAACCCGCTTGTTCGGCCGCATCGAGCAGCCAGATCGGCGGCACCGTGAACACTCGGACGGTGTTGATACCAGCCTCGACCATCGCTGCGAAATCTGCCTCGGCGATCGAATACTCGGGAAACTGTTGCCCATGGCTGCCCTTCGGAAAAGGGCCGTAGGTGACGCCTTTGATGAAGTACTTTTGCTCACCGACAAAGAAGAACTTGCCGTGGACGCGGATGGCATCCGGCGGCTCGGATTTCGCGGTCCGCGCAATCAGCGGCCGCCCCGCAACCTCTTCGATCTCGACTAACGCCATACCGGGAGCCCCGCGACGCGATGCGGCGGCCAACCAACTGGCCGGCCGGCGCTCGCAGAACGAGCGAGTTTGAGATTCATTCCGAGCTGCGCGATTGAACGCCCGGGCCGGTATGCCACGCGAGAGCGGTGCGGACGATCGTCTCGATGTCAGACACCCGGGCGCGCCAACCGAGGCGTTCGGCTGCCAATCCAGGGTCGGCAACGAGGATCGGCGGATCGCCGGATCGCCGCGGGGTATCGAGGCAAGGAACGCACCGGCCACTGACAGTCTCCGCAACCCGGACCACCTCCCGCACTGAATGGCCGTGCCCCGTACCGAGGTTCAGCGCCTCACTCTCTCCGCCGGCTTCGAGGTGCTCGAGTGCGCGCAAATGCGCCTCGGCGAGATCCTGGACATGGATGTAGTCGCGGATCGCCGTGCCGTCCGGGGTCGGGTAATCGGTGCCGTAGATCTCGATGTGGGGCCGCCTTCCGAGAGCGGCCTCAAGCATGAGCGGAATGAGGTGAGTTTCCGGCTCGTGGCGTTCCCCGATTTCGCCGTCGGGGTCGGCACCGGCGGCGTTAAAATAACGGAGCGACACCCAGCGCAGCCGATAGGCCTCGCCATACCAATGCAATGCACGCTCGATCGCGAGCTTGGTCTCGCCATAGGGATTGACCGGCACCTGCGGTGCGGTCTCGCGGATCGGCACGTCGGCGGGAATGCCGTAAGTCGCACAGGTCGACGAAAAGACGATTTTATCAACCGCGGCGTCGCGCATCGCCTCGAGGAGCGACAGCGTGCCGCCGAGGTTGTTGCGGTAATACATGGCTGGATTGCTCACCGATTCCCCGACATAGGCGTAGGCAGCGAAATGCATGACGACCGAAATCTCGAAATCGGCGAGCGCTGCGGCCACGGCGGTGCGGTCTCCGATATTGCATTCGACGAGGGGCCCCCAGCGCACCGCCTCGCGATGCCCACGCGACAGATCGTCCAACACGACGGGGCGATATCCGGCCTGCGCCAACCCTTTGCAGGCGTGGCTGCCGATATACCCCGCCCCGCCTGTGACCAGAACCGATTTTGCCATCCGTGTTGTTAGCCCGGCCAATGTTGGTGTCGGAACAACGTAACAGTCGCCGTTCTCTTCCTGAGATTGAGTTAAACTTCGGTGCGGCAGCCGGTCGCGGCAGGATTTACCGGAATAAGGGATTGCAAAACCCGTTTTTTGCTGCACTGGTGGGGGACCGGTCGGGAGCGCGGGTATGCGGATAGCGGTCGTGGGGACGGGGTATGTGGGTCTGGTGTCGGGAGTGTGTTTTTCGGAGTTCGGGGTTGAGGTGACCTGCGTCGATACCGATGCGGCCAAGATTGCTCGGCTGGAGCGCGGTGGGATGCCGATCTACGAGCCCGGGCTGGCGGGACTGATGGCGGCCAATGTCGCGGCGGGTCGGCTGTCGTTCACGACCGAGCTTGGACCGGCGGTCAACGGCGCCGAGGCGGTGTTCATTGCCGTCGGCACGCCATCGCGTCGCGGCGACGGGCATGCCGATCTCGGCCATGTCTTCGCGGCTGCCGAGGCGATCGCCCGGGCGCTGGCCGATACCAATAGCACCGGCGGCTACACGGTGGTGGTGACCAAATCGACGGTGCCGGTCGGCACCGGGCGGCAGGTCGCGGCGGTGCTGTCGCGGCTCTGCCCGTCTGAGCGCTTCGATGTCGTCTCCAACCCTGAATTCCTGCGCGAGGGCTCGGCGATCGAGGATTTCATGCGCCCCGACCGCGTCGTCATCGGCGCCGAGAGTGAGCGCGCGCGAGTGGTCATGCGCCAGCTCTACCGGCCGCTTTATCTGATCGAGACGCCGATGCTGTTCACCGGCATCGAGACCGCCGAGCTGATCAAATACGCCGCCAACGCTTTTCTCGCCACCAAGATTACCTTCATCAACGAGATCGCCGATCTATGCGAGGCGCTCGGCGGCGATGTGCAGGACGTGGCCCGCGGCATTGGGCTCGATGGGCGTATCGGCGGCAAGTTTCTGCACGCCGGCCCCGGCTTTGGCGGATCGTGCTTTCCGAAGGATTGCCGCGCGCTGGTGCGCACCGCGCACGAGGCCGCAGCGGCGCTGACGATCGTCGAGACGGTGCTCGCCGGCAACGAGGCGCGCAAGGCGCATATGGCCGAAAAAATCATCGCCGCTTTGGGCGGCTCGGTCGCAGGCAAGACGCTGGCGGTGTTGGGCCTGACTTTCAAGCCCAACACGGACGACATGCGCGAGGCCCCGAGCCTCGCGATCCTGCCACGCCTCATCGCCGCGGGCGCGACGATCCACGCCTTCGACCCGGCGGGCATCGCCGAGGCCCGCAAGCTCCTGCCTGAACTCGTCTATTGCCCCGACGCTTATGCCGCGATCGCGGGCGCCGAGGCACTGGTGTTGCTGACCGAATGGAACGAGTTCCGCGCCCTCGACCTCGCCCGCGTCGGCCGGCTCTTGAAGCAGCCGCTGGTCGTCGATTTGCGCAACATCTACCGCCCGGCCGAAATGGGAGCGGCCGGGCTCTCCTATGTCAGCATCGGCCGCCCTGCCGGCGCGGCCCCGCGCCCGTTTGTAGGAAATTTTTCATGAGTTCTGTCAGAAAACGGGTCCTCGTCACCGGTGGCGCCGGGTTCTTGGGATCGCATCTGTGCGAGCGGCTGATTGTCGGAGGCGACGACGTGCTGTGCGTCGACAATTATTTCACCGGTCGCAAGGAAAATGTCACCTCTCTGTTGCCGCTACCACAATTCGAGGCGATGCGACACGACATCACCCATCCCCTCTTTGTCGAAGTCGACGAGATCTACAACCTAGCCTGCCCAGCCTCGCCCATCCATTACCAGTTCGATCCGGTGCAGACCACCAAGACCAGCGTGATCGGCGCGATCAACATGCTGGGTCTAGCCAAGCGGCTCAAAGCCAGAATCTTTCAGGCCTCGACTTCTGAGATCTATGGCGACCCGAATGTGCACCCACAGCCCGAAAGCTATCGCGGCAATGTCAATCCGATTGGGCCACGGGCCTGTTATGATGAAGGCAAGCGCTGTGCCGAGACGCTGTTCTTCGACTATTTCAGGCAACACCAGCTTAAAATCCGCGTCGCTCGCATCTTCAATACTTATGGCCCGCGCATGCACCCGAACGACGGTCGGGTCGTCTCCAACTTTATCGTCCAAGCCTTGAACGGCGCGCCGATCACACTCTATGGCGATGGCGCCCAGACCCGCGCTTTCTGCTACGTCGAGGATCTGATCGACGGCTTCGTCAAATTGATGGCCGCCCCGGACACGATCACTGGCCCGATCAACCTAGGCAATCCCGTCGAGACCTCGATCGCCGAACTCGCCGACCTCGTCATAGAGCTGACCGGCTCGCGCTCCGAGATCGTCCGGCGTCCGCTACCCGTCGATGATCCCGCGCAGCGCTGTCCCGACATCACTGATGCCGAGAGAATCCTCGGCTGGCACCCCGAGACCCCCCTCGCCAACGGCCTCACGCGCACGATTGCCTATTTCGATAGCCTCCTCAGCGAGGGCCAATCGGCTCCTCCCTAGGCGGCGGCGGTGAAAATCCTGGTCTTTGGTGCCGGCGGGCAAGTGGGCCGAGAGGTCAGTCGCGCAGCTCGGCCCGCATCATTCGAACTGCTGGCTCTTGATAAAGCCGCGAGCGATATTTCCAATCTGAGCGCTGTCAGCAAGGTCATTGAGCGGCACAAGCCGGATCTCGTCATCAATCTCGCGGCCCACACCGCGGTCGACCGCGCCGAAAGCGAGGCCGAAACGGCCTGGGCGGTCAATTGCGCTGGAGCGGCAAACATTACGGAGGTATGCGGGGAAACGACGACGCCGCTCATTCATCTTTCGACCGATTATGTCTTCGACGGGTGCAAGCCCGCGCCATACCTTGAGGACGATGCGGTCAACCCCCTCAACGTCTATGGCCGCAGCAAGGAGGCCGGTGAGCGCGCCGTGCGGGCAGTGATGCATCACGTCATCTTGCGCACCGCCTGGGTCTATGGCGCGTATGGAACAAATTTCGTGAAGACCATGCTGCGGCTTGCAGCCGACCGGCAGGTATTGCGCGTCGTCGCGGACCAATACGGCTGTCCCACCGCTGCCGCCGACATTGCTGCCGCGCTGATCACGATCGCACGGCAAATCGGGCAGGGCAGCGCCGACTGGGGCACTTTCCATTTCGCCGGCGCCGGGAGCACCAGTTGGCACGGCATGGCCGAGGAAATTGTCCGACTGGCGGAGCGATTTGGTGCTTGGCCGGGGGCGTCCAGGCGCCGGGTGGAACCGATAACGACGGAACAATACAAGGCTCCGGCACGGCGGCCGATGAACTCGCGACTCGACTGCGGCAAAATCACAGCCTCCTTCGGCATCTCGCCGTCGCCATGGCAGTCAAGCCTCGCCGCGGTGGTTCGCGAGCTGGTCGAGAAAACGGGCCGATGAAGGGGATCATTCTGGCGGGCGGCCACGGCACCCGCCTTTATCCGGCCACCTTGGCGGTCAGTAAGCAGCTATTGCCCGTCTATGACAAGCCAATGGTGTATTACCCGCTGACGACCCTAATGCTGGCGGGGATCCGCGACATCCTTGTCATCACCACCCCGGCGGAAGCGCCTCGCTTCGTAAGCTTGCTGCGCGACGGTAGTCAATGGGGCATCTCGATCCGGTATGCGGAGCAACCCAGACCCGAAGGGTTGGCTCAGGCATTGATCATTGGGCGCAGCTTCATTGCCGCTGACCGCGTCGCGCTGGTATTGGGCGACAACCTGTTTTACGGCGACGGACTTCCCGCAATGCTGCGGCGCGCAGCGGGCCCGCGCCCAGGCGCCACCGTATTCGGCTACCAGGTACGCCACCCGGAAACCTATGGGGTGATCGAGTTTGCGGCTGATGGCGGGCCGGTGGCAATTGTCGAAAAGCCCCGGCAACCGCCCTCGCACTGGGCCGTAACGGGCCTCTACTTCTACGATAATGCTGCCCCCGATATCGCCCAGTCGCTGAAGCCTTCAGCCCGCGGAGAGCTGGAAATCACAGACGTGAATAATGTGTATCTGTCTCGGGGGATGCTTGCGGTCGAACGCTTGGGGCGCGGCTTCGCATGGTTCGATACCGGCACTCACGACTCGCTCCTGGAGGCGTCCGAATTCGTCCGCACGATAGAGTTACGACAGGGACTGAAGATTGCCTGCGTCGAGGAGGTAGCCTACCGGATGGGCTATATCGATGAGGAGCAGTTGTTGCACATTGCCGGAGAGTTCGGCAGCAGCGGGTACGGCGCTTATCTCGGGCGGCTCATCGGCGACCCTTGGTGATCGCCCAGTCGATCAGATGATTCCTCGCGCGCGCAATTCGTCGAGAATTTCTTCGGCAGCAATCTCCGGGCTCACACCCATCGTCGCCAATCTGACTTCGGGCCCTTCCGGCACCTCATACGCCGAATCCAGACCGGTAAAATGCTCGATGCGTCCGGCTCTCGCCTTTGCATAAAGACCCTTCGGATCACGGCGAATACATTCGTCAAGCGGCGTGTCGACGAAGATCTCGAGAAATGCGGTGGGCGCTGTCAGCTCCCGGACCATCCGACGTTCGGCGCGGAACGGCGAGATGAACGAGCAGATCACGATCAGTCCAGCCTCGGTCATCAGCTTTGCGACCTCGCCGACGCGCCGAATATTCTCGACCCGGTCGGCATCGGTGAAACCAAGATCACGGTTGAGACCGTGGCGCACATTGTCGCCATCGAGGAGCATGGTGTGGCGGCCAAGTGCGAGCAGCTTCCGCTCGACGATGTCCGCGATCGTCGATTTACCCGCGCCCGACAACCCGGTCAGCCACAGCACCGCAGGGATCTGCTGCTTTAGCGCAGCCCGCTGCTCGTGGCCGACGGTCAGCGCCTGCCAATGAATGTTGCTGGCCCGCCTCAGCCCGAAAGCGATCATTCCCGCTCCCGCCGTTTCGTTCGTGAAGCGGTCGATCAAGATAAAGGCGCCGGTATCGTGGTTAACCGCGTAGGGGTCGAAGGCCACCGGCGCCCCTGTAGATAAATTGCAGAACCCGACCTCGTTCACGCCGAGGGTCCTGTCGGCCAGATGCGCCATCGTGTCTACATCGATGCGGTGCTTGAGCGCGGTGATCGTGGCGGGCACGCTGCGGGTTCCGATCTTCAACAGATAGGAGCGGCCGGGGACCAGCGGATGGTCGCTCATCCAGAGCACATGCGCCGCGAATTGGTCGACGAAGTCGGCTGGTTCGCGAGGGTCTGCGAGGAGATCGCCGCGCGCGATATCGATGTCGGTTTCGAGTGTCAACGTAACGGCGTCACCCTCGTGTGCGGTATCGAGCGTGCCGTCAAAGGTGACGATCTCCTTCACCCGCGCCGGTCGGCCCGAACCCGTCACCAGCACGCCGTCGCCCGGGGAGATAGAGCCGGACACTACCGTGCCCGAAAACCCGCGAAAATCGCCGTTCGGGCGATTGACCCATTGGACCGGAAACCGAAATGGCCGGTGAGAATGGCCGTTGGCAATGTCTACCGAATGGAGATGATCGAGCAGCGTCGGGCCCTGATACCAAGGCATACGCGCCGAGCGCTCGATTACATTGTCACCGAACCGCGCGGAGAGCGGAATCGCTGTGACCGTCACATCCCCGAGATTCGCCGCAAAGCCATCAAAGCTGTTGGTGATCTCCTCAAAGCATCGCCTCTCGAAAGCGACGAGGTCTATCTTATTGACGGCAAGCACGAGGTGATGAATGCCGAGCAATGAACAGATAAAGGCGTGGCGGCGGGTCTGCGACAATACACCCTTGCGCGCGTCGACGAGGATCACCGCGAGCTCGGAGGTCGACGCACCGGTCGCCATATTGCGCGTGTACTGCTCGTGCCCAGGTGTGTCGGCGACAATGAAGGCGCGCTTCGGCGTTGCGAAGAACCGGTAGGCCACATCGATTGTAATTCGTTGCTGCCTCTCGTCTTCCAATCCGTCCAACAGGAGCGAGAGATCCAGGTCGCCCCCGGTCGTGCCAAACCGACGCGATTCGCGCTCCAGCGCGGCGAGCTGATCGTCCAAGATCAACGCGCAGTCGTAGAGCAGCCGGCCGATCAAAGTCGACTTGCCGTCATCGACCGATCCGCAGGTCAGAAAGCGAAGAAGATCTCTGCCGGGCCGGGAGCGAGGGCCACCGTCGCACCGGGACATCAGAAATATCCCTCGCGCTTTTTGCGCTCCATTGCGGCTTCCTCATCGCCGTCGATCAGCCGCCCTTCCCGCTCGGAGCGGCGTGTCGCCCGCAATTCAGCCACGATGTGGGCCGGTGCAGCGGCCACGGACTCGATGGCGCCCGTAAGCGGATAGCACCCCAAGGTGCGGAATCTGACGCGCCGCAGCATCGGCCGCTCGCCGGGTTGCAGGGGTAGACGATCGTCGTCCACCATGATCCACACCCCCTCGCGCCTGACTACCGGACGCATTGCGGCGAAATAGAGCGGCACGACGGGAATTTGTTCGGCTGCGATGTACTCCCAGACGTCGATCTCGGTCCAATTCGACAGCGGAAAAACCCGCATTGACTCGCGCTCGTGCAAGCGCGTGTTGAACAGCCGCCACAGCTCGGGCCTCTGGTTCTTCGGGTTCCAGCCGTGGTCGGCGCTGCGCAACGAGAATACGCGTTCCTTGGCGCGGCTTTTTTCCTCGTCCCGCCGCGCGCCGCCGAATGCTGCATCGAAACCGTGGCGGTCGAGCGCCTGCTTCAGGGCTTCGGTCTTCATCACGGCCGTATGCAGCGCCGATCCCGAGGTGATCGGATTGATGCCCCGAGCTTTCCCTTCTTCGTTGATATGAACGAAGAGATCGAGGCCGAGCTGGCGCGCAGTCGCCTCGCGAAACGCGATCATCTCACGGAATTTCCAGCCGGTGTCGATGTGGAGCAGCGGAAAGGGCGGCTTACCGGGGAAGAACGCCTTGCGCGCCAAATGCAGCATTACGCTCGAATCCTTACCGATCGAATAGAGCATGACCGGGTTACGGAACTCGGCCGCCACCTCGCGCATGATGCCGATCGATTCGCTTTCGAGACGCCTGAGATGCGCGGGCAAGAGCCGGGCAGGCGCCGGTTGGTCGCCAACGTGCAATGCAAGCCTTTCAATGCGTGGTCAAAGAGAATCCCTATCAGAGAAAAGTTGATCGACTGTCAATCGACCCCGCGACGGCGCCTCACCGGCGCTGGATTGCCGATGCCCAATGGCATCCCCTAAAGAAATTCAGTGCAGTTGCGGGGTCTTTAGGAGCCGTCTGCGATCGGCAGATAAGATGCGGACGGTCAGCGTCTCGTTGTCGCGCACCACCTGCAGCACGACTTCGCTCCCGGCCGGGCCGCCAGCCCAGACTTTGCGCCAAAGGCTCGCGAGGCTCGATATGGAGTCGTCGCGCACGGCAACGATGCGGTCGCCGGGGCGCAGCCCTGACTTGGCCGCGGGTCCGTTCTCGGTGAGCCCGGCAACGACGATCGCGTCCTCGACTTCCTGGGCCAAAAGCCCCAGCCATGGGCGGGCCGGTCGATTTGGTCGACCGTAGGTCAGCATATCGTCGAGAATGGGCGGTAGCAGTTCGATCGGCACGACCATGTTGACGTCGCGACGAAGCTCGCGTCCGTTTGCATTCTGTACGTGCAGCGAGCCTATGCCGATCAGTCGGCCGTCGGCGTTGATCAGGGCGGCGCCCCCCCAGAAGGGGTGGGCCGGCGCGGTAAAGATCGCATGATCGAGCAGATATTCCCAATATCCGGCGAATTCCTGACGCGCCACCACCCGCACGGCTATCGCATGCCGGCGGCCGCCTTCGGCGGCGATGATCGCACGATCGCCGGCGCCGACGCGCTGGCCGGTGCCGAGTTCGATCGGCGGCATGTTGAGTCGGCCGAGCGCCTGCACAAGACCGAAGCCGCTCTCCTGGTCATAGGCCAGGACGTGCCCGGGGACGGCGCCGCCGCCTTCGGAGGTCAGCCAAATGGTCTCTGCTTCAGTGACCAAATAGCCGATCGTCAGCACGAGCCCATCGCCGCGGATCAACACTCCGCTGCCGGCGCGCTCGGTGCCGAGCGTGCCGGCGGTAAAGGCATCTTGCGGGACGGTCGCCCGCAGGCCGAGGACGGCGCTCAGGGCACGCTCCAGATCGAAGGCGCAGTCCGCCGGCTTTGGCTGGATCTCGCTGGGTATTTCCCAATCTACGGTTCGCGACATTTTGCGCCTCGTCAATAGCGGCTGCTCCTATCATAACCACAAACACAGCGCTGCGGTTTACCTCTTTTCGAAACCCTTGGCGGTGCCGGGAGCGCTGGTTTGCTCCTGTCGCGCTTGACAAGCTCGGACACCCCAATTATGTCAGCAGCACTCTCGGGGCGAGAGTGCTAATCCCGATCTGTGGTTGGTTTGAGGAGGTGTTCATGAAATTCCGTCCGTTGCACGATCGCGTGCTGATCCGGCGGGTCGAGTCCGAGGAGAAGACGGCGGGCGGCATCATTATTCCCGATACGGCCAAGGAAAAGCCGATGGAGGGAGAGGTGATCGCCGCCGGTCCGGGCGCACGCGGCGAAGACGGCAAGCTCCAGCCGATGGACCTCAAGGCGGGGGATCGCGTGCTGTTCGGTAAATGGTCGGGCACCGAAGTCAAGCTCGACGGCGAAGAACTGATCATCATGAAAGAATCCGACATCATGGGCGTCCTCGACGCCGGCGCCGCTTAGAAAGTTGCTTGAGGAGTAAACTTAAATGGCAGCCAAAGAAGTCAAGTTTCACGGCGACGCTCGCGAGCGCATGCTGCGCGGCGTCGATATTCTTGCCAACGCGGTGAAGGTGACGTTGGGCCCGAAGGGCCGCAATGTCGTCCTCGACAAATCCTTCGGCGCACCGCGTATCACCAAGGACGGTGTCACCGTCGCCAAGGAAATCGAGCTTCCCGACAAATTCGAAAATATGGGCGCGCAGATGGTGCGCGAGGTGGCTTCGAAGACCAGCGATCAGGCTGGCGACGGCACCACCACCGCGACGCTTCTGGCGCAGGCGATCGTGCGCGAGGGCGCTAAGGCGGTCGCGGCCGGGATGAACCCGATGGACCTGAAGCGCGGGGTCGATATGGCTGTCGAGAGCGTCGTCGAGGACATCAAGAAGCGCTCGAAAAAGATCTCGACCAACGAAGAAATCGCGCAGGTCGGGACGATCTCCGCCAACGGCGAGCGCGAAGTCGGCGAGATGATCGCCCAGGCGATGCAGAAAGTCGGCAATGAGGGCGTGATCACCGTCGAGGAGGCCAAGAGCCTCGAGACCGAGCTCGACGTCGTCGAAGGCATGCAGTTCGACCGCGGTTATCTCTCGCCTTATTTCGTCACCAACGCCGAGAAGATGATCGCCGAGCTGGACGACCCCTACATCCTGCTCTTCGAGAAAAAGCTGTCCGGCCTGCAGGCAATGCTGCCGGTGCTCGAGGCGGTTGTGCAGAGCGGCCGGCCGCTGCTGATCGTCGCCGAAGACGTCGAGGGCGAGGCTCTGGCGACGCTGGTCGTCAACAAGCTGCGCGGCGGCCTCAAAGTGGTGGCGGTCAAGGCGCCCGGCTTCGGCGACCGCCGCAAGGCGATGCTCGAGGACATGGCGATCCTGACCGGCGGTCAGGTGATCAGCGAGGATCTCGGCATCAAGCTCGAAAACGTCACGCTCGACATGCTGGGCAAGTCCAAGCGGATCCGGGTCGAGAAGGAAAACACGACGCTCATCGACGGTGGCGGCAAGAAGGACGACATCCAAG
>Ga0310910_10000116_pt1 | contig 36677 bp, 30 predicted proteins | sample GREbulkMGHF172_FD_203448 | JGI IMG/M metagenome (GOLD analysis project Ga0310910, IMG submission 203448) | Lab enrichment of tropical soil microbial communities from Luquillo Experimental Forest, Puerto Rico - GRE.bulkMG.HF172 | ecosystem: Environmental > Terrestrial > Soil > Tropical forest >... | reverse complement strand
GCGTTCAGATATTATTGACGTTAAGGGTCGAGATAAAATGATTGTTGTAAAACTCCGTGAGGATGGTCGCTCTAGAAGGATTTATTGTACGAACTGTTATTCAATTTTGGGAGTCGATCATCCGGGGTATAAAAATAATATCTTTTTGAATTTCCCAAAACATTGTATAAACAGAGGAGATTTAACAGTGCCTCTTACTGCAATTGTTCAGATGATTGATTATTCGGAGAGAATTGGTCCTCTGCCTGTCGAAGAAGTGCCGGTTTTTCATACCTTTCGTTTCCTCCAAGAGCGTGCGAGATGGTTCTCGATCCCAGCAGTCGCAAACGCCTTCAGAGAGCCAACGGAACCGACTAAAGGCATCACGATGAGTGCCCTCATGGAAAGTCTAGGCCCGCCACTGGTGCTGAATCTCGAAAAAGGTAAAGATTTATTATCGTAATCTCGAAATCGGCAGCGGTCCAAGTCTGCGCTCGGGGATGAGGTCCGAGGTTTTTAGGCGGCGAATGTCGGCTTCGGGGGCATAGGCCGGCATTGCTTCCAGGGCCGCCGACAGTCCGCACTGGGTCGAACCTACCCGTTCCCGGCCGTGGACGTGAAGGTCTGGAATGCGTCCTGCCAGACGTGTGCGGCTGGGCTTCTTGTAAAGAACGTATCATGAACCTATATGCCCAATCTCATTCGCCGCAGAACTTCACTGATGCCCGAAATCGTCGCCGATCCGCTCTCGGCCTTCTGTTATCGCCTGTTTTCTGGGCCCGGAATCCTAAGATCTCAACGGCTTGGTTCTGATGCGTTTCTGCGTCGCGCGCACGCGCGCGAGAGGTCGTTCGGGGCGGCTTGGTCCGGCAAATCGGCGGACGTGTGGTGCAACCCATATTTGAATCTCGCTGCTGATTCGCTGCAGATTGCACAAACCGTAAAAGGTGACTCAATTCGGGATTGTGATTGCGCTGGCGTTGGGATGCGCGTCGCCCGCCGCCGCGGTCGGCAGATCGCACAGTTTCCCGTGCCTTTTCATGCGGCTGTGCGGCCCGTCTGGCGCTGCTAACAAACTCGCAATAGGCGCGGGACCAACGATGTGTTTAGCGCGCGGATCGGCGGCCCCAGGCGAGAAAGCCGTCGTTCTTGAAGCCGGGCTTGCCGTAGGCAAGCGGCTCGCCAGTAAGGGTCTCGACGCGGCCGCCGGCGGCTTCGAGGATCGCCTGGCCGGCTGCGGTGTCCCATTCCATCGTCGTGCCGAAACGCGGGTAGAGGTCGGCTTCGCCGGCGGCGATGACGCCGAATTTAAGGGCGCTGCCGCAGCTTTTGCGCGCCTGTACTGGATAATCCTGCAGAAACTCGGCGAGCCGGCGGCTGTTCTCGTGCGAACGGCTGTGGACGATGACGAGCCCGTCCGCCGGACTGCGCGCGCGAATCGGCTCGGGCCCGCCACCCTTCCGCCGACGGACTGCCGTACCCGGCCCGCAAGCGGCGTAGGTCAGACCGACCGCCGGCCCGTGCACGACGCCGAGCACCGGCCGCCCCTCCTCGACAAGCGCGATCAGCACCGCGAACTCGCCGTTCCGGGCAATGAATTCCTTCGTCCCGTCGAGCGGGTCGATCGCCCAGAAGCGGTCACAGCAGGGCGGGATCCCCTCGGACTCGCACAATTCCTCGGCAACGCAGGGGATGTCGGGAAAGACCGAGATCAGCCGGTCGACGATGATCCGCTCGGCGGCGAGATCGGCCTCCGTCACCGGGGTCTTGTCGGTCTTGTGGCGAACGTCGAATTCTTCGGCATACACCTTGAGGATCGCTTCGCCGGCGGCGACCGCTGTCCGGCATACGATGTCGAGCATTTCCTGCCGGTCGGTGCTCACGCGGCCTTCCTCGCTGCGATACCGCGGATCGCGGCCCACACGCGCTCGGGGGTCAGCGGCATATCGAGATGCTCGATGCCAAGCTCGCCGAGCGCATCGATAACCGCGTTGACCAGGGCGGGCGGAGCGCCGATCGCGCCCGCTTCGCCGGCGCCTTTGATGCCGAGCGGGTTAGTGCGGCACGGCACGACATTGTACGCGAATTCGATCCGCGGGAGGTCGTCGGCGCGCGCCAGGCTGTAATCGGTCAACGAGCCTGTCAGAAGCTGTCCGGTCTCGGGGTCGAACACGGTCCGCTCGAGCATCGCCTGCCCCACGCCTTGTGCCACCCCGCCTTGTACCTGTCCGGCAAGCAACAACGGGTTAATGACGGTGCCGAAATCGTCGACGACGAGGTAGCGCAGGATATCGATGTGCCCCGTCTCGGGCTCGATCTCGACCTCGCAGACATGACAGCCATTGGGGAAGGTCGGCTGCGGCGGCGTGAAGTGGCCGCTCTCGGCAAAACCAGGCTCGACCCCCGGGGGCTGGCGCGCCGGATCGAAAGCGGCGCGCGCGACCTCTTCGATGGCAACGCGGCGATCGGTGCCGGCGATCGTAAACACGCCGTCGGCGAATTCGACATCCGCCTCGGCCGCCTCGAACAAATGCGCGGCGATGCGCCGGCCTTTGGCGATCAGCTTGTCGGCGGCATGTGCGAGCGCGGCGCCGCCGACCGGCAGCGAACGCGAGCCGCCGGTGCCGCGGCCGAACGCGATCGCAGCGGTGTCGCCTTGCAGGACCCGGATCTTTTCGGGATCGATGCCGAGTCGCTCGGCGGCGAGCTGGGCGTAGGCGGTCTGGTGACCCTGCCCCGATGACTGCGTGCCCATCAGGATCGTCAAAGTGCCGCTCGGGTCGAAACGCAATTCCGCGAATTCGTCGGGCGGGAAGCCCGATTGCTCGATATAGACGGCGTGGCCGAACCCGCGATAGCGGCCGCGCGCCTGGGCTTCGACGCGGCGTGCCGGGAAGCCGGCGAGGTCGGCGGCAGCGAGCGCTTGGTCCATGTTGCAGGCAAACTCGCCGCTGTCATAGTTGAGGCCGAGCGGGGTCTTGTACGGCATCGCCTCGGGCGTGACAAAGTTGCGCCGCCGCAGCTCGTGCGGTGGCACCCCCAGTCGGCGCGCCGCGTAATCGACGAGCCGCTCGACCGCATAAGCCGCTTCCGGCCGGCCGGCGCCGCGATAGGCATCAACGGGTACGGTGTTCGTGAACACCCCCTTGACGCCGACATGGATCGCCGGGATCGCATAGACCCCGCTATACATGACCGCCCCGGAGATCGTCGGGATCTCGGTCGCGAAATTCGACAGATAGGCTCCCATATTGGCGACGAGCTCGACTTTGAGCCCAAGGAACCGCAGATCTTCGTCGAGGGCCAGTTCCAGTCGTACGATGTTGTCGCGGCCCTGCGTGTCGGTCATGAAGGCGTCGGCGCGGTCCGGTATCCATTTGACTGGCCGGCCGAGCTTTTTGGCAGCCCACAGCACGAGCACATGTTCGGGATAGAGGAACAGCTTCATGCCGAACCCGCCGCCGACATCGCGCGTGACGACGCGGATGCGGTTTTCCGGGACCTGGAAAACATTCGCGGCGAGCAGGTTGCGAACGAAATGGGAGCCCTGTGTCGAACTCCACAACGTATAGGAATCCTCGCCCGGATCGTATTCACCAAGCGCGCCGCGTGGCTCCATCGAGTTAACCACGATGCGATTGTTGACGAGCTCCAGGCGTATGCGGTGCCGCGCCGTTGGCATCGCACTCTCGACCCCGGCGCGGTCTCCGACGTCCCAGTCGAAGCACAGGTTTCTCGGAGCCTCCTCCCACACTTGGGGTTGGCCCGGATCGAGAGCGTGAGCGGTCTCGACGACGGCTGGCAGCGGTTCGTAATCGACGGCAATTAGCTCGGCCGCATCACGGGCGGCGGCGGCGCTCTCCGCCACAGCCATCGCAACCGTGTCGCCGACATGGCGCGCCCGAGCATTTGCGATCGCCGGATGCGGCGGCAGCACTGCGGGCGATCCGTCGCGGTTGGTGACGGCGCTGAGGCACGGGATCGTTCCGATCAAGTCGCGGGCAAGGTCCTCACCGGTAAAGACGGCGAACACACCGGGGGCGGAACGCGCCGCCTCGGTATCGATCGCGGTGATGCGGGCATGCGCATGCGGCGAGCGCAGCATGAAGGCATGCGTCTGGCGGGGCAGGCTGATATCGTCGAGATAATTGCCGTGCCCGGTGATGAAGCGCCGGTCTTCGACGCGGCGGACCGGCTGACCGATGCCGAATTGCTTCATGGAACATCACCTCCGACCCGGATATCGGCGACGAGCACAGGTTTCGCCATAGCCCCTATCGTTTATCGTTTTAATGACCGCACATCATCCCTCCAAAGCGTTACCTCGGCATGTCTGAGAGCTTTGCAGTCATCGAGACCGATATCCCCGCGCGGCTCGACCGCCTGCCGTGGACCCGCTTTCATACCCTCATCGTCGCCGCGCTCGGTATCACCTGGATCCTCGACGGCCTCGAGGTGACCCTGGCCGGCTCGATTGCCGGAGCGCTGCAGGAAAGCCCGGTCCTGCATTTCAGCGCGGCGGAGGTTGGGCTCGTCGGCAGCGCCTACCTCACTGGCGCGGTCACCGGGGCCGTGCTGTTCGGCTACCTGACCGACCGGTTCGGCCGCAAGAAGCTCTTTTTTGTGACGCTTGGTCTTTACTTGGCGGCGACGGCTTCGACCGCGGCGTCCTGGGATTTCTGGAGCTTCGCGCTGTTCCGTTTCCTGACCGGCGCCGGGATCGGCGGCGAATACACGGCCATCAACTCGGCGATCCAGGAGTTCATCCCGGCGCGTTTTCGCGGCCGCACCGATCTGGCGATCAACGGCAGCTTTTGGCTCGGCGCGGCGCTCGGCGCGGCCGGCGCGGTGCTGTTCCTGCAGCCCGGGAGATTGCCGCCGGATTGGGGCTGGCGCGCCGCCTTCGGGATCGGCTCGCTGCTCGGCCTCGGCATCCTGGCACTGCGGCGCCTGATCCCGGAGAGTCCCCGTTGGCTGATGCTGCATGCCCGGACCGATGAGGCCCAGGCGGTCCTCGGCGAAATCGAACGCCGGGTGAAGGAGGCCGCCGGAATGGCAAGGCTGGCGGCCGCGGAAGGGCGAATTCGGCTTGCCACGTCATCGCATACCCCGCTTGTACGAATGGTCCTCGCGATCATCCGCGACTATCCGCAGCGCACCGTGCTCGGCCTTGTGCTGATGGGCTCGCAGGCGTTTTTCTACAACGCGATTTTCTTCACCTACGCGCTCGTGCTGACGCAATTTTATGGCGTGCCGTCGAGCTCGGTCGGCTGGTACATATTGCCTTTCGCGCTGGGCAATTTCTGTGGGCCGCTGTTGCTCGGGCCGCTCTTTGACCGCATCGGGCGCAAGCCGATGATTGCCTCGACCTATGCGATCTCAGGTGTGCTGCTCGCAGTCGTCGGCCACCTGTTCAACGTTGGCGCGGTCGATGCCGCGCAGCTCACCTTGTGCTGGACCGGGATCTTCTTTTTCGCCTCGGCCGCCGCGAGCGCGGCTTATCTGACGGTCAGCGAGAGCTTTCCGATCGAGGCCCGCGCGCTCGCCATCGCGTTCTTTTACTCGGTCGGCACCGCGCTGGGCGGCGTCGTCTCGCCATGGCTGTTCGGGACCCTCATCGGCTCGGGCGAGCGCGGCACCGTTTTCAACGGATATCTGCTCGGTGCGGGGTTGATGGTCGCCGCGGCGCTCACCGAACTCGCGATCGGCGTCAAGGCCGAACGCCAGCCGCTCGAAAGCGTCGCGCGGCCGATCTCGGCGATCGGCGACTAGGCAAAAGCGGGAGCAACTTCGGCGATGAAACGCGCCATCTCATCCTTGACCTGAGAGTGCGGCTTCAAGCCGACATTGAAGTAAAGGATGACCTCGGCGAAACCGGCGTTCTCGACCTTTTTCAGAATGTCGGTGATCTGCGCCGGCGAACCGAGCAGTACCGAATTCTCGGTCAGGTCCTGCGGCCGCACGTTGCGCAGCCGTTCGACCATGCCGACGAAGTAGCGGTAGCTCGGCGGCGCCGTTCTCGGATCGCCCGGAAAGGCGGCGATCACGCACTCCTTGTAGTAGCGGATCTGCCGGGCTCGGGCCGCCTCTTCCTCCGCCTTCGTATCGGCGAAGTGGATGAAATAGCTGCACATCAGCCGTCCGGGCGGACGGTCATGCTTGGCGCAGACCTCGCCGTAGAGCTCGGCTACTTGCTTGAGACCGCCGTAGCTCATCGCGGCGGCGAACGGTGCGACGATCAGTCCGCAGCCGAGCCTGCCGGCGAGTTCGATGGAAGGCTGTGAGAATGAGGCGACATAGGCCGGTATCGGGCGCTGTACCGGCTTCGGCGTGATCGACAGATCATCGAACTGGTAATGCTTGCCATGATGCGAGATCGGCTGGTCACTCGACCAGAGGCGGCGGACGACCTCCATGCCTTCATCAAAAATTTCCTGATTGTCCTCGAACGAAACCTTGAGGGGCAGGTACTCGCGCCGGTCGTAACCGCGGCCGGCGGCAAAATCGACCCGGCCGCCCGAGAGCAAGTCGAGCGTCGCCCATTGCTCGGCGACGCGGATGGGATGATGCAACGGCAGCACGGTTACGGCCGGCGCGAGGCGGATGCGCTGGGTGCGGGCGGCGACATTGGCCAGAACGAGGTCGGGACACGAGAGCACGCCGAGCGTGCTGAAATGATGCTCACCAATCCAGGCCGAATGGAGCCCGACCTCCTCGGCGTAGACCGCTTCGTCGAGGATATCGGCGACAAAGGCATTGGCGTCCCTGCGGTTGTTCTCGTAATGGTTATCGCTCAGCGTAAAATAGCCGAATTTCATCTGCTTCTCCCGCTCCATCAAAAAATGCGCCGCCCACGAGGTGCGTGCAAGCGTGAGGTGCTCGGCACCTCATCGATCGGTCTCGTCTCACAACCAAAGATTTTATCGGCGAATCCTTATCTGCAGCAAATCAGCAGCAAAATCTCGCCTGTTGGTTGAATATCCCTCGATAGCCGGCTTCAATCACCGGAACGTGCCCCGTCCAACCGCGGCACGTTGCCGAAACCGTCAGCAGTTCAAATTATGCAATCAGAAAGTGGCAATTTCTTGATCGTGTTTCTCGCAACGTGTGCGCAACAACCGAATAGCGTTGGCTTGTCTTTTCGTATGGAGACAATAGCGCCGAGGTATTAAGATTGCAGGGTTTTAGGGGAGGATCGGATGGCCATAGCACGTTTCCTGAGCCGATGGTCGCGTTTGCCGCGCCGCATTGCGCTGATCCTTGGATTGGGCGCACTGTCGACCGCCGGGGCCCGAGCCGACACCCCTGAGCCAGGCAAGCTCACGGCATCGCGCGACGTGGTCGTCCGCAGCGAAGGCGGTCGGGTCTTCCTCTCCGAAGGCGGCCGGGAAACCGAGTTGGGTCTCTCCGCAACCCCCGAGCGCGCTCGCCTCTTGCGGCTGCTAGAGCATCATGGGCCTGCTGGCGTCAAACTGGACCGCGATCCCCGCCTGATCATGTCCGGCGGCGGCGGCTCGGGATTTTCGTTGCGGGACATACAAAGGTCCATATTTGGCGAGCCGACGCCCGCGCCGCGCGATGCGCAGCAACCCGGCGCCCCGAAGCGCGCGCCGGCGGGACGGGAAACTAAGCCGGCCAGCGACAAAAAAGGTTGACCCCCGGCAATTGTAACGTCAGAGCCGCTGCAAAGGCGGCCTTAGCGAAGGCGTTCCGGCACGGCACCCATCGTGAGGTCGCGCCCTCCGAAACCCTGGCCCGGTTTCGTCCCTTTGCGCCGCAGATGGGGATTACACGCCTCGGCAACATCACCGGCCTCGACCGCATCGGCATCCCGGTTGCCGTCGCCGTGCGCCCGAATTCTCGTTCGGTTTCCGTTTCGCAGGGCAAGGGGCTGGATCTGACACAGGCGATGGCCTCAGCGCTGATGGAAGCCATTGAAGGCTTCCACGCCGAGGAGGTCGGCGCCGGCTGGCGCGCCAGCTACGGCGAGATTGCCGCAAGTGGGCGCGCCGTCGTCGACCCGCTGACGTTGTGCTCGACGGGTCGGCCCTTCGATGCAGACGCTCCGATTTCGTGGCTGGAGGGGTTTGACCTGCTGCAGCAAGAACCCTGCTGGGTCCCGGCCGAAACTGCGCACACCGACTACACACGGTCGCTCGACGGCTATTTTCTCGCCGGCTCGAACGGACTGGCCTCCGGCAATCATTTGGTCGAGGCGATCAGCGCCGCGATCTGCGAACTGGTCGAGCGCGACGCCGTCGCGTTATGGGGCGCGTCGGGCATTCGTGCGCGAGCACAACGCGCTCTCGACATCGCCTCCGTCGACGACCCGGATTGCCAGGCGTTGCTGGCAAAATACGACGCGGCCGGCATCGCGGTCCGGTTGTGGAACGTCACGACCGAGACCGGCATTGCCGCGTTCATCTGCGATATCCGCGAGCTGTCCGAGGGCGAGCCACGCCGGCTGCGCCGCTTTCACGGCGCCGGATGCCATCCCGACCGGACGATCGCTCTGAGCCGGGCTCTCGCCGAGGCGGCGCAGACACGGCTCACCTACATCGCGGGCATTCGCGACGATCTGTTGCCGGCGGAATATGAGGAGCCGCCGACCGCCGATATCGTTGATGCGCTGCTCGATGCGCTGCGCGAGGAGAAAGCGCCCCTTTCGTTTCGCGAGGCTCCGAGCTTTACCGCGGATGATCTGGGTCAAGATTTGCGCTGGGAGCTGGAACGCCTACGCTTGGCAAGGATCACACGAGCCGTCGCCGTCGACCTGACCCGCCGGGAATTCGAAATCCCAGTCGTCAGGATCGTGATCCCCGGTCTCGAAGGCGACATCAGGCACCCGCATTACACTCCCGGCGAACGGGCGATGCGAGCGGCGCAATGCCGATGAACGCTGTCATTTTTGCCGGGCCCTCGCTGCCTCCGGCCTATCGGCCGAGCGATCCGGCGCTGGAATGGTGCCCGCCGGTAAGGCAGGGCGAAGTTTACAAGGCTGCGCTCGCCCGCCCGGCGATCATCGGCATCATCGACGGCTATTTCGAGGTGACGCCAACCGTTTGGCACAAGGAGATCCTGTGGGCGATGGCCCAGGGCATCCATGTCTATGGCGCCGCCAGCATCGGTGCATTGCGTGCCGCCGAGCTCCATTCCTTCGGCATGGTCGGCATCGGCCGCATCTTCGAGGCTTACCGCGACGGCATTCTGGAAGACGACGACGAGGTCGCGGTTCTGCACGGCCCCGAACAGCTCGGTTACCCCGCCGTGACCGACGCGATGGTCAACATCCGCGCTACCCTCGACAAAGCGGTCGGCGCCGGCGTGCTCGATCGTTCGCTGGCCGGCCGCCTGACCAGGATCGGCAAGACTTTATTCTATAAAGAGCGCAACTGGGATGCGATTCTGCGGCTGGCCGCTCGTGATCCTCCACCGGTCGCGCTCGATCATCTCGCGGCTTGGCTGTCCACCGGACAGATCGATCAGAAGCGGATCGACACCCTGGCGATGATCGCTGCGATCCGTAGACATGGAATTGCCGGGGTCTTCCCGCTCAAAGTCTGCTACCACTTCCACGCGACGGGCTACCACCGTGCCGCGGCGGGGCCGGCGCATTTGCGGCACCAGGAGGACTTCTAAATCTATGCGTTTTCGTGAGACGACCTAATCGGCCGCAGGGCCGTTTCTGAAGTCTACTAGTCGCTGAAAATTCGCGGCCAAAACAACAAAAGACAGCGAACCGCATAAGGCGTCCTATCGCACGGCTTGCCGGCCTCGTGTTCCTTTGGAGCGACACAGAGGTAAAGAGCGCCACTTCACCGCCGATTCTCTCGATCGGCCCGGCGCGCGCATCGCGCGATGCTTTTAAATTCTGTGGCTTAACAGCCAAATTGGCGCTCTGCCGCCGTCCCGGGTTATGGAGACGGCCGTTTGGGGGACAGTTCAATGACGAAGCTGACAATCGCCTTTTTCGCGAGTGCGCTCGCGTTTGCGAGCCCGCCGGCGTTTGCTGGTGACTTGCCCGATTACGGTTCCAAAAACTTCAGCCCGTCGGAGGACACGCCGACGCATTTCGCCAACGAGGACCTGCCGGTGTCCGCCAGAACCGCGGACGCCACGGAACGCGATTGGTCTGCCGTCGATGCGATGGCGCCAGCGCCGCCACCCGGGTCTTCCCGATCGGCCCATCGCAGCGCGGGACGGCACGGCAGATACGGATTCGCCCGCGGGCCCGGACGGCACACCACCGCTGGCTTGTCGAGCAGTGCGTATGGGACGAGAAGTTTGTCCGTCCGCTACCACGCCACGCCCGCAGGCGCCACCAAGACGATGAGCGCGAAGCACGGCAAACCGGGCGCACGGCATGCAAGCACCGCCATACACGATACCGTGTTGTAGCCGGCGGCGAAGCGCCTAACGCGCTTGGCGCCAGGTCTTCCAACGTTGGACAGAGCCGCCCCGGCCGCCATATAAGCGGGGCATGGGCAAGGTCGCGTTTCTCAAGATGCACGGGCTCGGCAATGATTTTGTCGTGCTCGATTGCCGTCGCGGCGCGGTGGCTCTCGGTGCAAAAGACATACGCGCGCTCGCGGATCGGCGCACCGGCATCGGCTGCGATCAGGTGATCCTGATTGGGTTGCCGCACGATCCCTCCGCCTATCTGTTCATGCGCATCTATAATGCCGATGGCAGCGAAGCCGAGGCTTGCGGTAATGCCACGCGCTGCGTTGCCGCCCTTGCTCATCGCGAGACGGGTGAGCCGCGGATTTGCGTCGAGACCTTGGCGGGACTGCTCGAAGCCGAGGCGCTGTCGGACGGGTATATTGCCGTCGATATGGGGCCGGCGCGCACCAGCTGGCGGGAGATCCCGCTCGCGCAGGCGATGGACACCAACCGCGTTGAACTTGCGCTCGGCCCGCTCGCCGGGCCGGTTTGCACCAATATCGGCAATCCTCACGCAACGTTTTTTGTCGATGAGGTCGAGACGGTGGATCTCGCTCGGCTGGGACCTGACCTAGAACGCCATCCGTTGTTTCCGCAGCGCGCTAATATCGGCGTCGCCGCAATTCGCGACCGCCGGACCATCCGGCTGCGCGTTTGGGAGCGGGGCGCGGGAATCACTCCAGCCTGCGGCAGCGGCGCTTGCGCCGCGCTCGTCGCCGCTCATCGGCGGGGGCTCGCCGATCGCTGCGCTGCCGTCGAGCTCGATGGCGGCGTGCTCGACATCGCTTGGCGTGAGGACGGCCACGTGATCATGACTGGGCCGGCTAAACTGAGCTTCGAAGGCGCGTTCGACACCGACCTCCTTACCGCGAGCTGAGCGCAATGCGGGACAACGAAGTCATTACCTTCGGGTGCCGGCTGAACAGCTTCGAATCTGAAGTCATCCGCCACGCCGCCGCGGCCGCCGGCCTCACGGGCGCGGTTATCGTCAATACCTGCGCCGTTACCGCGGAGGCCGAGCGTCAAGCCCGCCAGGCGATCCGTCGTGCCCGCCGCCGGCACCCCGAGGCGCACATCATCGTGACCGGGTGCGCCGCCGACATCTCGCCGGAACGCTACTCCGCGCTGCCCGAAGTCGACCGCGTTCTCGATAACCGCGCTAAACTGCGGCCGCAGAGCTATCGGCAAGGTGAGCCTCCGGCCGAGGATTTGGCCGAGAGCGCCGCGCATCTCGTCGACGGCTGCGACGGCAAGCGCCGCGCTTTTCTGCAGGTTCAGCAGGGTTGCGACCACCGCTGCACCTTCTGCATCATCCCCTATGCGCGCGGCCCTAGCCGGTCGGTCCCGATGGGCGCCGTCACCGATCAGGCACGGCGACTTATCGCCGCCGGCTATCGTGAAATCGTACTTACCGGCGTCGATCTGACAGCCTACGGCGGCGACCTTCCAGGGAAGCCTAGCCTTGGCCAAATGGTGCGCCGGCTGCTCGCTGCGGTTCCCGAACTGGAGCGTCTGCGCCTATCCTCTCTCGACCCGGCCGAGTTGGACGCAGAGCTGTGGCGGCTCTTAGCCGAGGAGGAGCGGCTGATGCCTCATCTGCACCTGTCACTGCAGGCCGGTGACGATCTGATCCTCAAGCGCATGAAGCGGCGGCATTCGCGATCGGAGGCAATTGCCGTGGCGCGGCGCGTCCGCGCGTTGCGTCCCGATGTCGCTCTCGGTGCCGATTTGATTGCCGGCTTCCCAACCGAAACCGAAGACATGTTCCGCCGCAGCCTCGACCTGATCGCGGAATGCGGGCTCGCCTTCGTGCATGTGTTTCCGTACAGTGTGCGGCCCGGGACACCCGCTTCCCGGATGCCTCAGCTTTCCGGAGCCGTGATCAAGGAGCGAGCGGCGAGACTGCGAGTGGCAGGCGCGGCTGCTCTCGCCGCCGACCTGGCGGCACGTATCGGCGGCGAGACCGACGTGCTGATCGAACGCCCGGGAATGGGCCGCGCCGCCTTCTATGCGGCCGTGAGCTTCGAGGCGCCCGCGGCCGAGGGGGCGATCCGGCGCATGCGGATTATCGGCACCAGCGGGCGCAGTCTTACCGGAGTGCCTGTTCGATGAGATTGTGGAGGCGCCCGACATCCGAGCCAGTTCCGGAACCTGATCCGGACGGCGATGCGGCGACGGCAGACGCCGAGCACCGCCGCCCGGCGCTGGTTCCAAGCGAAGCACGGGAATCCATGCCGGAGCCAGACGGCGCAGCCGTCTCACCGGAAATATCAGGCTGGCGATTATCGCGGCGGGAATCGACAGAACCCTCCGAGAGCCTGCGGCCCGCCGAACAGGGGCCATTAGAGGAATCTGAGCCGACGCTCGCTCCCGAGGGCTCCGAAACCGGGGAACGCCATGGCTGGTTGAACCGCCTGAGGGCGGGGATGGCGCGCAGCTCAGCGCGGCTCACCGACGGCATCAACACGATTTTCAATCGCCGCCGCCTCGACGATGCCGCGCTGGGCGAGCTCGAGGAGCTGCTGATCGCGAGCGATATGGGCGTCGGCATCGCCGCCGAGGTCACCGAGGAGCTGCGCCGCAGGCGTTTCAACCAAGAGGTCACGCCCGAGGAGGTGCGTTCGGCTCTTGCCGAGCAGGTAATCCAGCTCGTCGAGCCGGTAATAAAACCCTTGCGCCCCGATCCAGAAAAAAAGCCGTTCGTCATTCTCATCGTCGGCGTCAACGGGACCGGCAAAACCACCACGATTGCCAAACTTGCCAAGCAATATCGCGATGCCGGTCATGACGTCGTTCTCGCCGCCGGCGACACGTTCCGCGCCGCCGGTATCGAGCAACTGCAGATCTGGGGGGAGCGCACCGGCTGCCGGGTCGTGACCCGGCCGATGGGGTCGGATGCGGCAGGCCTCGCTTACGACGCGTTGGAGCAGGCCCGCGCCGAGGGCAGCGACATCCTGTTGATCGATACCGCGGGGCGGCTCCACAACAAAGCCAATCTGATGGCCGAGTTGCAAAAGATCGTGCGCGTGCTCAAGAAGGTGGACTCGAGCGCACCTCACTCGGTGCTGCTCGTCCTCGACGCGACGACGGGCCAGAATGCACACGCACAAGCCGAAATCTTCCGAGATATGGTCGGCGTCACCGGCATCATCATGACCAAGCTCGACGGCACCGCGCGTGGCGGCGTTTTGGTGTCGCTGGCCGAGAAATACGGCATTCCAATCCACGCAATCGGGGTCGGCGAAACCTCCGAAGATCTCCGCCCCTTCGAAGCGCGGGCGTACGCCCGCAGCCTTGTCGGGCTCGAACCCTAGGTAGGTCCGGTTGCTCGGGGGGCGGGTCTTTCCAGAGCGGGACGGCATCATGAATATGCCCAAATCGGGCGCTAGGACGGGGCAGCCAAGCAATTATTGATGCGTTCGACGTGCGCAACACAAAGAGCATCCTACTCCTCCCCCTCCCTACTGACCCCTGCGGTGAACTCGAGCGACGGCAGCGCGGCTTTACGTTGCTCGAGCTGCTTGTCGTGCTCGCCATCCTCGGGCTGCTGATCGGGCTTGTCGCGCCCGCGGCGCTACGGCAACTCGGCTCCGCCAAAGAAAAGATCGCGCACCAATCGATCGAACGCCTCGCCGGCGTGCTCGATATCTACAAGCTTGACGTTGGAACCTACCCCACAACTGACCAGGGCCTACAAGCGCTGATTACCCGGCCTTCGGGGGTGACTCGCTGGAATGGGCCGTACGTCAAGGGCGAAAAGGTCCCCGAGGATCCATGGGGACACCCCTTCATCTACCGCAGCCCGAGCCAACGCCCCGGGCGCGAATATGATCTCTTATCGCTCGGCCCGACCGGTCGGGCTGGCGGTACCGGCGAGAACGCGGAAATTGCTAACGAGTGAGTGAGGTCGTTAGCGCTCCCTGGGGCTGACCGGCATCGAGGTTGTCGCTCCACGCGAGGACAGTGTATCCCTGCGGCAAACTTGTCCCGATGCGGACGACAGCGGTCCGAACAATACGCGCGTTGCCCGGACCGGAAGCGAGGGCGGTGATCCGCACGGTCAGCAGATCCGGGATCGCTTGGTTCGACGGTGATGGAGCGGGCCCCGTTTGCGGCGCCAACAAAGCGAGAGCTGCGGCGACCACCGGATCGGTCGTGACGGGGTTTGGTTGGGGTGGCCCGAACATTGTGAGATGCGGACGGATGGTCGCGAGCAGCGCCGGCGTCATCCCGAGCACTCGGCCTAATTCGTCGAGGGTCTCGATCGGCGTCCCCGGCGGGCCATAATCGAGCCCCGCCGCACGATACTCCGCCAGCACCGCGTCCTGCGGTCGCGCAATGCCCCCCGAACCGACCCATTCGCTGATCGCCGCCGCTAGGCGATGCGCGGTGTCGGGATCGCTGCCGATGACGCGCAGCAGCGCCTCGGTCAGCTCGGGCGGAGCCGTGCTCGGATTGATCCACGATGCCTCGTCCTCCAGCCGCACCACCACTCGGCTGTTGCCGATCGCGATTTGATGCACCGTGCCGTCGACCGGCCAGCGCTGTTCCGGCCGCTGATCAGACAAGTTGAAGATGGCCTCGAAGATCGCGCCGTCGGCTGCCGCCTGCGCCACCGAATTGGCCACCAGATTGCTCGCGATTTGGACCTCGGTTCGCCCGGTAGCGGTGAGATGCGCGACGATGAAGGCAATCAGCACCAGCGTCCACAACACGACGATCAGCGCGAAACCGCCGGCCCGGTGGCGTGCCTCGGGCGATGGCGGCGATCTCACCATGGCTACAGGCCGTTGGGATTGGCTAAGCCGGGTGGTCCCCTGCGTTGCAGCTGTTGCGGGAGCAATCCGGCGTTGACTAGCTGGCTGCGGAGATCCTCAGTCAGCGCTCGGGCATCGCGTTGGTCATGCACAACATGCGGCGTGATCAGCACTAGCAGCTCGCTGCGGGCGCGCGTGTTGTTCTGCGAGGAAAGCAGCGTGCCGAGAAGCGGGATGTCTTTGAGGAAAGGAAGTCCACTGTTTCCCTCTGAGAGATTGTCGCGGATCAAGCCCGCCATCCCAACGGTCTGCCCGTCTTGGATCGCTACCCGGGTGCGAAACGTCTGATCGTCAAAGGTCGGTGAGCCGGCGACCGAGTTCGTCGCCTGCGGCGCGACATCACTGACTTCCTGCGCGATGTCCAGCGTCACGAGACCGCCCGAATTGACGCGGGGCGTGACTTGCATGATGACCCCGGTCGCATGATAGTCGACACTGTTGACGACCGGCGCCCCCGTGGTCAGCGTGCTCGTGGCCGTCCCGGTCAGGACCGGCACTTGTTGACCGACCTGAAGACGGGCTGGCTCGTTGTCGAGAACCATGACCTGAGGCGCGGATAGCACCTTGACCTTGGTGACGGCGGCGAGCGCCTCGATCGCATAACGCGGGGCGTGACTGAGGATGAAACCCGAAAACGTCGAGGGGAAGGTCAGGCCGCCCAAAGGCTGGAACGGCGGATTTGGGGCACCAAGTGTCTGGGCGATGTGGCCCGTTTTAAGAAAGAATTGAGTGCCGTACTGCAGGTCATCGTTGAGGGTGACCTCGGCGATGGTCGCCTCGATCAGCACCTGCAGCGGGATGATGTCGATTTTTCGCAGCATCCCCTCGATCACAGAGTACTCGCTGGGGGTGGCATAGATCAATAGAGCGTTGTTGCGGCGATTGGCGATAATGCGAATGCGGTTCTCCGCACCGGCGCCGGCGGGGCCCGTCTCGGCGGACAAGGGCTCAGTAGCGAGGGGCGGGGCCTCGGCCGTCTGCGGAGGCGGCGGAATTCCTGCACCAAACGCACCTGCAGCCCCGCCTGCCGCCGCGCTCATTCCACCCGCGGCTCCGCCGAGGCCCCCGGCAGCTCCGGTAACACCGATGGCCCCCCCTAAACCTCCGCCAATTGGCCCGCCGCCAGGAGCGCCCCCCGGGGCGATTGCTAGCGGTGCTGCTCCAGGCGCCGTGGTACCCGGCGGGGCCGGAGTCGGTGAAACATTGCGCGGGGTGAAAGCCCGTTGGAGTAGCAGTTCGAGATCCGCACTCTGGCCGTTCTGCACATAATAGACATGCCAGCTGCGCGCGGTCGCATCCTCCACCTCACGCGTGAGCCGGAAGAATCGCCTTGCCGCGTCGATGTAGCGAGGCTGGGAGGAGACCACGAGAACGGCGTTCACTCGATCCATCGGAATGACACGGACGAGGCCGGCGAGCGCGCCTTCGCCCTGGGCCTGAAGAACCCGCTCGAATTCGCTGGCGCGCTTGGCCGGATCGCCGTCGCCGACCGGGAATAGGGCATAGGACTGGCCGACGAGAATATCGATGTCGAAGGCCCGGACGAGGCCGACCAAGGTTTGGCGAACCGCTTGGTCGCCAGAGACGATCACCGCATTGCGTGCCGGATCTGCGGCAATTTTGCCGCCTTCGGCAACGTAAGGTTCGAGAACTTTTGCAAGGTCTTTCGCCGACGCGTAGCGCAGCGGCACGACCTGTGTGCCGGCCCCAGGAGCATTTGTGCCCGAGACCAGGTTGCGGGTCGCGCCGGCCGGCAATGGAACCACAGCGTAGATCCCGTTTCGCTGAATGATCGTCGCCCCGTTCTCATTGAGCAAGGTTTCAAGCGTCGGCAGCAACGCAGAACGCGGCAGCGGTGTGGGAGTATCGATCGATCCGGTGCCGTGCACATTCGGGTCGATCGTATAGTTCACATTTAATGTGGTTCCGAGGACGGTGCGAACGATCTCGCGAATGTCGGTGTCGACAAAATTGAGAGTGATATCTCCGTTCTGCTCTGTCTTGACGCTCAAAGATGAGGGCGGGGGCGCGGGGACGGCTGGGCTGGTAGTCGAGACAAAGGCGCGTTGCTGGCTTCGGTCGGAGGAAATTGCGCCGTTTACCCGGGGCTCCGCCGCCTGCAGATTGCTCGGCTCTTCGAGAGGCAGCAGACCGGGAGGTGCCGGCATTTGCCCCTGACACCCCATCAGCAGCGCCAGCGCGACACCGCAAGCGGGTCGTCGCATATGCCGCATCGTCGTCATCAGCGCTGCGGTCTCAGACGCGCCGGCCGTGGCAGCGCGCCGGGAACGTTGATCGGGACACCCGGGTTCTGCGGTCCGGCCGCAGCCGCGGCAGGGGCTCCAGGTAAACGCGGCGGCGCCAATGGCGGGCTTGGGGGGCGTCCGGCGAGATTAGCAACAGGGGGCGGGGCCGGCGGCGCGGCCAGGTTCGGATCGAGTTTTGGCAGCAGGATCTTGGTGCCGCTGGGACCAGCCAACGACACCTCGCGGGGTGTGATGCTTTCGACGTGCCAGCCACTCACCTCGTCGCCTTCCGCGACCATCAGCGGCTTGTCACCATTGACGGCGAAGATCGCCAGACGATGCCCGGGCGCGGTGACGATCCCAGTGAGCCTTCTGTCAGCAAGATCGCTTTCGCCCGCTCCGCCCGCAGAAGCGCTTTGCGGCGGCCGTCGGGTGCTGCTGAAGAGCGGGCGGGCGAGAGCCGTGGCAACCAATTCGTCGAGGTGCGGGCTTTGCTGTCGATTAATGCCGGCCGGTGTCTCCGGCCGCGCGGGAACCTCGGGGATCAGCCCATCATCGGCACCGGAAGGTTTGAGCTCTATTAAGATAATGGCGCCAAACAGCAGGCAGCCGGCGGCGAGCAATAGCATAACGAGGCGGTGCGTCATGGCTTAGTGACCGACTTTTCCCCGTCGCGGTAGCCGTAGACATCCAAGCCCGCATCGAGCCCGGTGGCCGCAGGCGTGCCCGGCCGCCTCAGCACACCGTGAATATGCAAATTGTCGATCACAAGAGGCGGTGTGGCTGCCTCGAGTTTGGCAAGGAATTTGACCAGGGTCTCGTACTGGCCGCTGAGGACGTACCGCAGTCCGATCCGGCGATAGCCTGAGCGCGCTTCCGCCGGAAGGCTCTCGGTGCTGCCGATGGTTGCCCCGACCGAGGCCGCGAGTTCCTCGATGCGGCTCTGCAACGCGGCGGCAGCCAGCGCGTCACTGGCGCCTTCGAGCGTGATCTTGCGCGTGCCCGCCGTCGTGCGCAGCTGTTCGACACGCGCGCGCAGCGCCGGCAGCTCGCCTGCCGCTGCCCGCAGCCGTGGCAGCAGCATCCGCCGGTCTTCCAACCTCGCCGCGCGCTCTGCGTAGAGATCGAGAAGCGGCGAGACGACCACGAGGTAAACGCCCTCCAGCGCCACGACCAGTAAACTCAGCGCCAGAAGCCGGCCCTTCCGGCCTGTCGGCATGGTTGCGAGCAAGGCTACGGTCCGACCTCCGCGTTAATCGTGAACAGCTCCGTTCGGAGTGCCTCGAGCCGGGTCACCGGAGCGGAAAATCCAGGGTTCCTAAACTCGCCATCGACGGCGAGGGCTCCGATCAATCGCGCGGCCCCGGCTGATCGGCCGCTCAACGTCAATTTGTGCTGCCGAAGCTCCATCTCGGTCAAATAAGTGTCGTCCGGCAGAATGCGTGTCGTGGCCGCCAAGACGGCGAGCGGCCGGCCGGCTTTGTCGCGCTCACTTTCGATAAAACCAGCGCTGCCGGACAACCGATCGATTTCCTGGCGCAGGCTCTCGGCGTCAGCGGCCGCGGCGCGGCTGACTGTGATTTCGCGATCCAGCGCGGCAAGCCGCTGCTCCTGCCGCACGAAGGGTGTGACTACGGCTGCGATTGCAAACGCCGCGCAACACGCGGCAACCGGCCATAACAAGCGGTTCGCGGCGGGATGTGCGCGATTGCCATCGCCATTGAGCGGCACAAAAAACCCCCGATCGGGACCATCGCCAAGCTCCACCCGCCACGGGCGGATGCCAACTGCGGCGAGGTCGGTCAGCAGCGGGTCGAGCTTCGCCTTGGGCAAAAGCAACAGACGCACCGACAGGCGCCCGGTTTGCCGGTCGGCTGCCGTGACCCGATGATTCCAGTAGACTTCCTCGGGGTTGAACGGGGTCTCGCGATCCATCTCGAAGGCGAGCACCTGGTCGAGTTCACGCTCGGCCGCAAGCGGCAAACTGACCGATTTTCCTAGCACGTCGGCCTCGCCCAGCCGAAGCACCGCCGTCCTGTCGACGCTGCGGGGCAGCTCGGCCAAGCCGACCGCACCGAGGGCGAAATGACCGAGGGGGATCTCTTTGCCGTTTCGGCGCAGGTCGGCAGCTACGGCTTCAATCCCTGGACCGAGCGGCCCGATCGGGGTGATTATTAGAGCATCGCCGGCACCAATTGCGGAGCGCCGCAGCTCCGACGGTAGAAGCTCGGCTAGCTGGCCAACCCACCAGGTGAAGAACTCACGTACCATGATCTGAGACCAGGCCGACCTAGATCCGCGCGCGTCATTGCCAATATACGACAAAACGGCGGGTGCGCAGAAAACCCGTCACTCCCCATGCTTCCTGATCTCCAACAAACTTGTCGAATTTGGCTCGATCAAGGCGATCTTGCCTGGCGGATGCTGGAGCAAACCGCTGGCTTGCCAGAAAAAAGAGCGGCGCCATGGCGCGAATCGCCTTCTCAATCCACACGCGTAATCAAGATTGAGGCGCAACGATTAAATCGGGAAAACGGCGGCGGTCATCCGCTCCCAACATGAGGCGGACGCGAATCAATTCCGGGATGGCCAGCCCGTCCCACTGGGTACGCCAACCCGCCGCCTGATCCGGGGAGGGTGAGCCCCAATAGGAGAGTTCGAGGCGGTCGACGCTGCGAACCAGCTCGGTCTCGGTAGGCTCGGGCGCCGGTGAGATGGAGAGTTCGTGGCGATGCGGCGTCCATCGTAGTACCAGCCGCCCCTGGCTGAGCGCTAGCGTGATGTCGGCGCGCCGAGTGGTTCCGAGGCCGGTCGGTAGATCGCTGACGAATGAGAAGCTGTCGGCGGTCCCCTTCATTTCGGGGGAGCTTGCGCCGCCAGCACCAAAGCCGGCGGCGGGAGAAGGCGTGATCCCGCTCAGAAGGGTGCGCAGAACTCGCGCGGCGGCATCGAGTTCCGCGGTTTCGCCGGTGCGGCGCGACTGCGCATCCCACAGCGTAAGCCCGGCACGAACGCCTTGGGTGAGGCCGATGGTCAGAAGGCCGAGCACCGCCACGACGACGATCATCTCCAGCAGCGTGAAGCCGGTTTGCCGGCCGAATACGCGCGAGTTCGCGGGAAGCGGCCTCATCCGCCGCTCCCTGCGGTGCCCAGCCGCAGCGTCTTCAGCACCACCGCCCGCTCGCCGGCACGCCCAGGCCACGAGATGGCGACCTCGACATTGAAGAGTGTCGTGTTCACCGGAGTAACGCCGTCGGAGGCGAGCGATTGCCGCGCCGTCAGCGGTCGAACCCGAAGTTTCCAGCGGTAGCCCCCGCCGTCCTCCCCGGTGAATTCGCCTTCCGCCAGAGCAGCGTCGCGCCCGACGGCCGCCAGGTGCGACAGCGCGCGCTGGACGGCCTCCTGCGCTCGCGCTGCCGTATCTACAGCAAACAGGCCCCCGCTCCCGGCTCGGAACAGCCCTACCAGCGCCAATCCGGCGATAGCCAGCGCAACGACCACCTCGAGCAGAGTAAAACCACAGCTCGACAGGCTTCGATTAGCGGACATCGGCGACGCTTGTCCTGCCGGTCAGCCAATCGACCCCGACGACCATGCGTCGCTGTCGGTCGGCCAGCGAGATCCTACCGCCGGTGGAACTGCCGTCGGGGTGGAAGCGAATATCGCCGACAGCGGCTTCCCGGTTTTCTCCGGCGATCGTCAACAGCTGGAGCGAGAGACTAGCGGGAAGCGGGCGTTCGGCTCCCGAACCGACGCGATAGCGATGGCCGGTCACGTCGAGACTGAAGGCCACCGATCGATTGTGCACGATCGCCTCCGACCGCGCCAGGCGCAATCCCGAAGCAAGCTCGGCGGCGGTCGCCTTGAGGCCAAGCCCGCTGCTCCACGGCGGTTTGTACCCGGTGACCAACACCAGCGCGAGGGCGAGAATGGCGAGTGTTACGATTACCTCGATCAAGGTGAAACCACGATAGCGGTCCGGGTCCGACCGTGCCGGCCTACATCGCGAGGTCATTGAGGCTCAGCATCGCCGTCAGGAGGGCGCTGATGATCCCGGCGACAGCGAGGCCCATCACGATCGTGATTGTCGGCACCGCTAGCGCGACGAGGCGCTGCACCATCAATCGCGCCTGCTCGTCGTGGATTTCGGCGGCCTTGAGCGACATCGACGCGAGCTGTGCCGCCTCCTCGCCGAGCTGGAGAAGATGAATCGTCCGGGCCGGAAACAGGCCGGCCGCCGCCAATGGCCGGGCGAGACCGGCGCCGCCCTTCGCGCCAACCGCCGCTGCATCGACGGCGGCGGCGGCGGCGAGGTTGCCGAGCGCGTCCCTGGCGATGCCGAGCGCGGGGATCAGCGGCACCCCGTTCTGCAGCAGGCTCCCGAGCGTGCGCGTGAACCGCGCCGCCAGCGTCTCGCGCAACAAACCGCCGGCGACCGGCAAATGCAGCAACATGCGATCGAATTTCAGCCGGTAGGTTGGGCGGGCGAGCAGCTCCCGGGCAACCAGTGCGCCCGCCAGGAGCGTTAGCAGGAGCCACGGCGCCGCAGTCCCGACCACCGTCCCGAGGGTCATCAGCACACGGGTCGCTGCGGGCAATTCGGCACCGGCTTGTTCGAAGATCGGCGTGAACTGCGGCAAGACGTAATCGAGCAGCAGGAAGATCGAGCCGACCGCGGCCGTGACCAGCAGCGCCGGATAGATCATCGCCGAGCGCAAATTGGCGCTCAGGCTGCGCTCGCGTTCAAGCAGGGTGGCCAGCCGGTCGAGGGTCGTCGGCAAGGTGCCTCCCGCTTCGCCCGCTCGCACGACGCCGACATAGAGCTTGGAGAAGCTCCGCGGCTCCGCGGCGAGCGCCGCCGCCAGCGAGCTGCCGGACCGTACCTTGTCGCGCACACTGCCCAGGATGACCCGGGCGCGAGCATTGCGGGTGTTGTCGACGACAAAGCGCAGAGCGCGGTCGAGATCTTGTCCCGCTGCCAGCATGATCGCCAGCTCCCGGGTGATCTCCCCGAGCGTTGTCTTGTCGAGACCGCGGCTGCGCCGCAGCTCGATCTGGAGCAGGTCGGCCCAGCCCCGCCGCGCGTCGGCCGGGTCAGCGCGCAGGACCACCTGGCCCTGACGCTGCAGCCGCTCGACGACAGTCGCCTGGTCTGGCGCCTCCATGACCCCGCGCGCGACATCGCCGCCGGGATTTACCGCCGACCAGCGGAAGGACGGCATCACGGTTCCCCAGGCTAGGCTTCGCTGCGGATGCAGCGCACGACTTCTTCGATTGTCGTATCGCCTTCGATGACCGCAGAGAGGCCGCTATCAAAGATCGGGCGCATGCCCTGCTCGACCGCGGCCCGTTCGATCGCGGCATCGTCGGCGCCGTCGAAGATCAAGCGGTCGATCGTCCGGTTTGGCACCAGCAACTCGGCAATTGCGCGACGGCCGCGAAAGCCGGTGCCGCGGCATTCGGGGCAGCCGCGCGGGTGGAATAGCGTGATCGCATCTGCCGGAGCCAGGCGTTCGAGGCCGAGCCGCTCGATCAGCGCGGACGGCGTTGGATCGGCAGTCTTGCACACCGGGCAGAGACGCCGCACCAACCTCTGCGCCAGCACCGCCTTCAACGTCGCCGTCATCAGATAATCCTCGAGTCCCATATCGCGCAGGCGCGTCAGGGTTGAGGCAGCCGAATTCGTGTGCACCGTCGACAGCATGAGATGGCCTGTCAGCGCCGCCTGCACGGCAATCTGCGCGGTCTCCAGATCGCGAATCTCGCCGATCATGATGACGTCGGGATCCTGCCGCAGGATCGAGCGCAAAAGGCTGGCGAAATTGAGGCCGATTTGCGGCTTGACCTGGATTTGGTTGATCCCGGTGAGCTGATACTCGATCGGGTCTTCGACGGTGACGACATTGCGCGTCACCGTGTTCAACTTTAGCAGGCCGGTGTAGAGCGTGGTCGTCTTGCCGCTGCCGGTCGGACCGGTGACCAGCACCATCCCGTTCGGCAGGTCGAGCGCCCCAACGAAACCCTCCCGCACGTCTTGCGGCAATCCGAGCCTCGCGAAATCAAACTCGACAGCGGTGCGGTCGAGCACGCGCAATACTGCCTTTTCGCCGTAAAGCGATGGGATCGTCGAGACACGGAAATCGATCTCGTGACCGCGCACGGTGAGCTTGATGCGGCCATCCTGCGGCAGCCGCCGCTCGGCGATATCGAGTCGCGCCATGATCTTGACGCGCGAAATGATTGCAGCTTGCAGCCGGGCCGGTGGCGGCTCGACCTCGTGCAGCACCCCGTCATAGCGGTAGCGCACGCGCAGCCGGTCGGGGAATGGTTCAAGATGGACGTCCGATGCGTGGGTTTCGACCGCCCGCGCGATCAGCTGATTGACGAGGCGAATGACCGGCGCCTCGCTGGCGAGATCCTTAAGCCTCTCCGCATCCTCTTCGGCCGGCTCGGTATCAGGGGCCATCTCGTCGAGGACTTCTCCGGCATCGGCAATATCGGCGGTCTCGGCATAGAGCCGGTCGAAAGCCGCCTCGAGCTCGATGGGGACCGCAACCGCGACCGCAACCGGCCGGCCGAGCGCCGTCGCGATCGCGTTGCGGGTAAAGACATCGAGCGGATCGGCCATCGCCAGAGTTGCGCGCTCGTCGGTCGCGGCGATCGGCAGTGCCCGAGCGCGGCGCAGGAATTTCGGTTTGAGCCGGTCTGGGAATAGCGGTGTCTCGGGGTAGTCCGCCGTCCCGATGACCGGCGCCGCGATCAGGTGCGCCATCGCTTCGGCGAGACCACGATCGCTGATCAGTCCGAGCTGGGTGAGGACTTGATCTAGGCGCGCGCCGGTGTCGGTCGCGACACGGCGTGCGCGGTCGAGGCTGCGCCGATCGATCGCGCCGCCATCGACGAGCACACCGCCCAGCCTTGCAAGTAGCTCGGCGGCGTCCTGCGTGCTCGGCGAAGTAATAGGCTCGAAGGTCATAACAGCGCTATATGGCGACAAGCGGGCACCTTGGTCCCGAAAAGATAATAACCCGGAGGCAGAGCTCTCGGCCAGTGAAAGCATACGGGGTGGCTGAAGCCGGCGCGGCGGGGTGGGCTTTGCTATTGGTCGCGCCATTCATCGGCAGCTTTCTCGGCTTGATCATTCGGCGTCTGCCGGACGGTCTGCCGATCGCCTTCGCACGGTCGGTTTGCGAGGAATGCGGCGTCAAGCTGAAGACCCGCGACCTCGTGCCGGTTCTCAGCTGGCTCTGGCAAAAGGGACGATGCCGCTATTGCGGGCACCCTCTCGGCTGGTTCTACCCGGGCGTCGAGCTCGCCGCCGTCGCCGTCGCTTTGAGCGCGGTGCTCGTCGATGGCGGCGAGGGAGCGTGGCTCGATTGCCTATTGGGCTGGTGGCTCCTTACTCTGGGCTGGATCGACCTCCGCCGCTGGCTGCTGCCGGACGTTTTGACCTTGCCGCTGGTGCTAGCCGGCCTCTCCGCAGCAGCTGCACTCGACCCCTCCGGGCTGACGCAGCGCGCACTCGGCGCAGCGCTGGGGTACATGAGCCTCGCGGCAGTCGCTGCACTGTACCGAAAGCTGCGCGGGCGCGAGGGATTGGGCCGCGGCGACGCCAAACTGCTGGCGGCGTCCGGGGCCTGGGTCGGCGCCGCGGCGCTGCCGCAGGTCATTCTGGTCGCTGCGCTCTCGGCTCTCTTCGCCGCCGCCGGCCTGCGGCTCATCGGGTTCCGCCTCGGCGCCCGCTCGGCTATGCCGTTTGGCCCCTTTCTTGCCCTCGCCACCTGGGCAGTGTGGCTGGCGGGCCCTTCCGGCTCGATCGGTTGACGCGGCGCCGCCGGCGATCACTGCCGCATCGTCTGCCGAAACTGACACCTCGCTACAATTCCGGAGCTATTAACCGTGCCGTTACTCTCTTTGACGATAGTTATCGAAGGCTCGGCTGTTGTCTCCCGAGCCGAGCCGAAATCGGGCTGCGGCGCCGGGGATTGACCTCCCCTCGGCGCCGCATTCTTTTAGTCGAGCGGCTGTGGAGAGGAGCATCGCCGCAACGACCTCGATCAGGCCCATCGGAGACGACGCTGAAGATGAGAAAGAAGATGAGAAAAAAGGCGGTTGAAGCCGCCATGCTGTCCAGTCGGCGGGGAGTCGAGGGCATCGCGCTGAACGACGGCCGCCCGGCGGGCCAAATTTCAGGGCGGTGCCGGCGGTGCTTCGCACAAGAGCCCTCAGTACCGGCCGTGTTTTCGAAATTGCTGAGCTATCTCATTATCGCGATTTACGCATCATTGACGGCAGTCACGCCGGCACGGTCGCAATCGCCCGCCAGGGGACCCGCCGCGCTCGCCAATGGAACTTGGACCGTCCAAGGACGGGAGATCCCGGGCACCCGATGCGGCCACTGGCTGGTTCGCTTAACCACCGTATACGGTAGATTGTCTGGTGTCGTCTCACTAGCGCGATCGAGCGTGCTACTCCAGGATCTCTCGCTTCTGCCGGACGGGAGCTTCTCCGGAACGACGCAGGCCGGTGTCGTCGGGTCAACCTACGCGCGCGCTTACAAGGTGACCGGGAAATTTACTGGAGACACTGTCCACCTCACCCTTGAAAATGATATCTGCCCCGCCCGCCCCGGCGTCGCCATGCGACATGCGGCAGGCCACTGAACACGATTTCGGTCGCCTTTTCAGCCCTTGATCTTCCATTCTCCGGTCGGCGTGCGACACCAGGTGAGCCGGTAGTCGCGAGGCCGCCGCCCCGCTGCGATGATACGATGGCGCACCAGGTGGCAAGACATGCCTCCTGAGCGGAATATGCGGAGTATCGTGGAGCTACCGGAGTTCTTCGTCTGCGGATTGCTCCACGAATCGGACTCGCCGAGCTTGCTCGGCTCTGCGGCATTCAGCCGCGCCGCGCTCTCGAATACCATTTGGTTGTCCGAAGGCGATAGGCCAGGGCCGAAGTTTCCGATGAGGGGAATGACCTGTGCATGGGCCGCCACGGGCAGGAACACAGATGCCGCGAGGGCGGCCGACAACAAACGTGGTGACCGCAGTCGCATACTTCTCTCCGCCAAAGCCTCGGTGTGACCGCGCGCCGCCGGTACGGCTACGCGCCAAGCCCGTCATCAGTGTGAGTCTCGGCGGTCATCGCTGATCCGTCCACCATAAAAATGACACGCTCAACGTTGCGGATGACGGTTACGCGCTCACACGGCTAGAGGTCCCGCTCCCTAGCCGCTTAACGATTACCAGCTGGCAGACGCACAATGGGGTCGATGAAAAGGTGACTTATGGTCCGGCCGGCAGCTTGATGATATGGATCAGCGCCGACGCTTGGCGAGGCAGCCACGACACCCCTATCCTGGAGCAAACCCAGACCGAGCGAATGCCCATGACACAAGGGACACGATTTCCCGGGCGCGGTCCAACCCGATGGTTGCCTTGTGGTGCAGGACCGGCCGTAGCTTTGGTTTTGATTTCACTTTTGACGGCATGCCAAAAGGAAGAAAAGGCTGCGGCGACGGTGGTGCGACCGGTGCGCACTGTGACCGTGGCGATGCAGGAGGGGGGCGAAAAGGTATCGCTGACCGGTGAGATCCAGCCGCGCTACCAGGCCGATCTCGGCTTTCGGGTCAGCGGCAAGATCCTCGAACGGCCGGTCGATGTGGGGACGGAGGTCAAGAAAGGCGATCTCCTGGCCCGCCTCGACCCGCAGCAGTACCGTCAGGATTTCGAGGTCGCAAAAGCAGAGGTCACGAAAGCGGATGCGGAAGTGACACGCAGCCAGGCTCAAGAATACCGCCAGCGCGAACTGCTGAAGAATGGTCACACCACTCAAGTCGCGTATGATCAAGCCCTGAAGACGTTCAAAAGCGCGCAAGCCGAGGCTGATGCGGCGCGCGCCCGGCAAATCCAAGCCAGTGAAAATCTCGGCTATACCGAATTAAAGGCCGACAATGACGGGGTCATCAGCGCCATCGGCGCCGATCCCGGCCAGGTCGTCAGTGCCGGGCAGATGGTCGTTCGGCTGGCACAGCCCGGCGAGCGCGAGGGGGTGTTCAACATCGCCGAGGGCGCCTTCAAGAACCGGCCGACGGACCCGACCGTAGCAGTGCACCTGATCAGCAATCCCGAAATAAAAACCGTGGGCACCGTCCGCTACATCTCGCCGCAGGCCGACCCGGAAACCCGCACCTACACTGTTCGCGTCTCGCTGCCCGAGGCGCCGCCGCAGATGCGGCTCGGCGCCAATGTTCTTGGCGCCGTGACGTTGGAGGAGGGCCAGACCGTCACGATACCGGGAAGCGCCCTCTTCCAGAAGGGTGGGAAGCCGGCCGTCTGGCTCGTCGAGAAGGACAGCACGGTGCAGCTGAAAGCGATCACAGTGGAGCGGTATCAGGGCGACTCGGTTGTCGTCGGCGACGGACTCGCGCAGGGAGACGTCGTAGTCACTGCCGGCGTGCAGAAGTTGCTGCCCGGCCAGAAAGTCGCCCTCATGGATGCGAGCGCTGCGCAATGAAGGGCTTCAATCTTTCCGAATGGGCGATCAACCATCGCCCGTTTGTGTGGTTTCTGATGCTCCTCTTTGTCGTCGCCGGTGTTCTTTCCTACCGGCAGCTCGGGCGCGAGGAAGACCCGTCGTTTTCGATCAAAACGATGATCGTGCGGACCTATTGGCCGGGCGCCACGATTGACGATACGATGCTGCAAATTACAGACCGGATAGAGAAGAAGCTGCAAGAAACGCCGTCGCTATACTACTTGAAGAGCGAAACCAAGCCCGGCGTGTCGACAATATATGTTAACGTCCTCGACAACACGCCGAAAGAGGCGATCCCGGACATCTGGTATCAGGTTCGCAAGAAGGTCGCCGATATAAAGTCGACGCTGCCGGAAGGCGTCCTGGGGCCGAGTTTCAATGACGAGTTCGGCGACGTTTTCGGCATAATCTACGCCTTTTCGGCCGATGGGTTTACGCACCGAGAACTGCGCGACTACGTCGAACGAATCCGCACACAGATATTGACGATCAAGAATGCCGCGAAAGCGCAGCTGATCGGCGCTCAGGACCAGAAGTTCTATCTCGAATTCGACACCCACCAGTTGGCGGGGCTGGGTGTCAGCCGCGACGCAGTCATCTCGAGTTTGCAGGAGCAAAATGCGGTCACCCCGTCCGGCGTTGTCCAAACCGGTCTCGAGAAATATGCGATCCGCGTCTCCGGAGCATTCAGTTCGGTCGACGATCTGAAGCGCATCAATCTCTATGCCAACGGCAAATTCTTCCGGCTCGCCGATGTCGCCTCGATAAGCAAAGGGTATTCGGATCCGCCGCAACCGATGTTCCGGTTCAACGGCGAACCGGCGATCGGGCTGACCATTTCGATGGCACAGGGCGGCAACAACCTCGTCTTCGGCGAGGCCGTGGCGCACAAGATGGATCGGATCGTCGCCAAATTGCCGATCGGCATCGAAGCGCATCTCGTCGCCGACCAGCCGGTCGTCGTCGAGGAGGCCGTCGGGGGCTTCACGAAGGCTCTCTGGGAAGCGATCGCAATCGTCCTGGGTGTCAGCTTCTTGAGCCTCGGCCTGCGCGCCGGCGTTGTCGTCGCATGCTCGATCCCGCTCGTGCTCGGCATGGTCTTCGCCTATATGGAGTTTTCCGGCATCAGCCTGCAGCGCATTTCGCTCGGCGCTCTGATCATTGCACTCGGCCTTCTCGTCGATGACGCGATGATTACGATCGAGATGATGGTCAGCCAGCTCGAATTGGGTGTCGATCGCGAGCATTCGGCCACCCATGCCTGGGTGACGACGGCTTTTCCGATGCTCACCGGAACGCTCGTCACCGTCGCCGGTTTTGTGCCCATTGGCTTTGCCAAAAGCGGCGCGGGCGAATATTGCTATTCGCTGTTCGCGGTCATTGCCGTCGCGCTGTTGGCCTCGTGGATCGTCGCAGTTCTCTTCGCCCCCGTGATCGGCGTTACGATCCTGCCGAAGACGATGAAACCGCATGGTGGCGGGCATGCCGGACCCGGCCGCTTCATGCGGTTGTTCCGCGCCGCTCTCCTCTTCTGCATGCGCGCCCGCTGGCTCGTCATCGCCCTAACTCTCGGGCTTTTTGCCGGCTCATTGTACGGATACGGATTCATTCAGCAGCAATTCTTCCCAGCCTCGGACCGACCGGAGCTCGTCGTCGATCTCAGCCTTCCTCAAGACTCGTCGATTTTCGCGACTGAGCACGAAGTCGAGCGGTTCGAGACGCTGCTGAAGGACGACCCCAACATCGATCGCTACAGTCTTTATGTCGGGCAAGGGGCGGTTCGTTTTTACCTGCCGCTGAACGTGCAATTGTCCAACGACTATTTTGCGCAGGCAGTCATCGTCACCAAGGGCATCGCCGAGCGCGAAGTCGTGCGGGCACGTCTGCAAAAGGCCCTCGAGACGGAATTCGCGAGCCTCAATACGAGGATCTATCCGCTGGAATTGGGACCACCGGTCGGCTGGCCGTTGCAATACCGCGTCAGCGGCCAGACCCCCGAAGGCACCCGCGACGCAGCGTTTCTGGTCGCCCAAACGATCGGACAGAACCCGAATACGCGGCTCGTCAATTTCGACTGGAACGAGCCGATGAAGAGCCTACGCGTGCAGGTCGATCAGGACCGCGTCCGCCAGCTCGGCGTCAGTTCCAAGTCGCTCGCCGAAGCCCTCAATGCCGTTACCAGCGGCATGGTCGTCACGGAGGTCCGCGATTCGATCTACCTGACAGACCTCGCGGCGCGGGCCACCGATCAGCAACGCGCGTCGGTGCAGACGTTGAGAAATCTGCAGGTTGCGCTGGACAATGGACAGACGATCCCGCTGAGCCAGGTCGCAACCGTCCAATATGAACTGGAGCCGCCGGTAATCTGGCGGCGTAACCTGCTGCCGACAATCACCGTCCAGGCGGATGTTGTGCCCGGAATTGAGGCGAAGACGGTCAACAAGCAGCTGGCACCGGCGATCGCCCAGTTGGCGGAGAAACTGCCGGAGGGCTCTACGATCGAAGCCGGCGGTACGATCGAGGAGAGCGCAAAGGGGCTCAGCTCGATCGTTGCGGTTTTCCCGCTGATGATCATGCTGATGCTGATTATCTTGATGGTGCAGCTGCAAAGCTTCCAGAAGATGTTTCTCGTGATCAGCGTCGCGCCTCTCGGGCTAATTGGAGTTGTCGCGGCGCTGTTGCCTACCGGCACGCCAATGGGCTTTGTCGCGATCCTTGGAATCATCGCGTTGAGCGGTATGATCATCCGCAATTCGGTGATCCTGATCGACCAGATAGACATGGACATGGCTAGGGGTTTGCACCCCTGGGATGCCGTGGTCGACGCGACGACGAATCGTCTGCGGCCAATCGTGTTGACTGCGGCCGCTGCCTCTCTCGGCATGATCCCGATCGCATCCGAGGTATTCTGGGGGCCGATGGCCTACGCGATCATCGGCGGCCTGTTCGTTGCGACGCTGCTGACCCTACTCTTCCTGCCGGCTCTCTACGTCGCCTGGTTCCACGTCAAAGAGCCGGCAAAGGAGCGACAAATAGGAACCCCAGAGCCGACGCCTGCTGTCGCAGTATGATTTGAGCTGCATTTTCCGGCTGACGGCCGGCGTATCGTGTTGTTGCAATGCGTAGCTCGATGACCCGGTTCAGAGGAGGCAATCATGGCGAACGCGCTATCAGACAATGAACGGAGATTGATGGACGCGTATTGGCGGGCGGCAAACTACCTGTCGGTCGGCCAGATCTATCTCTATGACAACCCACTACTCAAGCAAACCCTGACCAAGGAGCACATCAAGCCGCGGCTTCTCGGCCATTGGGGAACGACGCCGGGCTTAAACTTTATCTATGTTCACTTGAACCGGCTCATCAAGAAACACGACCTCGACATGATCTACATCACCGGCCCTGGACATGGCGGGCCGGGCCTCGTCGCAAACGCCTATCTCGAGGGCACCTACAGCGAGATCTACCACGACGTTTCCGCCGACGAGGACGGCATGAAGCGCCTCTTCACCCAGTTCTCGTTCCCGGGCGGAATTCCCAGCCACGTGGCGCCCGAAACGCCCGGTTCGATGCATGAGGGCGGCGAGCTCGGCTATGCGGTCTCGCATGCCTACGGAGCAGCCTACGACAATCCCGGCCTGATCGTCGCCTGTGTCGTCGGCGACGGCGAGGCGGAGACCGGGGCGCTGGCGACGAGCTGGCATTCCAACAAGTTCCTCAATCCGGCGACCGACGGAGCGGTTTTGCCGATCCTTCACCTCAACGGTTATAAAATTGCCAACCCGACTGTCTTGGCCCGGATCAGTCACGAAGAACTCGATCATTTGTTCCGCGGCTACGGCTACACGCCGCATTTCGTCGAGGGCCACGAGCCGGCGGAGATGCACGAGCTGATGGCTGCCACTCTCGACACTGTGATCGGCGACATCCACCGCATCCAGTCCGACGCGCGTCGCAATGGGTTCAGCGAACGCCCGCGCTGGCCGATGATCGTCATGCGCACACCCAAGGGCTGGACCTGCCCGAAAGAGATCGACGGCAGGCGCACCGAAGATTATTGGCGCGCGCATCAAGTGCCGATGGGCGAGATGCATGAGAACCCGGCCCATGTGCGCATCCTCGAAGAGTGGATGAAGAGCTACGGGCCCGCGGAGCTCTTCGACAACAGCGGCCGCCTCCGGACGGAACTGGCTGAGCTGCCCCCGCGCGGTGACCGCCGCATGAGCGCCAACCCGCACACCAACGGCGGCTTGCTGCTGCGCGAGCTGCGGCTTCCAAATTTCCGTGATTACGCTGTCGAAGTCGCCGCACCTGGCGCCGCGACGGCCGAATCCACCCGGGAAATGGGCAAATTTCTCCGCGACGTCATGAAAATGAACATGGAGTCGCGGAACTTCCGGCTGTTCAGTCCGGACGAGAACAACTCGAACCGCTGGCAGGACGTGCTCGAGGTGACCAACCGCGCCTGGATCGCCGAGACTTTACCCTGGGACGACCACCTCGCTCCCGACGGACGGGTCATGGAGGTGCTCAGCGAGCACCAGTGCCAGGGCTGGCTCGAGGGTTACCTCTTGACCGGACGCCACGGCTTCTTCTCCTGCTATGAGGCGTTCATCCACATCATCGACTCGATGTTCAACCAGCACGCCAAGTGGCTGAAGGTGTGCAATCACATTCCTTGGCGGCGGCCGATCGCATCGCTCAATTATCTCTTGTCGAGCCATGTGTGGCGGCAAGACCACAACGGCTTCAGCCACCAGGACCCCGGGTTCATCGATCACGTCGTAAACAAGAAAGCCGAAGTTATTCGCGTCTATTTGCCGCCCGATGCCAATTGCCTGCTCTCCGTCACCGACCACTGCCTGCGCAGCCGGAACTACGTCAACGTTGTTGTCGCCGGCAAGCAGCCGGCTCCGCAATGGTTGACGATGGACGAGGCGGTCAAGCACTGCACCGCCGGTCTCGGGATCTGGGAATGGGCCAGCAACGACCGAGGCGGCGAGCCGGACGTGGTGATGGCCTGCTGCGGCGACGTGCCGACATTGGAGACCTTGGCCGCCGTGGACCTGCTACGCCGGCATGCGCCCGGGGTGAAGGTCCGCGTCATCAATGTCGTAGACCTGATGACCCTGCAGTCGGCGAGCGAGCATCCGCACGGCCTGACGGACCACGATTTCGACGCGCTGTTCACGACCGACAAGCCGATCATCTTCGCCTTCCACGGCTATCCGTGGCTCATTCACCGGCTGACCTACCGGCGAAAGGGTCATAGTAACCTCCACGTGCGCGGCTATAAGGAAGAGGGCACTACCACGACGCCGTTCGACATGTGCGTGCTCAACGGCCTCGACCGCTTCCACCTGGTCAGCGATGTGATCGACCGTGTGCCAAATCTCGGGGCGCGGGCCGCCTACGCCAAGCAGGCGATCCGCGACAAGCTTATCGAGCACCGGGAGTTCATTAACCGGTTTGGCGACGACATGCCCGAGATCACCGGGTGGCGATGGGGACAGGAGGCCGCTTCCGCAGGCGTCCGTTCGACGGAGGCGGACAACGTCTGACCCGGCACGAGGCGAAAATGGACGTCTTCGCGATCAGGCACGGCGAAACAGCGTGGAGCCTGAGTGGACAGCACACGGGGACGACCGACATCCCATTGACCGACAACGGGCGGCGGCTCGCGGAGCGGATGCGGCCGGTGCTCTCCAAAGAGATGTTTGCGCTCGTTCTCTGCAGTCCGATGCTGCGCGCTCGCGAGACTTGCGAATTGGCGGGTCTGGCGCTTCTGCCGTTGTCGATGTCGATCTGTCCGAGTGGAATTACGGTGAATACGAGGGGCTGACCTCGGCACAGATCCACGAGACGCGGCCGGGCTGGCTGGTTTTTCGCGACGGCTGTCCGGGCGGTGAGACACCGGAACAGGTCGGTATCCGGACGGATCGGGTCATCGCCCGGGCGGGCGCTGCTTCGGGCGACGTGGCCATGTTCGCGCACGGTCACGTCCTGCGTGCGCTCGCCGCGCGGTGGATCGGGCTGCCCGCGAGCGCCGGGCAGCACTTCCTGCTCGATACGGGCACCCTGTGTGTCCTCGGTTATTACCGCGACATACCGGCCGTCAGGGTGTGGAACGGCCCCCTCGCCGGCTAGGGGTGCGGTAATCCGCAATCGCAAAAACGGGGAGGAAAATCCGATGCGCCAGCCCGAAACCAAGTCTTCAATAAGCCGCGACCGGTACGATGCCGTCTTGCTCGACCTCGACGGGGTGATCACCGACACCGCCGGCGTGCACGCCGCCTGCTGGAAACAGATGTTCGACGAGTATCTTCAGAAGCGAGCGACGCAGCGAGGCGAAGCATTTCGTCCCTTCGATATCGCCACCGACTATCGGCTCTATGTGGACGGCAAGCCTCGCTACGACGGCGTGCGCGACTTTCTCCTATCCCGGGGAATCCAGCTCACCCAAGGAAGTCCGGACGATCCCCCGCAGGCCGAAACAGTTGACGGCCTTGGGAACCGGAAGAACGACCTAGTCAACAAAATCATAGAAGATAAAGGGGTCGAGCCTTACGAGGGCAGTGTCAAACTCATCCATCAACTCCGAGATCGCGGGTTCAAAATCGCCGTCGTCACCTCGAGCCAGAATTGCACGGTCGTTTTGAAGGCCGCCAAGTTGGATCACTGTTTCGACGTACAAGTCGATGGCAACACGATCCATGCGCGGCACTTGGCAGGAAAACCCGCGCCGGATACTTACTTGATGGCGGCAAACCTGCTCCGGGTTGAGCCGGCACGGGCGGTTGTTATCGAGGATGCCCTTTCTGGAGTGGAGGCTGGATCCAACGGGAAGTTCGGGCTTGTGATCGGTGTCGCGCGCAAGGGGAACGCCGACGAGCTTCGGCGCCACGGCGCGCATCTGGCGGTGAACGATCTGGGCGAACTGGTTGACTGACCAACACTCGACGTTGTCTTGGGAGGAACAGCCCCGATGCTCCATCATGAGCGTCTCAGGCCGCCGTCGCAGGATTATCCGGCCGACGAGTGGAACCTCATCGAAAAGAGGTTTCACCCAGAGGAAGGCGGCCCGAACGCCGAGAGCGCTACGCTGATCAACGGATTCTATGAGATCCGCCCGATTCTCTACGAAGAAGCGGCCTATGGCCTCGCGAAAACCGGGCAGACCATCGTTGGCGTTACCGACAGCAAGATCATCAAGCTCTTTGTCGACGACGAGCCTTTCTGGCTGCCCGACGCAAACCTGTTGCACTACGACCGGCGGCTCAACATGAAGGCCGGGACGCTCGACCGGGAGCTCCTCTGGGAAACACCCGGCGGGAAACAGGTATCGATCGTCTCCCGGCGTCTCGTGTCGTTCGCCGATCGCCACGTTGCCGCCATTTCATACCGCGTGACGGTCCTCAACGCCGCCGCCCATGTCGTGATTTCTTCGGAAATGGCGGCGAGCGAACCGAGCACGAACGGCGACCCGAACGATCCGCGACAGACGCGGGCCTTTGCTGGCCGGGTGCTTCATCCCCGAATGAACTATGCGAAAGACCGCCGGATCGCGCTGTGCCATGCGACCCGCAACAGCCGCCTGACCCTTGCCTGCGTCAGCGACCACACGCTGGAAACCGCGTGCCCGCACGTTTCCAAGACGGTCGATAAAGAGGACTTTGGTCAGGTAGCGTTCACGATTGAGGCGCAGCCCGAATGTCCCATCGATCTCACCAAATACATGGTCTATCACACATCGCAGACGGCTTCGCCAGAAGAGCTTTGCGGCCGCGCCGAGTGGACGATGGATCGGGTCGTGAGCCAGGGGTTCGCGGGGCTGCTCACCGCGCAAGAGCAGTACATGAACGATTTCTGGCACCGCAGCGATGTCCGGGTGAGGGATGTCTGGCGAGACCGGGCAAAGCGCAGCACCGTGGAGATCCAGCAGGCGATCCGTTTCAACCTGTTCCACATCCTGCAGGCATCGGCCCGTGCGGAGGACGCCGGGGTGCCGGCGAAGGGCCTCACCGGACAAGCCTATGAGGGGCATTATTTTTGGGACACCGAGATCTACTTATTACCGTTTCTGACCTACACCTCTCCCCGCATCGCCAAGAATCTACTGACCTTCCGCTACAGGATGTTGCCGCAAGCGCGGGCACGGGCAGGCGAGTTGGGGCATCGGGGGGCTATGTATTCGTGGCGCACCATCAACGGGGAGGAAGCATCGGCATATTATGCCGCCGGAACCGCACAGTATCACATTAATGCCGATATCATGTACGCGCTGCGCAAGTACGTGCAGGCGACCGGCGACGAGGCGTTCCTGCGGGACTGTGGCGCCGAGATGCTCGTCGAAACGGCACGCCTATGGGTCGACCTTGGCTTCTACTCCGAGGCAAAGGGGGGAAAGTTCTGCATCAACTCAGTCACCGGACCCGATGAGTACAACGCGGTCGTCAACAACAACGCGTACACCAACCTGATGGCCCGAGAAAACCTCCGTTATGCGGCCCGGACGGTCGAATGGCTGCAGGCGGCGCACTCGGAGGCGTACGGTGCGCTTGTGCGGAAAACCGCGCTTGAGTCGTCGGAAGTGGAGGAATGGCTACGGGCGGCAGAGAGCATGTACGTGCCGTATGATGACAAGCTGAAGATC
>Ga0310910_10000110_pt1 | contig 37059 bp, 36 predicted proteins | sample GREbulkMGHF172_FD_203448 | JGI IMG/M metagenome (GOLD analysis project Ga0310910, IMG submission 203448) | Lab enrichment of tropical soil microbial communities from Luquillo Experimental Forest, Puerto Rico - GRE.bulkMG.HF172 | ecosystem: Environmental > Terrestrial > Soil > Tropical forest >... | reverse complement strand
CAGCAATATGGATCCGCTGCCAAGGCCCTGCATCGCGAAGGCAAAATCGGCAAGTGCGTCCTGCCAGGAAAGAATTTCACGCGCCAAGCAGAGTTTGCGGAGATCGATGCGCGGCGACGAACCGCCGTAACCGGCGGGAACGACAGTCTTCAACCATCCGGCATGCCCCAATGCTCGAACAAGTGACCGGCATGTATGGTCGACATCGGAGTGATCGGACCACTTCGCGAGGTTCTTGCATGCCCATTGGTCGAGCGCCGCAGCGAACTCCCGATGCGAGTCATCGAGGAAAGGCCAAGCAAGATGTGAAAGGTCGCTCATGGCTGCTTCGCATCCGTCGGTAGGGAGTGCAGCGCCGCGCGTTCGCGCAGCTTGAAGCGTTGGATCTTGCCGGTTGAAGTCTTCGGCAACGCATCGACGAACTCGATCCAGCGCGGATATTTCCATGGACCGACTGTGCGTTTAACATGCGCCTTGAGGCCTTCGTAGAGCGCACGACCGGCGCCGTCCTCGCCGCCGTTCTTGAGCACGACGAAAGCCCAAGGTTTAACGAGACCCTTATCGTCTTTGGCGGGAACGACGGCGGCCTCGAGCACCTGCGGATGGCTCGCCAAAGCCGCTTCGACCTCAAACGGCGATACCCAGATACCGCTCACTTTGAACATGTCATCGGTACGTCCGCAGTAGCTATAGGCGCCGTCGGATCGCCGCACATATTTGTCGCCGGTACGCGTCCACTCTCCTTCAAAGACGCGCCGCGTGCGTTCACGTTGATTCCAATAACCGGCGGCCGATGACGGACCACGCACCAACAATTCGCCAATTTCGCCGTCGGCTACGTCTTCTCCCGCTGAGTCGACGAGCCGCATGTCATAGCCTTGAACAGGAATGCCCGAGCATTCGTAATCGACCGCGTCGGGCAAATTGGTAAGAAATAAATGTCCCATTTCGGTTGAACCGACGCCGTTACAGATGTCGAGCCCGAAGCGCTCCTTCCAGCCACGGCCGATATGCGGCGGTAAAGGCTCGCCAGCTGAAAAGCACAATCGCAGGTGCTTAGAACTAGGCTGCGGCGTGCACTCTGGGTTGGCGAGCATTGCCGCGTATAGCGTCGGCACCGCGAACATCATGGTCGGCTGATAGCGCCGAAGCAGATCAAACACCGCCGCAGGACTCGGCCAGTCGGGATAAAGGATTGACGTTGCACCGGCACCGAGCGCGCAAATTGATGTGCCGATACCGTACGCGAAAAACAATTTGGCGGTGGAAAACACTGTGTCGTCTTCGCGGAATCCAAGTCTGCTTTGCCCAGGGAGCTGCGAAATGAAATTTACCGTGGAATGGACATGCATGACTCCCTTTGGCATCCCGGTGGTGCCCGAGGAGTACAGCCAATAGGCAACCTCATCGGCGCAAGTCTTCGCCGCGGGAGCCGGCTCGCGTTGCGCGGCCAACAGAGCATCAAAGGATCGCAAGCCGTCAGATTGCTCACCAACCACGACGATGTGCTTAAGCGTTGGCACTCCCTTGGCCGCGGACAGCACGCTTGGCACCACCGAGGGACTGACAAAGGCTGCTTTGGCGCGAGTGTCCTCCAGCAAATAATGATAGTGGTCGGACGTCAGCAGCGTATTGATAAGCACCGGAACGATGCCGGCCCGAATGGCGCCCCAGAACAGGATGGGGAAGTCGACAGTGTCGTGCAGAATGAGAACGACACGATTTTCGCGCTCCAGGCCAAGGCGCATCAGAACAGGACCGACCCGCGCCACGGCGCCGCTTAATTCCGCATAGCTGATCTCCCGCGTTGGATCGACAAACGCGGCTTTGTTGCCTCGACCCTCGATCACGTGACGGTCGACAAAAGCGACAGCTGCGTTGTAGTCACGGTCGATCGTCAGCACTGGAGCTGCCCCGGATCGGATTTGCCAGCAAAGCAGGAACGCAGGGAAACGCCTTGACTTAAGTCAGGAGACAGCTCCTCGGCTCCTGAGGAGCAATACTTAAGGGCTGTGGCAACAACGCCCGCCCAACGAGGCATCATCCCCGGGACTTGATCTTTGTCATGGCGCCGCGATCGAAAAGCGCCTTTGCTGATGGGATTGTTGCGATGGCAGGCGAGTCATGGCGCAGAGGCCGGCGGAATCCGCCAAGAAGCAGCTTGTACATTTGCAGCTCAACGGCCGATGGCGCGACGATGCCGTCGCCGAAAACCAGCTTTTGGTCGATTATTTACGCGAGACCGCGCGCCTGACGGGCACGAAGATTGGCTGCGACACTGGCGAGTGTGGTGCTTGTACCGTCCTCGCTGACGGCCAACCGGTGCCATCCTGCCTCGTGCTCGCACTGCGATGCGATGGACGATCGATCGAAACTATCGAAGGCCTAGCGTCGCAGAACCGCCCTCATCGCCTCCAGCGAGCCTTTCATGAGATGCTCGGGACACAATGTGGCTTTTGCACGCCCGGTATGATCATGGCGGCAGAGGCGCTGCTCAGGCGCAATTCTCGGCCGAGTAAAGAGGAGATTAAAGCTGCACTCGCCGGCAACATTTGCCGCTGCACCGGTTACGTCAAGATCATTGAATCCGTACATGCGGCGGCGGAGTGGTCGCCGTGAGCAGCCTTATGCGCGAGCCGTCCGACCTGCGGAATCGCGGCGCTCCGCTGATAGACGGTATCGACAAAGTGACTGGCCGCGCGCGCTACACCGCTGATCTGGATCATGCCGCCGCATTGGTCGGCCGCATTTTTCGCAGTCCGGTCAGCCACGCTGAGATCAAACGACTTGACGTCACGAAGGCGCGGGAGCTTGACGGCGTGTTTGCGGTTGTAACCGGCGCTGACTGTCCGCACACTTACGGCGTGCTCCCGGTTGCGATGAACGAATACCCTCTGGCTCGCGATCGCGTCCGCTATCGGGGTGAGCCAATCGCCGCGGTCGCGGCAGTGGATACCGCCACCGCCGAGCAGGCGCTCGACCTGATCGAATTCGAGATGCACGAATTACCCGCGTATTATTCCTCGCCAGCGGCGCGCGCCGACGGCGCAACGCTGCTGCATGACGACAAGCCTGGCAATATCGAGCGCGAAGTCCATCATGTCTTCGGCGACGTCGCGGCGGAATTCGAACAAGCCGATCTCGTGCGCGAGGACCGGATTAGCTGCGGTGAAGTGAATCACGCTCAAATTGAGCCGCACGCCATCCTTGCCGAGTATGATCCGGCTGCACAGCGATTGACTGTGCAGAGCGTGACCCAGGTTGGCTATTATCTCCAGCTGATGCTGGCACGCTGTCTCGATATGGACGTCTCGCGCATCCGAGTGATCAAACCATTCATTGGTGGAGGCTTCGGCGCGCGAGTCGAGGTGCTGAACTTTGAGATCATCGCCGCCCTGCTTGCGCGTGCCGCAGCCGGTACGGTGATGATGCAATTGACGCGGGAGGAGAACTTCCTGACGCACCGCGCCCGCCCGCATACTGAGGTAACGCTCAAACTCGGCATGCGTCGAAACGGGCAAATCACCGCCTGCGCCTGCGAGGTGGTGCAACGCGGAGGCGCCTATGCCGGTTACGGCATCGTTACCATTCTGTATGCCGGCGCGCTTCTGCAAGGCATCTACAACATCCCCGCCGTCAAGTTCGATGGATATCGGGTCTATACCAATCTGCCACCCTGTGGGGCGATGCGAGGCCATGGCTCGGTCGACGTCCGCCACGCCTTTGAGTGCGTACTAGATCGGATGGCGCGCGAACTTGGGCTTGATCCTTTCACGGTCCGCCGCGCGAATCTTCTCGAGGTTCCAACGCGGACGATGAATCAGCTGGTGGTGAACAGCTGTGGATTGTCCGAATGCCTCGATCGGGTGGAGCATGCCAGCAACTGGCGCGCCCGGTTCGGAAAGCTGCCGCCGGGCAAAGGGCTCGGCATGGCCTGCTCGCATTATGTGAGCGGTGCGGCCAAGCCCATTCACTGGACCGGCGAGCCGCATGCGGTCGTCAATCTGAAACTCGATTTTGACGGCAGCGTTACCGCGTTCACAGGCGCCGCCGACATCGGCCAGGGCTCTTCCACGATGGTAGCTATTGCGGTTGCCGAGACGCTGGGTGTGTCGCTAGAACGCGTACGAGTGGTCGCTGGAGATAGCGCCATAACTCCAAAAGACAATGGCGCTTATTCGTCGCGCATCACCTTCATGGTCGGCAATGCGGCGATCGATGCTGCGAAAAACCTGAAGGCAATCTTGATCGAAGCAGCGGCGCGCAAGCTCGATGCCCGGGCCGACGATATCGAATGTGTCAGCGAGCAATTCTCGATCGGCAGGCGCGGCCAGGCGAGGCTCTCGTTCGCCGAGGTGGTGAAAGAGGCTTTAATCGGCGGCGGCGCGCTCCAGGTGAAAGGCATCTTCACGTGTCCGCCCGAAGCTCAAGGCGGCAAGCACAAAGGTGGTGCGGTTGGATCGACTATGGGCTTCAGCTATGCGGCGCAGGTCGTCGAACTCACAGTCGACGAGCCGACCGGCGCGATCCGCGTCGATCACGTCTGGACCGCCCTTGATTGCGGCCACGCGATCAACCCACTGGCGGTCGAGGGACAAATCCAAGGCTCGGTGTGGATGGGTATGGGCCAGGCGCTGAGCGAGGAGACGCACTACCTTGATGGTTTGCCAGCGCATTCCAATTTGTTGGAGTACCGGGTGCCGACGATCGCCGAATCGCCGCCGATCGAAGTGCAAATTGTCGAAAGCCGGGATCCTTATGGACCGTTCGGCGCCAAGGAAGCTAGCGAAGGCGCACTCGCCAGCTTTCCGCCAGCTTTTGTGAACGCGGTGGCAAATGCCATCGGCATCGATTTCGATCAGCTTCCGCTCACACCAGATCGCGTCATGCAAGCCCTGGTCGAACGGCGCCGTAAAGCCCGCGCCAGCGCACTTAAAGGACAGGCGTCATGACTTGGTCGATGCCGAACTTTGCTATTGCTCGGCCACGTGACATCGAATCGGCGATTGCCGCACGCGAACAGGAGTCCTTAAGTGTTTTCCTCGCCGGCGGAACCGATTTGCTCGTCAACCTACGGCTTGGCCTCGGGCACCCCAAGCTACTCATCGACTTGTCCACCATCGATGCGCTACGCGAAAAATCGCTCGCGACCCCCGGTATACGGATTGGTGCCTGCACGAGCCTTATGGAGCTGACAGCGATGCCGGCGATCCGTCAGCGCTACCGCGCTCTAGCGCAGGCTGCGGAGGCCGTCGCGAGTCCGCCCACGCGGACTATAGCGACCCTTGGTGGCAATCTTTGCTTGCAGACACGATGCGTCTACTACAACCAAAGCGAATGGTGGCGCCGCTCCAACAATTACTGCCTTAAGCACGAAGGTAACGTCTGCCACGTCGCGCCACAGGGTCAGCGGTGTCATGCCGCATTCAGCGGGGATCTCGCGCCGGCTTTGATGGTTCTCGACGCGGAGGTCGAAATCGCCGGCAGAAACATGCAGCGCCGGCGGGTCAAGTTGGTGGATTTGTATCGCGAGGACGGCCGCGCCCATCTGGCGCTTGAGGCTGACGAGATTCTTGTCTGCGTGCACCTGCCTCCGGATCCTCCGCCCTCCAGCTACGCCAAGGCCCGCGTGCGCGGGGCCATCGACTTCCCGCTGGCGGGCGTTGCAATTGCACTCGCTGCCGACGGAAAAAGACTCCTGCAGCTTCGCGTCGGCATCACCGGTACGAATTCGCGTCCGTTCTTGCTGCAAGGCGTTGACGCTTTGATCGGCGGCACACTTGACGGTGATGCATTGCATTACCTCGAAACGCTGGTGCAGAAGCAGGTGCAGCCGATGCGTACCACGACAATCTCGGCTCATTACCGGCGCCTGGCAGCCGCCGCATTGGTCCGGCGGCTGGCCACCGTGATTGCCGCCACCCCTGAAGAGACAGGTCAAACGACAGGAATAGCCGATGACCAAGATCATAGAGCTGCTACGTGACGAACATCGCGACGTCGAAAAGTTGCTTAATGTTCTCGAGGACGAACTTAAGGTTTTCGATCGCCGTGAACGGCCGGATTACGAAGTCATCCAAGCGATTATTAACTATTTTCAGGATTACCCAGACTGCTGCCATCATCCCAAAGAAGACATGATTTTTGACAAGCTCAAAGCGCGTGATCCTTCCGGCGCCAAGCGCTTCGGTGATATCGAAGCTGAACATCGGCAAGAGACCGAGCGTCTGGATCGTGTGGCCAGAGTTGTGCGCAACGTTTTGCTTGACCGTGAAATTGCACGGCAGACATTCGCTGACGTTATGCGCGATTTCATCGATCACCAACGAGTACACATGGCAATGGAGGAGCGAACGTTTTTTCCCGCTGCCGCGAACGCATTGCGACCGGAAGATTGGCAGGAGATCGACTCGAAGTGGAATGATAAAACGGAAACATTGTTCAACATTGCCATGGAAGAGAAAGGTCACTCACTGCGGGACCGCATTTTGCGCTGGGGCCGCGAAAACAAGGAGAGCCGGTTTCGCTGATCGGGACAAAGAGCATTGAACGGCTAAACCAGTGAGTTAAGAACTGGATCACTTATTCAACGAGGCGGTCGAAACAGAGCTCTGGCGAAGGTAAAAATCCGCAATGGTCGAGAAAGCCCATCAATTCGTGATCACGCCAATCAATTTCGGTTCGTACCCGTTCGATCCTAAGTATGCCTAAATTTATAAGAAGCTGCGAGAGCAAAGCCCGGCCCACGCCTTGATTTCGACAATCTGGATCGACGCCGATGGTATCGAGCACCGCTGTTGGTTCGAAGCGCCCGAACTCTCCCAAATCGACGCGTGCCATGATGAAGCCAATCGGTCGACCCTCCCGCTCAGCCACCAAAGACACGCGCACATCGGATTCATAAAGTGCTTCAATCATTCTTTCCTGAAAATATGTAGAACGGTCGCCACCGGTGATGCGACGGTCGATCGCGACAATTCCCGTCAAGTCGCTTTCCTTCATGGCGCGAACGGGAATCTTATCGCGCGCCAACGGGCCGAAATCCGGCGCCGGCGCCTCGCCGTAATTGATTTCCGTGGAATCGCCAATCCGCGCCGGGATTGTCACGCCCGTGGTCGCGTGCGGCTGCTTCTGGATTGTCACGATGGCTCCTCCATCGACTCGATGAGAGGTTCGGCAATGGATCGTTCGAGGACGACGCGGGAAGACAAAGCAAAGCCGCAGCGATCAAAGAAACGCAATATATCATGGTTCTTCCAGCTCGCTTGCGAATGGAGCATACGAACCCCTCTTTGTCGCAGGATTTCAAGCAACTGGTTGATCAAGAGATGCCCCATTCCGTGACTTTGGTTGTCAAATTCGACACCTAATGCATCGAGCACGGCCACCGATTCTTCGCGGCCAAATTGGCCTCGCAGAAGATGGGCGATCGCAAATCCCCGGAGCGAACCGCCGCGCGCGAACCCAATCTGAACGAATTCGGCGGGATGTGCGGCGGCTTGTGCGAAGCGTTTCTCGAAAAAGCGGCGTCGTGAAGATTTCGTGTGCGCCCGATCAATTGCCAAAACCGTTTCGAGATCATGGGCATCAATCGGCCGAATCTCGTCACGTTGGAATGCAGATACCGCGACCATGGCAACCTCACGTGTTTTCCATGTAATCCTGGTAAAGGCGAATTTCGGTTTGCGAATCCATGCTTTCCTCAATTAACGGCAACAGCGCCATCTCCTCCTTCTGAATGTGGGCAGACATCTGCCCGCACAGTTCTGCTCCAAGGTTCCGGAATTGATTCCATGATTCCGCATTGAACCCACGCTCCCCCATGGCATGGGCGGTTTCGCACAACTGCGCAACGAGCGGACGCAGCATGGAATGCTCTTCGGTCAGATGTATGCCGATGGCGCTTTCGCCAATCGAGTCGAGATAGGTGAACAACCCACTTTCTTCAAAATCGAAGTGGCGCTTGACCTCATTGGCCATGCCGGAGCCTAGATCTGAAAGCAACCGTTGAACGGCTTGATTGTTGTCCGGCGGAGTGCGCCCTTGAGCGGCGAGAAGTTGCCCTACGCGTTGCAGCAGCGCGATATTCGCCAAGTGCTCATCGTGCAATGTCTGACAAATACGATTGCGAAAGTTCATCGCCTTCTCTCACGCATGCAGCTGCTGGTACTTTGTAAGCAGATCGTCCTTAGTCTCCGCCCAATCGGGATTCGGGAAGATGCAATTCGCTGGGCAGACCAGCTTGCATTGCGGTTCGTCCTCGGCACCGACGCATTCGGTGCATTTCATCGGATCGATCACGTAAATTGGATTACCCGCAGTGATCGCCTTGTTCGGGCAGACCGGTTCGCAGGCGTCGCAGGCGGTACATGCTTCGGTGATCATTAGCGCCATTGCTCGTCCTCCTGATTCCTTACGCCGCTTTTGCTATCTCGCGGGCTGCGAGCTTTTCGAACCGATAGGCGCCCCACAGCGCCGCTCCAATCGCTCCCGCGTAGATAGAATCGGGATGACTGCGGACGATCGACTTCATATCCTTGATATTGGCGATGTCCTCTTCGAGTGCGGCGACCAAGCCTTTATCCAGCGCAAGCCCGCCAGTCATCATTACGACACCGCTTGTCGCGCCGATCGACTTGAGCAGCTTCGACAAACGCGCTGCCATCGATAGATGAATGCCTTTGAGGATGTTGGGCGCGGTAATACCACGTGACACCATGTTAATTACGTCGGTTTCCGCCAGCACGGCACAGATGCTTGATACGACTTCTGGCTTATCGGCTTGGCGCGACAGCACGCCGATCTCTTCCTGTGCAATGCCGAGATACCGAGCGATATTTTCCAGGAATTGCCCCGATCCAGACGCGCACTGGCTTGTCATTTTGTAGCTCAGTACCTTGCCCCGGTCGTCGATACTGATGGCGCGGCCGTGCAGCGCGCCGACATCGAGCGCGGCCCGCGCCTCACGGTCAAGAAAGATCGCGCCGCGCGCATGCGTCGTCATCGAATAAAAATGACCGGTATGAAACGGCATGCTTTCGCCTTCACCCGTGCTGGCGACGTAGTCAATATCCCCTTCAGCCAAGCCGGCGTCCTCCAAGACGTTATCGAAAGCGGCACGCGCCAGTTCGATGGGATCGCGTTGCCGGATACGGATCAGCGAACGCGACAGCCAGCTCTCCTGTCCGTTGTCGACTTTAAAGATGGCCGCCTTAACGGCGCCCGTGCCGACGTCGATTCCGGCAGCAATGGTCATGGCGCACCTCTCTCGGTTTGGCCTTGATGCGCCCGGCGCGCGAATTCTGCGGCGCCGAGCGCGCCGGTATAGATTGACTCTGGATTAATGTTGATCGTGACGTCGCCGTAGTTTTCTTTGATCAATTTGCGCAACTCGCGGACCGCCGCCTCGTTCTTCGCCACTCCGCCGGTAAAGGTAAATTCGTTGGTCACGCCGCCCGACCTGGAAATGATCGAGATAGCACGAAGAATGATGGCCCGATGCAATCCCGCTAGAATGTCTTCACGCTTCTCGCCGAGCGACAAGCGATCGCGCAGTTCGGCACCGGCGAACACGGTGCAGGTTGAATTGATGCGCGCGGGTCGTTCCGATTTCATGGCGATGGGGCCCAACTCGTGCAGTCCCATGTTCATTTCATCGGCGATGTACCCGAGGTAGCGGCCGCACCCGGCGGCGCAGCGGTCGTTCATCTGGAAGTTCTCGACGATGCCATTGGCATCGACCTGAATTCCCTTGGTGTCCTGGCCGCCGATATCCAACACCGTCCGTGTATTGGGGTACATCATATGCGCGCCGAGACCGTGGCACAGGATTTCGGACCGGATGTGCTCCTTGGAAAACGGTAGCGTTACGCGCCCATATCCGGTCCCGACCAAGTAGGCATCTTCCAGTTCCACGGCGAGGACCTTTTCGATCGTGGCAAGTGCGTCAGACGCCGAGGAGCGCAATCCAGGCTCTAACTCAAGATAGTGCGATAATGCACGCTGAAATTTGTCACTCAAATTTCCCTGGGGCGGCCGATTTTCAACGTCAATGATCGATTTGTCGTACAGATTGATCAAAAGATCATAGGGCGCGCCGGATTCGCGGGCAATTTGCTCAGCATGTGTGTGATAGCGCGATCCGGCGATATCGCGGAAAAAATCCGATTTCCGTTTAGCGCCGGGAGCATAAAGCGTCGGCGCTTCGGCACGCAGCTGCACGAATATTGCGGCAAGCGCTTTTTTGACCGCAGTCTCAGATTTGGCAAAACGATCGCCGCTGATGTGCCCGAGGCAGGTCTGCTCCAGGTCGGCCAGTTGCTCGAGGAACTGTTCAAGCCGAAACGCCCGCTCCAAGGCGCCGAGAAATTCATCGAGGCGAGATTTGAAGCTTCCTGTTTCCTTCAATGCGCGGCGAAACAACGTAAAGCGCGCATCGATGCGAGCTTCTTGTTCGGCGACGCGTGCCGCGGTGCTGTAATTGGAGCGTGAATTGGTAATGCCGCGACCAATGACCTCGCTATCCTCGTCGAGTAAGACCGCTTTGGTCGTGGTTGAGCCGAGATCGATGCCGACAAAGGTTTTCATTTGCCACGTCCTCAAGCGGCGGCGCGAGCGCCAGCGCGCTTCTGTTCGATCATCTGGAAATAACTCTCCAGCCGGTTCTTGATGTTTGCCGCAGAAAAGTAGCGCGGATCGACCAGGTCGGATTCGACGAACGCCGCGGGCTTTCCGGTCCGCTTCTCGACTTCGCGCATGATCAGCAGTTGACCGGCCGAGAAGCTGTTGCAGCTCTTGATCGAATTGATCAGCAGGCCGTCGGCATCATAGTCTTTGACGTAATTCGCGAGCATGTCGATTCGCATCGGCAGACTGCGATTGGTGTAAACGCCGAGACAGTACTCGGCGAGGGTCTCAAGCGGCTTATCCGGATCATGTCGGAAGCCAAAATCGTAGACGCCGCCGACTTTCGTATAGCTGGAAGCGACGACGACGGCGCCTTCGTCATAGAACATCTTCCAGAATTGGCGGAAGCTCGTGTAGTTCGGCGGTCCTTCGACCACCAGCCGATACTTTTCCCCGCCCATGTCGCCATCGGGTGTAACCGGGCCTTGGCCGTGCGCCAACCGGTCGGCGACTTCTTCGCGGAGGAACTTATAATATTCGATCGCGTCATCAGTGCCGCGGAACGCGCCGAAGATCGGCCCGATATAGTAGATGCCCCCAAAATAGGCGTCGATCGGCGACGGCTTGTGTTTGGCGCTCTGCAGCACCCACACCAGTTCTTCCTCGGCTTTCACCGACTTCTTCAGGTACTCGCGCAGGCGATCGATATCGAACTTTACACCGGAGATCCGCTCGAGCTTGGGAATGACTTCTTCCTTTAATTGTTTGACCATGTATTCGATCATGTTCGGCGTGATCTTGCCGTCGCCCATATAGGGCGTGTGCAGCATGATTGTTTCGCATTTGTACTGCTCGCGGAGCAGTTCGAACCACTTCATGAAGGTGAAGCAACCGGTATATGAGAGCAACAGCACGTCCGGATTGGGAAACTTTTTGCCATTCGGCGCCAAATTGCCTTTCGCCATCATACCGATATCGGACTTGACATATGTACAGACGTCTTCCGAATGGCCGATCTTCTCGGCTTCGAGCACATAAGCGCCGCTGGTGCGGCGTAAGCCGTTCTGGATCGCGTTGACTTCCGGCAGATTGTTGACCAAGCCAAAGCACATGATCAGTTCATTGAGATTTCCCGGAACGAAGGTGGATGCCACTTTCTCGCCGCTCTGCGGCGCGCTAGTCAGTCGGTCATAATGGCTCGCCATCATCTCCTTCTGTTTCACCATCGAGGCGTCCTTGGCCACCGTTTTGGTGGAAGCTGGTTTTGGCGTGGTGATGATCGCACTCATGCTCCGCTCCATAACTTGATCGAATCGGCGAATGTGCCGGCCTGTTCACGAATTGGTTGCATCTGGCCGGAATTTTCGGCGTATTTGAACGCGATGAACGGAATGCCCGCTTTGTTGAGAACGCGCTGCAGCATAGGTCGCTCAAGTAACGCGGGATCGCAAAAGCTTGGTGCTGCGAAGATCACGCCCTCGGCGGCGGACCGTACGACGGCGCGAACAAGGTGCTGACCCTTCTCTTTCTCGTTCGGCTCATACTTGGCCGCCGTGGATTCCGAATGGTGGAGAAAGGCGGTGGCCAGACTACGTAACGGGTCACCCTCGGTGGACACGTCGCCCGTGAGCCAGCGTGTGACCAGAAGCAGGTCGTCGTCCACGACATAGCAGCCAGATAGTTCGAGCGATTTGATCAGATTGAGCGGCGGTTGCTCGCAAAACGCACCGGTCAGCACGATACGGCAATTATCGCGGCGCGGCCGCTCCTCTGTTTTGGCTGCCCCTAAATAGGCCCGCAACATTGCCGAATGTTCGTCGACCGGCAGCACCAATCCGGCACGCAGCACCAGATAGACTTCGGCCGCCGGGGCCAGCCACGGCCGCTCGGCGCGGAAAGTGTACAGCTCACGCACCAATTTCCGGTTCTCATTGTACAACGTAATAGATTCGCGCAGCTCCTCGTCGGTTATCGGCTGGCCGCGCAGCTCGGCAAAATCGCGGCGCAGCTCGGCGAGCTCGTTGACATAATAGTTGCCGCCGATCTCATCGCGATAGTTCTGCGGCACATCGAAGTAGCGCACGTAAACATGTGGAAACATCATTTTCCACATGCCTGATAGATTTCGGATCACATCGCAGATCGATGGAAACAGCATGCCGTCGACGAAATCGAGCCGGCCTGACACCCCAAGCTCGACGGTCGAGCGCGGAATACGACAAATGTAGCTTTGGTAATAGGCGTCGCCGTGTATCACCTCGAGCTGATCGCCCCCGCCCAATATACCGAGCGGCAGCATGTTGGCGGCATGAATAATTTCGCGTGGAACGTAAAGCGGCATATAGCCAATCACCTTGCGGCCAGGCTGTGCTGCCTTCCATTCCCGTGCGGCAGTGAAGGACAAATCTTCGAACAGCGTCTGGGCCCGCGCGACGATCGGAGCCGTGGCCGAAGTTTTCAGCGATGCGTCCATTGAGCTGCTCTCTTGGCAATGAAGGACTCGATGCCTTCCACCGCGTCATGGGTGTTCATCAATTCATCGACGTACAGCCGCTCGACGGTGGCGATTTTGTTCCGCAGCCGCGTTGAATAATCGAAGCGCGCCGCCCGAACGGCATGCCGAAGCGAACTAATGCTCTTGGCTTTGATGTGCTCTTCGAAATAAGCCAAAGCCACGCGCGTCGGATCTGTTGTGGATTCAAACGCGAGACCGATCTCGGCAGCGCGCGATCCGCTTATGCTTCTCCCCGAGACCAGCAGATCGAACGAGCGCTGCGGACCGATAAGTTCCGGCAGCAGACAGGACGCGGCGGGAGCGAACACGCCAAGCTTCATCTCCGGCTGGCCCAGATTTGCATCGGGAGCGACAAAGAGAAGATGGCCGGCGAGTGCTACCTCAAGCCCGCCGCCCAAACACTGACCGTGGACTGAGACCAAAATAGGAGTCTGCGATTCAAGCATCCGGAGAACGAGGCCATGGATGCCCTTAAGCATCGCCGCGCATTGATCAGGCCGGTGCTCTTCAACACTGGCGCCGTAACTGAAGTGCGGCCCTTCGGCGTCGAGCAGCACCGCGCTGGTGCTGCCATTGGCCAGATGTTCGGCCAGAGATCGGTCGAGCGCCGCGATCATCTCAGCGTCGATCAGATTGGCCTTTGGCCGGTTAAGACGCAGCCGTAGTAACTTGCCTTCTGCCTCGAGCCAGACCTTGAGCGGTGTGGACATGTCCATCTCGCATTTCCGCCATTCAGGCTGCGCCACCCGACCACGGCAAACCCCGAACAAGCGCGCTGCGTTGTGCGGCGCCGGGTAAAATATTGTCGGTTAATTGTTCGCCCCACTTCTCGTTCGCGGCGAGCGCGCGACGCAGCGCGATGAAATCGATTTCACGGCCGGTGTCTTTGGTCCCCTCGTTGAAAGCGCGGAATCCAGCGCGCGCTTCGGTCATCATATTGAGCGCAAGCCAAGCGCGCGAATTTTCCTTGTTGCGGTTCCAGGCGTCGAGCTTGAGTTTGCGCAGCTCCTCGATGGTCTTCGTCGTGCAATCTGGGAATGTATAAAGCAGTTTGGTGCACAACGTCTCGATCTTGTCATCGAGGCCGCTGAGATCAATCTTGCCGCGCTTTAGCAGTTCTTGCCCGGTTTTTAGTGCGTCGCCGCTTTTGGGCTTGCCAAATATGAAGCGTCCGTACTCGTCGACAAAGCGGCCTGTTTCGACAACAGGATTGGCAATGAACTTGCCGTCGACCTTGAGCGCAGGAACGACGTCGGTGATCACGCCCATGAAATACGCTTCATGCGCGGAAAACGGCTCGCACAGCACACATGCGGCCATTGCGCGTTCGGCACCAATCATCACGGGAAGGAAATCGGTGGCGCCGCCGATTGGTGCCGAGCCATGCTTGGGCCCCGCCTGACCGAACCGCGCAAGGTCCTGGGCAATGGAAAAGTCGCAGGCCATTCCGATTTCCTGGCCGCCGCCAATCCGCATGCCATTTATCCGGCAAATCACCGGCTTGTCGCAGGCGAGAATCGCCGACACCATGTCGTTAAACAGCCGCATGTAACCGCGATATTCCTGCGGATTGCCAGCGTAATACTCGGCATATTCTTTGGTGTTGCCGCCGGTGCAGAATGCCTTGTCGCCCGATCCCGTGAACACGACAGCGACTATGTCGCGTGCCGCGCTCGCCTCGCGAAAGGTGAGGATGACGGCCTTCACCATGTCCGTCGTGTAGGAATTGAACTGGGTCGGATTGTCCAGCGTGATCCAGGCATTGAACAGACCGGCGACTGGCTTGCCCGCCATATCCTTGACCGGGCGCTTCTCGTAAATGACTCTTTCGCTCACCTCTTTGCGCACATGCTCTGGAACCAGCATGTGCTCCTTGGGCTCATCTTGCGAACCGGCGACGGCGACCATGGCTTCGGCACTCATCGATAAACTCCTCAGTGGGTTGGAACGAGGATCGCGCGGCGCTTAAGGTCGCCGTGGTGGACTGCAGCAAAAATTTGATTAATCTCGTCCAGCGGATGCTTTTCGACGAACGGCGTAACTTTCACTTTACCGGTCATGACCAGGTCAAGCGCCGCCGGATAGAGTTCCGGGGGGCAACCCCAATTGCCGAGCGCGCGCGCGTGATACGCCATAAGATTGGACAATCTAATTTCGGCCTTCTCCATCGTGAAACCGACCACGCACAATGTGGCGCCGTGGTTGAGCAGGCTGAATGCCGTTTCCTGGCCGGCGCGCGTGCCTGAGCATTCAAAAATGATCCATTCCGTCTGCCGCAAACTGTTTTGTTTCGCGAAATTCTGGATCGCGGTCTTCAGGTCGCGCGCCGAAAGTTGCTGGGCATTGAGAGCAAGTGACGCGCCTTGCTGCGCGGTCGCGTCGAGCTTGCCTTGTTTGACGTCAACGGCGACCACCGATCCGCCAAACGCATTGGCGATCTGCACGGCATAGCCACCAACCCCGCCGACGCCGTTGACGATCACCAGATCGCCATAACCAACGCCGGCTTGCTTTACCGCTTGATAGGGCGTGGTGACCGCGTCCGCTATGACGGACAGGTCGGAAAGCTCAATACCCGCCGCCGCAAGCCGCTTCTCGTCAACGGGGCACAGACCCCTTGCCGGCACGACGACATGGGTTGCGAAGCCGCCATGAATGTCGTTGCCGGGCATTTTTTGGTTTGGGCAAATCGTGGACTTGCCCCGCCGGCAAACATCGCACTCGCCGCAAGGTATGACCGCGGGCACAATGACCGCGCGACCGATCAACCGTCTTACATTGACGCCGCCATCGACCACACGTCCGCTGATCTCGTGGCCAAGCGTGAGCGGCAGATCATGCTTGGTCCGGATCCCATCATAGTAATAGCCGAGATCGGTGTGACAAACGCCGCAGCCGGCAATCTCAACGACGACTTCGTCTGGTGCAGGTAGCGAAGGATTAAACCTAGTGGCGACCAGAGGTTCGCCCTGGCCGGTCATCATCCATCTGACACCTGCAGTCGCCATGGACGCCTCCGGATCCCTGCCGCTTAGCTTATGGCGCCTGGCGCGATCCGCTTTGACATAGGACAATCCAATCGCCCTCTGAATACTTAAATTGGCGTTGGAGACACTTGATTTAGATCAAGCCTCAACCGCCGATCCTGGCTAATGCTGCAAAACGTCGGCCCGCTATCGAGACGGTAAAAAATCGATGCGCGAAACAGAGCACATTTCGGTCGCCATCGTCGGCAGCGGCGGCGCGGGGGCACTCACAGCGGGCAATTTTCTCCTTGAAGCCGCGAGCCGCGTCGGCTGGCACGGCCTGTTGACGCGGACCGTTGGTCCGCAAATCCGCGGCGGCGAGGCCGCCGCCCTCCTTCGACTTGCAAGCCGGCCTGTCGAGTGCCTCGCTGACCGACTCGATTTGCTGGTCGGAATTGATTGGCTGAATGTCGATCATTTCGGCCCTGAGATCGAGGTTGGGCCGCAAAGCCTCGTCGTGACCGATCCCGCGAGCGGCGGGTTGCCAGCTTTTGTCAGCCGCGCCGGAGCCCGCAGCGCCGAAATTCCAATTAAAGACATCGCAAAGTCTGTCCCCGACGGTCGGCCGAATATGGTTGCGCTCGGGGTCGCGGCCGGCGTGCTCGGCTTAAGTGAGGAGGACTTGTCGGCCGCGATCGAAAAACGGCTGGCGGAAAAGGGCGACAACGCGATCGAGGCCAGCAAGGCTGCATTAAAAGCCGGAATTATCGCCGCAGCACAGCTCGATCTCGGTCTACGGCTGCCGACTCCGAAAACACGCGAGACGCAGCGCTGGCTTGTCTCCGGCAATGAAATGACAGGCTTGGGAGCGATCCGCGGCGGCGTCCGCTTCGCTGCTGCCTATCCTATCACACCAGCGTCGGAAATTCTTGAATGGTTGGCACCAAGCCTCGCCAAGCTCGGCGGCGTACTGTTTCAGGCCGAGGACGAGTTGGCGGCCATCAACATGGCCATTGGCGCTTCGTTCGGCGGTACACCCGCGCTGACGGCGACCTCCGGCCCCGGCCTGTCTCTGATGACCGAAACGATCGGCCTGGCCACGGCTACTGAGATTCCCGTCGTGATTGTCGATGTCATGCGCGCGGGTCCCTCGACCGGTATACCGACAAAATCTGAACAGGCCGATCTCAATATCGCGGTTTATGGCTTGCATGGCGACGCACCGCATCTGGTCCTGGCGCCGCAGTCGATTTCGGATTGCCTATTCACCACCCAATGGGCCGCTTACCTAGCGGAAGTCCTGCAATCGCCTGCTGTTGTGCTCTCCGATCAATTCATCGGACAAGCCGTCGCCGCAATTGACCGCCCAGCCGACGTTGCCTTTATCGGCCGGCGCGTTACAGCGGTCCCCCAGACCGGCGTTTACAAACGCTACGCAGTGGCGGGTGGCGGCGTTTCGCCGATGGCGATACCGGGTATGCCCGGTGGTCAATATACAGCCGACGGACTCACGCATAATGAACGCGGAACACCCACCAGCAACGAAAACGATCACCGCGTACAACTCGACAAGCGTCGCAGCAAACTCGAACAGTTTAGCTACGGCGACCACTGGGCGACCCTTGAGGGAGACGGCGAGGTGGCCGTGATCACCTGGGGTTCCTTGACCGGCGCGGCAAGGGAAGCGGTCAACCAGCTGCGAGCCGGGGGATTTGCCGTGCGGTTAATCGCGCCGCGATTGCTTCTGCCCGCACAACCGGAACGTCTGAGGGCCGCGCTTGCGGGAGTGAATCGCGTCCTCATCGTCGAACAAACGCACGGCGGACAATACTATCGCTATCTCCGCGCCCATTATGATTTGCCGGTCGAAGTGCGCCTGCTCAATCGACCCGGACCATTGCCGATCCGGCCAAGCGAGATCGCGCGCGCAGTTATGGAATGGAGACTATGATGTCCACGGCCGAAACGCGCCCGATCTGCAAGCCGGGTGATTACAAATCGGACATCAAACCGATCTGGTGCCCGGGTTGCGGCGACTATCATGTGCTGTTGTCATTTACCCGCGCCTTTGCCCAGCTCAGCCTGCGACCGGAACACACCGTAGTCGTTTCCGGCATCGGCTGCTCCTCCCGTATACCGGCCTATCTCAGCTGTTACGGATTTCACGGTGTGCATGGCCGATCATTGGCGCTCGCGACCGGTTTAAAAGTGTCGCGGCCAGACCTCACTGTCGTCGTCGCCAGCGGCGACGGCGACGGCTATTCGATCGGCGGCAATCATTTCATCCAAGCCTGTCGCCGCAACATCGACATGACCTATGTGGTGATGGACAACCGGGTCTACGGGATGACTAAAGGCCAGCCGTCGCCGACTACGGAGCCCGATTTCGACACCGCGCTTTCGCCCGGCGGAACCGGCTTGAGTCCATTTCATCCGCTGGTGATTGCCTTGGCATCGGGCGCCAATTTCGTGGCGCGCGCTTTTTCCGGGGAGCCGAACGAAACAGCGAATACCCTGGTCGAGGCAATCAGGCATCCTGGCTTTTCCTTTGTCGAGGTGTTGAGCCCGTGCGTGACATTCCGTCCGGACGAACGGGAATGGAAGAATCTCGTTCATGCGGCTCCGGTCGCTGCCACCAGCGATCCGGCAAAAGCTGCTAGGCGTATAATGACTGACGACGGGTTCAATATCGGCATTCTCTATCGTGGCGAGCGGCGGCCGTATCAGAGTAAGGCAGCGGCCAAAGCCATTGATATCGCTGAGCTTGAGAAGGACTTCGCGCTATGAGCAAGGCATCTTCGATTCCACCCATTTTCAGCGTCGCGGACCTGCTGGCGATCGCCTATCGGATCGAGCTTGACGCCGTCGAGCGCTACGGCGTGTTGGCCGATCAGATGGAGACCCACAATAATCCCGAGCTCACGAAGGTTTTCCGCGACCTGAGCAAGGCAGAGTCGATCCACGCGGCGGAAATCCGCGAGATGGCCGGCGATTGTGACCTGAACGGACGAGCCAGTGCGTTGCACTCTATTTGGCGCAAGGGTGAGAGTCCCGAAGAGGTTGATCTTGGCGCGGCTCATTATTTGATGACACCATGGCATGCGCTACAGTTGTGTCTCGCCGGCGAAAAGCGAGCGCTCGCCTTTTTCACCTCGATTGCAGAAACAGCCAAGGATGGCAAGGTCAAGGAGATGGCGGCAGAGCTCGTTGAAGAAGAGGCCGAGCACGTCAATCTCGTGTATCGGCTGTTGCGCAAATATCCGGAACCTACGGATTCGTGGTGGCAAGATGGCGATCCGCCCACGGCACAAGACTGAAAAGCCAGAAAGCGACGATCTCGCCGCCCGTATCTCAATCTTCCTTGATGCTCATCACGTGATGTCGTTAGCAACGTGCGGACCGCACGGTCCGCATGCGACGAACGTATTCTATGCCCGCCAGGGCTTATCGTTATTGTGGGTTTCCGACCCGCAAACCAGGCACTCCGCGAATATCCTGATCAATCCGAAAGTGAGCGCAACGATAGCTCCCGATTACAGCGATTTTGATGAAATCCGCGGCGTGCAGATTTTTGGAGAGGCGCATCACCTTAGTGACGCTGCCGAGCGTCACAGCGCACGCGCACTGCTGGCAAATCGCTATCCAACATTGCAGCGCCTATCTGATCGGCCGATGATCGGACAGGCATATTCATCCGCCGAAGCGTATCGGCTTGTTCCAAATAGGATCATCATGATCGATAATCGCCGCGGCTTCGCCCACAAGGACACGCTTGATTTACAGCTCGTACAATAATGTTGATCTGTTTCGCGGCTGCCCGCCAAAAACAGCCATATTGATCTAGTGCAGAAGCTTCGACCCGAAGAAGCGTTTCGACATAGCGCGAACGAGGGGTAAAGATTCGGAGGCTGCGAAGTCCTCAAGCCGCAGGTCCGAATTGAGCGGGCGAATGCGCTCAAACATTGCCCGTTTCGCAGAGTCGATCGGCGGCGGAATAGTCGCATCGATCAGCATCTTGGATCCAAACCGTTGCCACAGCGCCGTGCCTGGCGCTCCTAACTCTGGCAGACTCGCATCCATGGCATGGTTGTGAGTCCCTGGAATAACGACCACGTCTTCTTGCGGATTGACGCGGGTGGACAAAGCCCAGAGGATTTCCAGCGGATTGAAAATATCGACGTCCGCGTCGACAGCGATCACCAGTTTGGGATGCTGGTATTCAGATGACAAAGCTGCCAGCAAGACGTTTTTGGCTTCGCCATAGGAGCGCGGCGTCATTTGCACGACTAATCCAAAGATGCCCGGTAGCGAAATGACATTGTGAATATTCGGCCCACCGCCGACGGTTTGCAGTCGCCGCAGGATCGCGGCGCTCATCGGGATTTTGTGGAACACGCATCCCTCCATTTCCGAACCATTCTGTAAATTCTTGAAGATCGCATCGTGGCGCCGGGTCATGAACTGATATTCCACGACCGGATTCTTGCCGGTACCGGTGACGTAATAATCTTGAAATTCCGAAAACGGCCCTTCGATTTCGCGGTAATGCGGCGGAATATGTCCCTCCAATACGAGCTCCGCCTCGGCAGGCACTTCGAGATCGACGGTTTCACACTTCACCAGGCGAGCAGGCTCGCCCAAAAACCCGCCCGCGATCTCAAACTCATCCAGCCCGTAGGCGGCGGTGGTTGCAGCGGCGGCGTAAAAGAGCGGATGATGGCCGATAAAGATCGCCACCGGCATCGGTTCATTCCGCTTCTGGTATTTCTCATAATTTTTCCAGGTGTGGCGCGGATAGAGCAGTATCCCCGATCTGTCCGAACCTTTGATCTGCAAGCGATGAAAACTGACGTTGCGCTGGCCGGTGTCGGGGTCTTTACTCACCAGGAGGCCGGAGCCGATCACTGGCCCGCCGTCTCGTCTGCCCGCCACGTGCACCGGCAGCTGCTTGAGATCAAATTCGCCGCGCTCGAGCTTTAACTCTTTCACCGGCCCGTCGTTGAGCAGGATAGGCTTGATACACTGACCAAGTCGCTCGGCAACAAAAGGCACGAGCGCCTCCTCATTGGTGCCAAAGGCGAGCGCGGCATGGCGTACATTGGCGGGTGCCTGGCCAAGGGAACGCCAGCCATGCGGCAAATTTTCAAACAAAAGCGCTTTCTCACGCGACTGATACAGCAATGATCCCATCTCGGTCATCGGATCGACGGGCTTATCGATACGGATGAGCTCATTAGCGCGGTCCAGATCCGCAATCCACGTCCTCATGTCTCTTGGTTGTGTGTTCGAGGGCATCTCAAACTCCGGCTGATCGCGCCTCGACCGCTCGCATCCGCGAGCCGCGCTTTCTGGATGAATGTTCTTTGTGCGCGAACTTATCCGCGCCAAGCGTCGTGGCCCTTGACCGAAGTCAACTTCCATCCCTTCACAAACTTGATGGAAATCAATAATTCGATCTTGGGTTCGCGTAGCCTTGAGGAGCCGGCTTCGGCCAACCACGTTGATGCAGGCTTGGGCCGCACCTTAAAAGATAATCACGCAGAAACTGCTGGCACCCGGACGCTTTATCGACAGCAATGCGCGTTCGATCGTGGAGCTTGCGCAGAGTGTTACAGCAGCGCTGCGCGGCGAGATCGATCGCATCGTTCGGCTCTATCGCGCGGTCCGTGACGGCATCATCCACGATCCGTCTGTCGACCTTTTGGATCAGCAAAACTATTCGCGCGAGCAGCGTGCTGACAGCGGGTCGCGGGTTTTGCATTGGCAAATTGGCACTGCTCGCCGCTACCGCTCGGGTAATCGGCGTCCCCGCGCGGGTCGGCTATACCGATGTGCGCAATCACATGAGCTCACGGCGGCTACGCGAACGCACCAAGACCGATGTATTCCTCTGGCACTCGTACACCGACCTCTGCATCGACGGGCGGTGGTTCAAGGCGACCGCCGGTATTCGATCAGGCGCTTTGTGAACGAGTTGGATTGAAAGCGCTTGAATTCGATGGCCGGCACGATTCGCTGTTCCATCCCTTTTCGCAAAGGACGCCGTCATATGGAGTACTTGTGCGGCCGCGGAACTTTCTTTGACGTTCCATTTGAAATGATCCAGGCCGATTTTCGGCTTGCCTATCCAAGCCTGTGGACGAGCGCGGACTAAAGGGCGATTTCCGAACCGAAGCGATTACCGCACACTAAAAACAGCGCACACAAGCCTTGATCAAACGCCATTATTCATTTGCAGAACAATCAGTGCTGCACCGCAGCAAAAGAAAAATGCGTCGAATTGATCTTCATCAAAGCGCAGCGCCGGCAATCGTCGAATACGCTGGTTACGGAAGGCACAATGAGCCAGGGAGGGTCAGATGACTAGCCTATCGAAGCGCCATAGAGGGTCAGCCGCGCAATTCGGGCTATTGCAGTTTTCGCGCAAGTAACCGTGAGGCTGGCATCATGGTTGCGCCCGCGCTGGAAGACCTGAGAATTGCTTCTCACGTCGCTGTTTTCGATGGTCTCAAACCGGATGTCATCAATTGTCTGCTCGCGCCAGCGACTGTGCTGACACTCAAGCATGGCGATTGCCTTTACCGTCAGGGCGATTTAGCGGCGTCGCTCTACATCGTGATCGCCGGCTGGATGAAACTCTATCGCATCACGCTAAGCGGTGATGAGGCGATAATTCACGTTCTGACCAAAGGTGAAAGCCTACCCGAAGCCGCGGCATTGACGAGAGCGCGCTATGCTGCGACTGCCGAGGCGATCAGTAAGGTTCGAATCCTGCAAATTCCTGCTGACTATCTCGTGCGCTGCATTCGTGAAACGCCCGACATCGCCATTGCCATGATCGCCTCTTCGTCCCGGCGCACGCAGCGGTTGGTGCAGGAGATTGAGCATTTGAAAGCGCAGACGGGCCTCCAGCGCGTCGCCGAATTCTTGGCATCGCTGTGTCCACCGGGCGCGGGACCTCACACGATCACGCTGCCTTATCACAAAACTTTGATAGCTGGACACCTCGGGCTTAAGCCCGAGTCACTCTCACGTGCTTTCGCCAAGTTGCGGAGCATTGGCGTCAACATACACGACTCCAAAGTCATCGTGCGCGAGGTCGCAAAGCTAAAATGTTTGGCGACTGCAGAGCGAGTCGCCGTCAGCCCCGCATTGACACAAGAGCATTGATCAAGGGGAAATGGAATTCTGGAGATCAGCGGAGAACGGACCACTGCTCGAAGTCACAGATTTGAGCAAGGCCTTTGCGGGAATTGTAGCTTCGGACCGGATTTCGTTCGATATTGGCGCCGGCGAACTCCACGCCGTGATCGGTCCCAATGGCGCTGGGAAAACGACGCTGGTCAACCAGATCGCTGGTCAGACGCTTTCCGACTCCAGCTCGATACAATTCGCAGGTCGCGACATTACACGGTTACCCACACACCGACGCAGCAGGCTCGGACTAGCGCGATCTTTTCAGATTACTGAGCTTTTCCTTGACTTCAACACGGCTGACAACGTGGCACTCGCCGTTCAAGCGCAAGCCGGCCATTCATTCCGGTTTTGGCATAAAGCACGTTTGGAGCCGCAACTACGCAAACCCGCGGTTGACGCATTAGAGCGCGTCGGGCTTGTGGATCGTGCAGATGTTCCAGCGTCTCAACTCAGCCACGGCGAGCATCGCCTTCTTGAAATTGCAATCGCTCTGGGCGGTCGGCCGCGAATGCTCATTCTTGACGAACCAATGGCGGGATTGGGCCCCGAAGTGTCAATGCGCATGATCGCTTTACTCAGCGAGCTCAAGGGGGAATTCACAATCTTGCTCATCGAGCACGACATGGACGCAGTGTTTACCCTCGCTGACCGGATCACAGTCTTGCTGTCTGGCCGGGTAGTGGCCACAGACGTGCCGACAAGTATTCGTGCAAACGCCGAAGTTCAGGAGGCTTACCTCGGAGGCGAGAGCCAATGACCGCCTTGATCTAGGTCAAGGCACAGGGTCGGGAACCCGGATATACAAAAGAAGAGAACCGCAGCAGAAGGGAGGACGATGAAATGTCAGCCCTGTTGAACAGGATCAAATCCTGGTCGTTTTTAGGCACGATTTCGCGATGGATCCAGGGCAGGGACACCACGCTAAAGGATTTGCAGCTCTGTGCCGAAAGCGAGATTGAGCGCATCGCCAAGGATAGTGGCCTATCGGTTTCTGAATTCCGCAGACTCGCGACTCTTGGTCCGAACGCGGCTGACCTCTTAGAACGACGAATGGCGGCGCTCGACCTCGATCCCACAGAGGTTTCCCATATTGCCCCACACACCTTCCGCGATTTACAGAAACTGTGCTCGCTTTGTAAAAGCCACGGGCGGTGCCTGCGCGACCTCGCCCGTAACCCAGCAGACGAAGCCTGGAAAGATTATTGCCCAAATGTCGGAACTCTCATGGCGCTCGATGCGCTGCCCTGGTCCAAGCGCAGCGAGTGGTGAAGCAATCGCGATTTGGGCGCCAATTTAAGACAGTCCTTGCGGGGCGCAGGACTTCACTCACAAAGCCGGCAGGTTCGAAAGGGAGAGGATATTGCCCGACTACTGGAACGCTCACGATGCTTGATCCTCTGCCGTGGGAATCAAGAGCGGAATCCTAGAATGATTCACAGCAGCAACAGTCGGCAGATTAGAAATTGACTGCAAGGGGGTGCAACATGCTCGCACAACTCCGGCTAATCAGCTTCGCGGCGTTAGCGGCTACTACAAGCTTGATGACCTTTAACGTGTCCCCCGTCAATGCCGCCGATCCAATTAAGATCGGCCTTGGGATGGCACTCACCGGGCCGCTTGCCGCCAACGGCAAAATGTCGCTCGTGGCAATGCAAGTTTGGGAGGACGACATCAATGGCCACGGCGGCCTGCTCGGACGTCCGGTGAAACTCGTTTATTACGACGATCAAAGCAATCCGTCGCAAGTTCCCGCCATCTATTCAAAGCTGCTAGACGTCGACAAAGTCGACCTGATCGTGAGCGGCTATGCGTCCACCCAAATCGCTGCCGCAATGCCGATCGCAATTCAGCGCAAGAAGCTGTTCGTTAGCCTGTTCGGCACAGGCATTAACGAGACATTCAAATATCCAAAATATTTCTCTATGATTCCCAATGGTCCCACCCCCAAACCTGCCTTTACCCGCGGGTTCTTTAAAGTGGCGGAGTTTCAGAACCCGAAACCGCAAACAATCGCACTTGCATACGCTGACGCAGAGTTTGGACAAAATGCTCGCGAGGCAGAACGCGAAAACGCCAAAACCACCGGATTTAAGATCGTATACGACAAGAGTTACCCACCGAATACGGTGGATTTCTCCCCGATCGTGCGGGCCATTCAAGCGATCAACCCTGATCTCCTGGTGATCTGCTCCTACCCGCTCGATACAGTGGGGATGGTGAAAGCGGTGCACGAGATTGGCTTCAAGCCAAAAATGTGGGGCGGCGCAATGGTTGGGCTGCAAGCAACCGCGTTCAAAACACAGCTCGGTCCTTTGCTCAATGGCATCGTCAACTATGAGACCTGGCTACCCGTAAGATCGATGGCGTTCCCCGGCGCCATGGAGCTCCTCAAGAAGTACCAAGAACGCGCCCCAGCCGCCGGAACAGATCCGCTGGGTTACTACATGCCCGTATGGGCCTATGCTGACCTGCAAGTGCTTGGCGATGCGATCACCGCGGCTCAAACTTTAGATGACGACAAGCTCGCCGCGTACATGCACAAGGCCACATTCAAGACGGTGGTAGGCGATGTGACTTTCGGGCCCCTCGGCGAATGGGCAGAAGAGCGGACGCTTGCTGCCCAGTTTCAGAACATCAAAAGCAATAACATCGACGAATTCCGTGATCCGGCGAAAGAAACGATCATCTATCCCGCGCAGTTCAAGAGTGGCGAGGTGATCTATCCCTATGAAAACGCGCTATCCAATTAGCTGTGGTGGTGGTGACATAAGCGCGAGCTGGTCGCGTTCCAGAGAAGCCACGGTAGAATTTTTTCTTAGTTGGCGCATGAGCGCTTGAGCGACACGGCGCAGGTCGGCAATTGACACCGCTCCGGGATAGATTTTTTAAACAAAAATTCTATGATTAACTCCAAGAGACCTCATAATCTGGACGTTCACCTCGATCGAAGACATTTAGCTCCTGTTCCATTACGCGGAGCAGCTTTTTTCAATATTTCGATGGTCCCGGCGTGATCTCCATGATTTCAGCTAGGCGCCAATCGCATGCTCGTAGATGTCCTCTTCTTGGACATTATGAATTCGCACGAGGGCCTCAATCGCTTCGATGACCCGCTGGGCGTCTCTGATCAGATAATGGTCCGTATCTTGAGGAGTAAGGCCGTCGGCGAGCCGTCGTAGAAGCCGCGCCAGATGGATGATTTCGCGATGCGCTCGGCTCATTGCGCCTAGTCCGTGGCGATCCGCCAAAAACTTGGACACGCGCGGATAAACGGTCCGTTCATCCTCGCGTTCATGTTCGACGATTTGCCGCGAGACGATATCGTCAGCCTCCGAAATCAACGTCACTGCGCCTGCTCCTTCAGCAGTATCAAGCGAATCGGCAATTTCTCTCAGCCGATCAAGTGTCGTTTCCATCCGCTCGTGGTCTTGACGCAGTGTCGTAGCCGCGGCAGCCGGCATTTTTCGGTGGCCGAACTTATGGCCTGAGGTCAACGCGCGCAGTGCGTTGACGATGACGGCAACATCGATGACCTCTTGGGTCAACGCGCCGACAATTGGGGGCAAGAAACCCACGGCGGCAAAGCCCATAGCCACGCCGGAAAGCGCCATTCCAAATATTATACTCTGCAGGGCGATGCCACGGGTACGTCGTGCAATTGAAACAGCCTCCGAAACCCGATCCAGCCGATCAATGAGGATGACGATATCCGCCGCCTCTGACGACGCGCTTGCACCGCGGGCACCCATGGCGATACCGACGTTAGCCGCCGCGAGTGCAGGCGCGTCATTAATACCGTCACCTACCATAATGGTTGAGTTTTGCCGTCGCTCTGTTGTGACTGCATCGACCTTGTCGGCCGGTTCCCTTTCGGCGAGAACCGCATCGAGATCAAGTGCAGCGCCGATAGTCTCAGCAGCGTCCGCGCGATCGCCAGTCACCATGACGACCCGCGACACGCCAGCCGTTCGTAAAGACTGCACCGCGCGCGGTGTCTCGCGTCTGAGCTCATCCGCGAGCAGTATTACCCCAATCGTACGTCCATCGACGGCGACAAACACGCTTAGTGCGGAACGCCATGACGCACGTCTCAAGGCCCGTAGCGCCCAAGCTTCGAGTCTGCGCGATCCGCAAACCATTTGATGCGAACCAACTCGGACCGTGTGCCCGTCAATAATTCCTTCTAGACCGGAGCCCATGGTCTCACGCGCGTGGGATGGAACGGCAAGTTTGAGCCCTCTTGCCGTCGCTGCTTCGACGATCGCTGCTGCCACGACGTGATGTGAGGCCTGCTCTAATGAACCGGCGATCCGCAGAGTTTCATCGGCGCTGTGGCCTGGCGCTGCTTCGATCGCCACAAGACGCGCACCCCCTATCGTCAGCGTGCCGGTCTTGTCGAACATCACCGTGTGAGTATGGGCCAGCGCCTCGAGCGGTCCGCTGCCCTTAACGAGAATTCCGCGTTTTGCGGCTTGCGCAACGCCGGCGATAAATGCCACGGGGGCCGCCAAAATAAGCGGACACGGCGTCGCTGCGACCAAGACGGCCAGTGCACGCACCGGATCATTGGAGAAGAACCAGGCACCACCTGCAATCGCCAGCGTGACTGGTAAGAACAGTAGCGCATACCGATCCGCCATTCGGATGAACGGTGACTTCGCGGTCTGAGCCGCACTGACCAGGCGGACAATGCCGGCATAGGTGCTTTCACTTGCAACAGCGGAGGCGCGGATTTCAAACGAATCTCCCGCGTTAACGGAACCGCTCCGTGCGAGCTCACCGTCCCGTCGAGAAATGGGTGTCGCCTCCCCCGTCAATGCCGCTTCGTCAATCGTGGCCACTTGACTCTGAACGACGCCGTCGACTGGAACAACCTCACCGGCCCTCACAAGAATGTTGTCGCCGATCGCGATCTGATCGATCAACACATCCTCAATGTTCGATCCGATACGCCGATGCGCTATTCTTGGTGCCCGGTCAATTAACGATTTGAGATCACGTTCCGCTCGTCCAACTGCAATGTCCTCCAGGAGATTGCCGCCGGCGTACATAATCGCGATGACGATGCCCGCTAGATTCTGGCCGAGGAAAAGTGCACCCGACATGGACACAAACGCGACCGAATCCACTCCCACACGACCCGTCAAAAAGTCGCGGATCATCGAGATCAGCAAACCCATCAGCACGGGCAGCGTGCCAGCTGCCCAGCACCAGCTTGCCAAATCACTCCTTCCGTTCGCCCAGGCCACAGCACCGGAAACGAGCCCGGCCAAAGCAATTGCAATTAACGCTCGTCGAACGCTTCTTTCTGTAAACATCCGCATCCAGGTGTTTTGGAACTTCCGTTGGCGGCACAGGGCTACCAAAATGGAATACAAAATCGAGACGTCATCGCACCCCATGCATCTCTAACGCCCTGCCGATCTCGTCGAGGATCATCGGATCGTCGATCGTTGCCGGCATGGTCCAGGGCTCGCCGTCGGCGATTTTCTTGATTGTGCCGCGGAGGATCTTACCGGAGCGGGTTTTAGGCAGCCTCGCCACCGTAATAGCAATCTTGAACGCCGCCACTGGACCGATTTTCTCGCGGACCAGGGCGACGATCTCCTTCTCGATTTCCTCGGGCGGTCGGTTGACGCCAGTTTTCAACACGATGAAGCCGCAGGGCACTTCGCCCTTCAAATCGTCCTTGATGCCCAGCACGGCGCATTCGGCGACGTCCTTGTGCGAGGCCAGCACCTCCTCCATGCCGCCGGTCGAGAGCCGATGGCCGGCGACGTTGATAATGTCGTCGGTACGGCTCATCACATAGAGGTAGCCGTCGTCGTCCTTGTAGCCAGCGTCGGCGGTTTTGTAATAGCCTGGGAATTCAGCGAGGTAACTTTCCTCAAAGCGCTCGTCCTGTTGCCACAGCGTCGGGAAGTTGCCCGGTGGAAGCGGTAGCTTGACCACAATCGAGCCGATTTTGTTGGCTGGCTGCGGATGGCAGGCCTCGTCAACAATGTCGATGGCGTAGCCGGGCATCGGCACGCAGGCCGAGCCGTAGCGAATTGGTAGAGCGCCCAGGCCGAGCGGATTGCCAGCGATGCACCAGCCGGTCTCGGTTTGCCACCAGTGATCGAGCACCGGCCGCTGCAGCATGTTCTCCGCCCATTGCAGTGTGTCGGGATCGGCGCGCTCGCCAGCCAGGAACAGCGCCCGGAAATTCTTGAGATCGTAGTTCGCCAGGAGCTTGCCTTCTGGATCCTCTTTCTTGATGGCGCGGAAGGCGGTCGGCGCGGTGAACATAGTGACGCAATTGTGCTCAGCGATGACGCGCCAGAATGCGCCGGCATCGGGCGTGCCGACCGGTTTGCCCTCGTACAGAATCGAGGTACAGCCGTGAAACAGAGGCGCATAGACGATGTAGGAGTGACCAACCACCCATCCGACGTCGGACGCCGCCCAATAGACCTCGCCTGGATTGACACCGTAAAGATTCTGCATCGACCATTTGAGCGCTACCATGTGGCCGCCATTGTCGCGCACCACGCCTTTCGGCACGCCGGTGGTACCGGAGGTGTAGAGGATATAGAGCGGGTCGGTAGCGGCGACCGGCACGCAGTCGCAGGTCTTAGCGTTATTGACAGCGTGCTCCCACACCTTGCGCCAGTCATGGTCGCGGCCTGCAACTAGCGGTGCCTCGCATTGCGGGCGCTGCAGGATCACGCAAGCAGCGGGCTTGTGCTGGGTGAGCTTAATCGCCTCGTCGAGCAACGGCTTGTAGGGGATCACGCGCGAGCCTTCGAGGCCGCAGCTGGCCGAGAGAATGACTTTCGGCTTAGCGTCGTCGATGCGGGTGGCGAGCTCTTTGGCCGCGAAGCCGCCGAACACCACCGAATGGATGGCGCCGATGCGGGCGCAGGCCAGCATTGCGAACATCGCCTCCGGCACCATCGGCATGTAGATGATAACTCGGTCGCCTTTGCCGACGCCGAAGTCGCGTAGCATGGCACCCAGTAATTGCACTTCTGATAGCAGTCGGCTGTAGGTAAAGGTCCTTTTCTCGCCGCTTACCGGCGAGTCGTAGATCAGCGCGGCTTGACTATTGCGCCCGCGCGCGACATGGCGGTCGACCGCATTGTAGCAGGTATTGACCACGCCACCGGTGAACCAGCGGCCGTAGATGCCGGCATCCTTGTCGAAAATCCTCTTCGGCTTCTCGTACCAATCGATTTCGGCGGCCGCTTCGGCCCAGAACACTTCCGGGCTGTGCTGCCAATGTGTGTAGACGTCACGATAGCGGCTCGTACGGGAGTCCATATCTCCTCCATCATGAGCTTGGCTCATACGGAAATCACTGACACGTTTGTGACTTCGCGGCCTTGAGTTAGATCAAGGGCTCATACTTTCTGCCCCGTGGCGCGAAGAGCAGACTCTAGAATTCAAACCGGTCAGATGCAGGAGCCGAAACCGAAGCCCGGATGGAGGCTTGTCTGTCATTTGCCCGAAAATCTGGTGCGGCGGTCATACTATCCGGCACACGTGCGGAGCCACGCGCTTCGAAGCCGATGCTTGCGCTGTTCCGGAAAGAATGCGAATGGATGATCGTCAGAAATGCTTTAGGCGTCTGAAATGAGCGAACATTCAACTTACCAACCGCAGAGCGCTTTCATGAAATGGCTGGAGCGCCGACTGCCCGTCGGAGCCCTGGTCCACTCGTCGTTCGTGGTCTATCCGACACCGCGCAATTTGAATTACTGGTGGGCTTTCGGCGCGATCCTGACCTTTATGCTCGGCGTGCAGATCGTCACCGGTATCGTGCTGGCGATGCACTACGTCCCGCACGTCGATTTCGCCTTCGATTCTGTCGAGCGCATCATGCGGGATGTGAATTACGGCTGGCTCTTGCGCTACATACACGCCACTGGCGCCTCGTTCTTCTTCGTCGCCGTCTATATCCACATTGCACGCGGCATGTATTACGGCTCCTACAAAGACCCCCGCGAGGTGCTGTGGATTCTCGGTGTGATCCTATTCCTGCTTATGATTGCCACCGGATTCGTGGGCTATGTGCTGCCGTGGGGGCAGATGAGTTTCTGGGCGGCGACCGTCATCACCAATCTATTCTCCGCCATACCGGTGATTGGTAGCTCAATCGTGACCTGGCTGTGGGGCGGCTTCGCTGTGGGGGATCCAACACTCAACCGGTTCTACTCGCTGCATTATCTCCTGCCGTTCGTCATCACAGGTGTGGTCGTGTTGCACATTTGGGCGCTGCATGTCGTTGGCCAAAACAATCCAACCGGCATCGAGCCGAAGACCGACAAGGAAGTGGTTGCATTCACGCCTTATGCCACGATCAAAGATGGGTTCCTCATCGGCGTGTTCTGCATTGTGTTCGCCTGGTTCGTCTTCTACATCCCGAACTATCTGCTCTCGCCCGACAACTTCGAGCGGGCAAATCCAGAGCAGACACCGACACATATCGTGCCGGAATGGTATTATCTGCCGTTCTACGCCATCCTGCGCGGCATTCCCAACAAACTCCTCGGCGTAACCGCACTCGCCGCCTCGATCATCGTGCTGGCGTTCATGCCTTGGCTCGATACGTCGCAGGTGCGTTCAGCAAATTACCGTCCGATGTATCGGCAATTTTTGTTCATCTTCTTTGCTGCGGTGATCGGGCTTGGCTATCTCGGTTCGCAGGAACCGACGGGTGGCTATGTCATCGCGGCACGCATTCTCTCGACCTACTATTTCGCGTTCTTCTTCGTCATCCTGCCGCTGCTGGGACTGTTCGAAAAAACCAAGCCGCTACCGAATTCGATCTCCGAATCGGTGTTGCGGGATCGCGTTTCAGCTGGAGGATCGGCCCCGTCGCCTCCTCGCGCACAGGGCTAAGAAAACGGAGCACCGTGCAGCGCCGGGCGCGCAAAAAGTCCGGACGGGCCTTCGTGAGCGAACGACGAAAAATTGTCCTAACCGGAGGGCCGAGGCCGGAGCCCCCTGGATCCTAAGAACTCCTCCTCAACGGGAGCAAGCGATGCTGCGGCTCCCTCTCCGCAGGCGAGGCTTCGAATCGGTTCGCCTGGATAGCGCACGCCAGTGAATTCGTGCGAAGTCCTCGCCATTTCCACCTTCCTTCCTCTCACCACCCTTGACGGATCCCACATCCCGCTGTGCTGGAGAAAGCTCCCTAAGGACCTTGGGCGCTGGCGTCACCCGCACTCTTGTCTGAACCAATCTTATCCGCTGCGGTCTCGTCGGTGGTGGCGGTATCAGGAGCAGGCTTATCAGCTGCAGTGCTTTCCTCGGCAACGTCGCGCCACCCGATAACATCGGCCGTTGGGCGTATCCGAGTCCGAACATCATTATGGTCATTGCCGGAGATTGCCAGCACATGATCGCGATCAACAACCCGGATTACTTGAAATACATGATGAGCCTTAACACCAATGGCGCCGGGACGAGGACCATCAAGCGGACGACCAGCATTCAACCAATTGCGAGCAACATTGAACTCAGGACCGTACCGTCCTCCAAGGTGTTGCCGCATCCACCAGCCACACCACTCTGCAGGTCGCCCTTCAGGGTCCCCTCCAATTGCTGCTGATCCCGCCACTATCTCTTGGGCTCCTGTTCGACAAGTTATTCCCCAACCGCCCCACGCCTGACGGGGATAATTCAAACCGTCAGGAACATATATTCGGTGGCCGTGGAGGTAGCACTCGGCACCGGAATGAGCTGCATAAGTTCGGTTAGCCGTGGTGAGGATAACGGCAGTGACAAAGACGGTGAGCTTGATGACCGACGGCAAGGCCGAACTCCTCCTTGCCTAAGTGTGCCATGCGGGCACAGAGTAATCCAGATGGACATACACGCCCGACTTCCGTTCAAGCTAGTAACCGCTCACGCCAATTAACTGCATCATCAAACGGTGCGGTTGCGGCGATTTGGGCTTTTTGCCAAATGCGCCATCTAACTGGCCGCATGCAAACGCGCGTGCCTAGATCGCTATTGATCCAGTCGCTGGCATTGGTGCGTGGGCAAGGAAATGGAATTGCGACCAAACCCTTTTCATCCGGAGCCCTTATCTCGAGACCTGGAGCGCGTGCGGACTGACAATAAGGGCCGTAAAAAAAGACTGCCGCTTTGCAAGCGCCAACGGCGCTTGGAACGAAAAATGCGGGGCCGAATGGCCCCGCACACATTTTGTGGCGCGGATTTGCGCTGTCGCAAATATCGATCTTATGCCTTCTGCGTTGTTGCCGCCTCGTCCCAGATGCTGCGCTCGCGCGTTTCCGGCATCAGGAACAGGCTGAGGACGAACGCGACGGCGGGAACCGCGATCGGATAGATCAGCGCCGCGATGATCAGTGAAGCCGTGAACCAACCCTTGGTCGGAGCATGAAGCCTCACCGTCACTCTCCGTGGCGCGGTCTCGGTGTCTACATGAGAACCTTTCTGAAAGGTTTTACAATCCGATTTTGGTAGCACGCCGGCTCATGTGCGCCGCAACATAAGGAAGCGCCGTCCGATGATGCGCGGCTTTGGCGATCACCCACCTGCCGGCACTGCGGCAGCATCTGCCGGGGCCACGGTTCCGGCGGGGCTAGCGACCTTTGCAGCGACGCTGAGCGTATAGAGTGGGCCCGTCCCAATGCGCTCACCGATGAAACATACTTTGGACCTGACTTGCGGGAAACCGCAAGAACGGACGAAATCCGATGTCCGCGTCACTTCCGCTTGCTTCCGAAAATGGACTCACAGCAGACATAGCGGGAGTTTCCCCCATTGTCCCTAGTGCAAAAACCTGGTGCGACCATCGCCACAAGGAGTATATTTGCGTTCCATAAGGCGTAGACGGTTCATCCATGAACAGCGGACGATCGTTTGTAACGACGATGCGACGCTTTTGTACGCTCATCTGTTTCACCCTGGCTTGGCCCACGGCACTGGCCGCCTTTGCGTTTGCAACCGCGAGCTGGGCGCAGGGGCGTAAGAGTGTCGACACTGACGTCCAGGCGAAGCTGCAATATTGCAAAGTTTGCCATGGCGTTTCGGCGCAGGGTTTCCGCGGTTTTTACCCGATACCGCGCCTTGCCGGACAGCAACCACCATATCTGGAAAATCAGCTGCAGGCGTTCATTGAGCATCGACGAACAAACAACGTCATGTTTAACGTGGCACATTCGCTGAGCCCATCTATGGTCACGGCTCTTGCCGCAAATTTCAACGCGCTCAATCCGCCGCCACTCGGCGGCGCACCGCGGCAGCTCGTGGCGGCAGGCCAAAAAATCTTCCAAGACGGACTGCCGGATCAAGACATCGCGGCATGCGCCGCTTGTCACGGTCCCGATGCCGCAGGCTCCGGCATAATTCCTCGTTTGGCCGGTCAGCTTTATCCCTACGTCATCGACAAATTGGTCAATTGGGGTAAAGAACGCGGCCAAAATCCAAAAATCCCGGACACATCAGCAATCATGAGCCCGGTTGCGCACAGCCTCAACAAGCCGCAGATCGAAGCGGTTGCGGCTTATGTCAGTACTCTGAACTAGCCTCGGTCATCTGACCGCGGTGTGGAATGGAAAGTACTGACAGCAGGAAAAATGGGAACCGTCGAGAGACTTATTACCCTATCCAGCATTGTTCGCGCGGCCGGGAAACGGTTAGAGATTCCGGAAATCCAATAAGTGCCTCTCTTTTTAATCATGGGTGAGCCGTTCTATGACATTGGTCAAGGCCGAGATTGCCGAATAAGCTCCTCCGCTCTTATATGGGCAAGCGCTTCGTTTTCAGCGCGCCTGATCAAGGCATTGTTGCGAGATAATCTGCACACCAGAGAGTTCTGATACCAGCACCTACCAGATGAGCAATCGCGCGTTCAATTCGAAGGCGTCCGAGATATTTCCGCGAAGGCCATGCGCGATCTGGTTATCTCGCGTTCCTTTAAACTGATCCCAGGGTGCCTTGAAGTCAGCCGCCGCTTTGGCGTCGGAGCCGGTCATGCCAGCTAGCACAGAGTCCAGTTTGGTGCTTGCCTCTCGCATTTTCGCGTTCAGTGCATCCTGGGTGGACACGTCCTTTGCGTTTATCATCGAATACAGCGCCGTACGGCGCGTTCGCGAGCGCCGCGCAGACGTCACAGGCGGGGTCAAGCGGCTGGGTCCAAGGCCGAATATTGAAGCAACTGCGATCGATTGGCTGCTCGTCATAGCTAAATCCATCGAGGTTCTGAACTTGCTTCCTAGGCGTTGAGCCGCCTCAACTTCAGAAGCAGATTTCACTATGACCGCCGCGCAAGCGCGGCTTCTTCAAGTTCAAGTATGTTTCTACGCAGTGTACTGAATTGCTCTTCAAAATCTGCTTCCGACGGCGGACCGTATCGATCGGCGAGTGTTAACGCGATGTCGGCCCAATCTGCGGGTTGTAATGTGTCAAGAATTGCCGGGAAAATCACCTCGTCTTCTAAGGCAATGTGTTTTCTTTCATTGTCGATGAAGTCACGGACAATCCGGTCGACACTTTCACGTAGAAGCTCTTGATCATTCAGAACGTTGTCGATAGCTTGAGCGACACGGCGCAACCGCACTGCACCCTCGCGATGCTCAGCTTGAAGGTCGGCAACTGACGCTGCGCGACCTGGATCACACGCTTTAAACTTCTCGTAAATGATGTCTTCCTTTGGATGATGACAGGTATCGGGATACATTTTGAAGAACTCGAGAATTGCTCCAAAGACCTCGTAATCCGGACGTTCGCCCCGATCGAAGACAGCTAGCTCCTGTTCCATTACGCGGAGCAACTTTTCGATATTTCGATGTTCCTGACGCAGGATATCGATGACCTCGACCATCGCATCCTCCCATGGCGGGGTGTCAATGTAGATTAGACACAGCTTGATTTGCAGGCATTGAGGTAGATCAAGACGTAAGCAAAACCTCAGTCGGTATAGTCACAGTCTATTCGCCGCACCGAAGCCACATTGCAGTCATGGATCGGAGGACGTTAACGCGGGAAGCTACGACAAGGGGAATAACAAAAGCGGACCTGATCGAAGCCGCCGGCCGCGATCTTGGCGCATACATGCTCGCCGATTTGAACTAGGCGGTTGACCGCGAGGTCGAGAGGATGGGACCGCTAAAATTCAAGCTGACAATTCGACTGTCGTCTACTGAACGAGGTAATCATGCTGGTCTCAGTATACTTTGCCGCAGACGCGCAAGTGCTCTGATGCGCATCAATGGCGCTTTCTCGGTAGCAGTTTTAAACGATGCTTCAAAATGGGCTGGTGATGCGGGTCCTCAAAAATACACGTCCATGGCTCCCGCGCCGCGACCGTGAGGACACTGAATGCTTGGCATCGGGTTGCCGAAGCCGTCCGGGCTTAACCAGCCTTTTTGACCCAGAGTTTACACCATCCCGCCGGACTGATTTCACCGTCGACCAGCGTGCAGGCATTCGGCTCCTGGAATAGATTGCAGTTGCTGCACTGTTGATCGCCCTTTGGGGTTTCCTGATATTCAGCGATCTTCTGAGCCATCTTGGCGGAAGCCTTCTCAACTGGAGCCAGCGATGCCGCGGCTCCTGCTGCGCAGGCGAGGCTTCGAACGACAACGGCTCGTCTGGATAACGCACGCCACTGTATTCGCGAAATCCTATCCATTTCCACCTCCTTTTCTGTTACCTCTGAAATCTCGCCCCGCCTACCTGGAGAGGGCTTCATAACGATCCGTGCCATTGCTGTTCCCCCCCTTATTGCGCACTGTCTTT
>Ga0310910_10000107_pt1 | contig 37674 bp, 34 predicted proteins | sample GREbulkMGHF172_FD_203448 | JGI IMG/M metagenome (GOLD analysis project Ga0310910, IMG submission 203448) | Lab enrichment of tropical soil microbial communities from Luquillo Experimental Forest, Puerto Rico - GRE.bulkMG.HF172 | ecosystem: Environmental > Terrestrial > Soil > Tropical forest >... | reverse complement strand
GATCTACGCGTACCCCGTGATTACAGCACCAATACCTATTCGAACCCCGTCCGTTATCCTCAGGTGCGGCATGTCCGGCTTTCGTACCACAGCGCCGAGATCGTCGATCATTACGGCCGGGTGCAGGTCTTCGGGATCAAGTGGATCAGAACAGGCTTCGGCGTGCCGCGCCGGATCTTCGTGTGCTCTTGCGGTCGGGGCGCCGTTCGGCTGTTCGCTCGATATGGCACCTTCGCTTGCAAGGCTTGCCACAAGGCCCTCCACCTGTGTCAGCGGCAAAGCAGTAGGGGGCGCAAGCGCCTTCGGGCTTGCAAGCTGCGCCTGGAGCTCGGGGGGCTGCCTGACGTCAACGAGACGTTGGCCCCTAAGGTCAAATGGCGCCACCGCCGGACCACCAGCGCCTTCGCCGGCAGGTCCAGGCGCTAGAGGCGACGATCGGTTCCAGGCGCTTTCGCCATCCCCTGGATATCCGGGTTTTTGCCTATCACGTCGGTTAGCCAGGCGTCGGAACAGCCCAGGAACGGTTTGCTACCATTTTGCTACCCAACTCGGTAGCACAGGGTGAACCGAGATAGATCAAGACTGGCTCCTGGCCCGAAAAAACACAGACTAAACAACCCTCCTTGACATGGAGTGAGACTAGACAAGACAGGAATCACCGAAGTATCACATCGCCGCCGTCGCGCCACGATTCCTGCCGCACTTCGGCACTACCGTTCGATTCGGGGAAATCGCTGTAGGGAGGCGTTCTCATGTCCGCAGCCGTCGCGCTCGATGCGCTGGATCTTGCCGCGCTGCTGTGTTCCCGCGTTTGCCACGACCTGATCAGCCCGACCGGGGCGATCGTTAACGGGCTGGAAGTGCTGGAGGAGAACGGCAGTGACGAGGAGACGAAAACTTTTGCGCTCGATCTAATCAAGAAGAGCGCGAAGACCGCTTCGGCACGCCTGCAATTCTGCCGCTTGGCGTTCGGCGCCGCCGGCTCGGCAAACGCGCAGATCGATCTGGGCGACGCCCAAATCATGGCGCGCGCGTTCATCGAGGATGAGAAGACCACGCTTGCATGGAACTTGCCGCGCGTGCTGCTGCCGAAAAATCGGGTCAAGCTGCTGCTCAATATGCTGATCATCGCCGGCCAGACGATCCCGCGCGGCGGCGCGCTCACCGTCGATCCGGTCGGCGCGGGGGAGAGCATAGGCTTCCGTATTACCGCGCGTGGCATCAGCCTGCGCATCCCGCAGGCCGTTCCGGCCCTGCTCGAAGGCACTTCCGAGAACGGCTCGGTCGATGCGCACGCGATCCAGCCGTTCTATGCCGGCCTGCTTGCCCGCGCCTGCGGGGTCAAGGTCGAGCTGCGGGCCGAAGGCGACGCCATCATCGTCGCAACGCATTGATTGGCCGAGCCGGTCGTGACTACGACCGAGCCAGCTTGTCCTCGAACCAGCTCCACATGGTCGCACAGCCGAGCGTGAGATAATCGCGCTGGCAGTGTTGCGCCCCGCCCTCCTCACCCGTGAACACGCGCAGCGTCTTATCGCGCGATCCGCACGCGTCGTAGAGCGCCTGTGCATCCGCGAGCGGAATCTGCTCGTCGTCGGCGCCGTGCACCACCAGGAACGGGCACCGCATCTTCTGCACCACGCCGTCGAGCTTGAACGGCTCGAGCCGTTTCAATGCATCGTCGAGGCTTGTCGCGCCCAGAATCCACATGATGTGGTGACCCGGCACGGAGAGGGAAGCCTTGAACTGCGCCTCGATCCGCCGCTTCCAGACCGCGTGATAATCCCAGATCGCGCCCCAGGCGATGCAGGCGGCAAAACGCGGCTCGAGCGAAGCGCAGCGCGGGGCGTAATAGCCGCCCAGGCTGATTGCGACGATACCGATCCTTTTCGGGTCCACGTCGCCGCGTTTTTCCAGGAAATCGATGCAGGCGCCGCCGGCTTTCTCGTAATCATGGCGCAGCACGAGCCCGCGGAACCGGATCGCTTCGCCGGTACCTGGTCCATCCATGACCAGCACCGAGATGCCACGCTTGATCAAGTCGGGGACGCCGGCGAGATACTGGATTTCCTTGGTCACATCGAGACCGTCGAAAAAGACGACGCAAGGCGTGCGCGGCGATTTCGCATTCTGCGCGCGGACGAAGTAGCCGGGCAGGCTTGCGCCCTCGAACGGCACCTCGACGACCTCGATCTTGACGTCGGTCAGCGCAGCGAATTGGTGGAAGCAGTCGACCGCAATGCGGTAGGCCTTGAGAGCCTTGTCATCCTTCGGCGTGCGGAAACGCTCGCCCATCTGATAATAGTGGCAGGCGCGCAGATAGAACGTCGCAGCCGATACGCGGTGGGCGGATGCGCGAAAGCGCTCGGCGTGCGCGCGCACCTCGTCGGCGACGCGTACGCAGGCGTCGAACCAGGCTTCATCGTCGTCGGCGCCCTTGCCCGCGAGCAGGCGGCCGATCTTGTGCAGCTCGCTGATGTCGGCGCCGCCGTAGCTGCCGCGGCCGAGCATGTTCACGAACGCCGCCGACCAGCGATAATTGCCGGGGAAGTACATGAAGTATTTGGCCGGATGAAACATCGGCGCTTCTATCAATCCCAGGCCGGGGCGCGGCCGGCGGGATCGGCGATGCGGCCGTCGCGACGCTTGAGCGCCGCGATGCGATTCATTTCGTCGTCGCTCAGCGCAAAATCGAACACGTCGAGATTTTGCGCCATGCGCATGGCGTTGGAGGAGCGCGGGATCGGAACGACGTCGCCCTGCTGAACCAGCCAGCGCAGCGCGATTTGCGCGACCGACCGTCCCTTCTGCTTCGCGATGTCGGCGAGAACCGGATCGCTAAGCAGCCGGCCGCGGCCGAGCGGGCAATAGGCCGTGAAGATCAGCCCGCGCCGGCGGCACGCCTCCAAGAGCTTGGTCTGGTCGAGATAGGCGTGATACTCCGCCTGCAGGGTGACCAGGGGCTCCGGTGACAGGTGGATCGCTTCGTCGAGCAACGCGATGTTGAAATTCGCAACCCCGATATGGCGCGCCAACCCCTGCCGCTTCGCTTTGGCGAGCGCGGCCACGGGCTCACGCAGCGGAATCTCGGGGTTAGGCCAATGGATCATCAGGAGATCGACGTAGCCGACGCGGAGTTTTTTAAGGCTTTCATCGATCGAGCGCGCGAAATCGTCGGTCCGCAAATATTCATGTGACACTTTTGTGGTCAGGAAGATCTCTTCGCGCCGCAGCCCCGAGGCGCGCATGCCTTCGCCTACGCCGCGCTCGGTGCCGTATTTCCAGGCCGTGTCGATCAGCCGATAGCCCAGCTTGAGCGCAGTCGCAACGATCTCGCCACAGTCGCCGAGAGAGGACGTGCCGAACCCGATCGCCGGCATTTGCGCGCCGTGCGCGGACAAGGTGCGAACGCTATGAACCGCTGCCGACATTGAGGGAACGCGTTAGCGCGGGGATGAGCGAGCGCGCACTTTACGGTCCGCGCGAGCGCGGTCAATCCGTTGCCAAGCCAGCATTGAACCTGTCGTCCCGGCCGAGCGAACCGAGAGCGTGACCCATACTCCCGTGCCTTCGCGAGGCTACGGAGGTATGGGTCCCCGCTTTCGCGGGGACGACATCAGAGGAGTTATCTCACGCCGGAATGCGCGCCTCGTCCTCGGCCGGCTCGCGCAGGACGTAACCGCGGCCCCAAACCGTCTCGATGTAGTTCTTGCCGCTCGAGGCGTTGGCGAGCTTCTTGCGCAGCTTGCAGATGAAGACGTCGATGATCTTGAGCTCGGGCTCGTCCATACCGCCGTAGAGGTGATTGAGAAACATCTCCTTGGTCAGGGTGGTGCCCTTGCGCAGGCTCAGGAGCTCCAGCATCTGGTACTCCTTGCCGGTGAGGTGCACGCGCGCACCGCTCACTTCCACGGTCTTGGTATCGAGATTGACCAGGAGGTCGCCGGTCTGGATCACGGACTGGGCATGGCCCTTCGAGCGGCGCACGATGGCATGGATGCGCGCCACCAGCTCGTCCTTGTGGAACGGCTTGGTCATGTAGTCGTCGGCGCCGAAGCCCAGCCCGCGCACCTTATCCTCGATGCCGCCAAGCCCGGTGAGGATCAGAATCGGGGTCTTGACCTTGGAAACGCGCAGCGTGCGCAGCACCTCGAAGCCTGACATATCCGGCAGATTCAGGTCGAGCAGGATGATGTCGTAATCATAGAGCTTGCCGAGATCGACGCCCTCTTCGCCCAGATCCGTCGTGTAGACGTTGAAGCTCTCGGACTTGAGCATCAGCTCGATGGATTGAGCGGTGGCGCTGTCGTCCTCGATCAGCAATACGCGCATGCCAGTCCCCTTCCTCGGCCCGTCGGGCTCAGGTCGGCACGCCGCAGCGGCGGCCCACGACAACGCTTTGGGACAAACCGAATCGCAACCCTAACGACGCAAGGTCAGCAGCAGCTGATTCCAGCGTGCATGCGCGCGATGAGCCACCCCCGACGAATCGCTCTAACATATTGCCTACAGATTGTTTTTTTTCCAAGCGGCGTCTCATGTGCGGCGTGAAGCGTTGACTGTAAGTGATGCTGAAAGTTGGCCGATCGGTCGCGGCTGAACGGGCGGCAGGCCCCCGAACTCCCATAAGGTGACGCAATCATTAACGACCCGGGTAAATACGAAGTTAAGAGGCCGACGTTCGCCAACTGCCCGCGCCTCGGCGAGCGGCGGCGGAAACCGAAAACTAACGGTGCTGCGCCACAATCCATGGCGGGATGGGGTGATGCGGTTCGTTCCGCTTAAGGCCGAGCGAGCCGTCGTCTGGATGTGGTCCCGTATTCCGGGGCTTCGGGGGAGTACCAGTCGATGAAGTCACGCGAGACGCTCATTCGCCTGAACAAGTTTCGGGTCGAGGAGAGACGGCGCAGAATCGCGCAGATCGAAACCATGATCACCGAGTTCGAGCGAATCGCCGGTGACCTCGACCGCGAGATCAAGGTCGAGCAGGATCGCGTCGGCATCCATGACCCCGCCCATTTCGCCTATCCGACCTACGCCAAGGCGGCGATGCAACGGCGCGAGAACCTCAAGCGGTCCGCGGGCGAGCTTAAAATCCAGCTCGCCGATGCCAAAAGCGCCCTGGAAGAGGCTTTCGCGGACATGAAGAAGATCGAACTGCTCGATGAGCGCGATCAGATGCGGGAGCGCCCAGAGGACGGGCGCGAGCAGCCTGACCTTTCAGGCGCGGCAATGATCCGCAACGGCGCAAGCGCCTAATTCCGACTCCGGCACGCCGTACTTTTCCGGGTTGGTCGTCGCGGGCGTGCCGACCGCGTCCGGTGGAACTTGCCATTACTCGCATTCCGTCTCGACGAACGCCTGTTGCGGCGGCCATAATCATCGGCGGCAAAGACAGGATCGGGGCAAGGCCAGTTCCTCCAATGACGACGCCCGTTGAAGTCACCTGGCTGCTGACGGCGGTCGGCAAGGGCGATGCGGCCGCCTTCGAACGCCTTTACGCCGCGACCTGCGCCAAGCTTTACGGCGTTATATTGCGCATCCTACGACGACACGACCTCGCCGCCGATGTCATGGAGCAGGCTTACCTGCAAATCTGGCGTAGCGCCGGCGAGTTCAATCCGGACCTTTCCACCCCGCTCGCCTGGATGGTGGCGGTCGCCCGCGCGCTGGCGATCGACCTCTCGCGCCGTCGGCAAGCCGCCGACGAGCAGCGCGAGCCCGACCTGATCGACGAGAGCGAAGGGCCAGCCACGGTGCCCCGGCACCAGCTCACCGACGATCTCAAGCGGTTGCTCACCTGCATCGGGCGGCTGGAGCCGGAGCGCCAGCGCATGCTGCTGCTTGCCTATTATGGAGCATTCAGCCGCGAGCAGCTTGCCGCCAAGCTCGACATGCCCGTCGATCTGCTGAAGGCATCGCTGCGCCACAGCCTGACCGAGGTCGAGCAATGTCTGAACTCGTGAACGGCAGCGACGCGCCCAACGTCATTGCTGGCGAGTACGTGCTCGGCACCCTCGATGGCGACGAGCGCATGCACGTCCAAAGCCTGCTCGCTTCGGACGCGGAGTTCGCGGCCAAGGTCAAGGTCTGGGAGCGTCGGTTGGGTGAGCTGCACCTGATGGTCGAGCCGGTCGAGCCGGATCGCGCCATTTGGGAGCGCATCAAAACCAAGCTGCCCGGGGTCCAACAGCAGACCCAACCTGCGGAGCCGCAACAGGCCGAGCCTGAACCCGCGGAGCCTGAACCCGCGGAGCCGCAGCAGGCTGAGCCTGAACCCGCCGCCGCGCAGCCCGTGGAGCCCGCCCCCGCAGAGCACGTTTCTGCGGAGCACGCTCCCGCCGCGCCGGCAGACGATGCCTTGGCCCGCCGCCTCGACGCAGCCATCGCCGCGATCTCGGAGGCGGCATCGGCTGCGCCAGCGGAACTGGCGTCAAGCGAAGGCGCGGCGGCCGATGCGAGTGTAGCCCCCTCGCCCCCCGTTACGGAGCCGCTGGCGCCGCCGGTCATGCCGACGCCGCCGCTCGAGCACGAGGAGCATCGCGTCCGGCGGCGGCTTGCGGGTTGGCGCGCGTTTGCCGTCCTGATGATTCTGCTCGTGCTGGCGATGGCGGCGCTCGTTGCAGCGTGGCGCTTTGCTCCAGATCGCGTCCCACCCGCCCTGCAGCCAGTCGCGCTGCTGCGGCTCGTCGGCGTGAACCTCGCGCCGCCCTCGCCGCCGACTCCGGTCCGCCGGCCGCTGCCGCCCGGGTCTCAATTCGACGAATAGGCGCAAATGAAAAGCGCGCCGGCTGGCGCGCTGGAGGGTGGCAACGGACGGGAGCGTCAGCGGATCGCGTGATTGGCTGCGGCAGAGGCCGTCAGCGGCTTGCCAGGCTTGATCACGGTGGTTTCCAACCGGCCGCTTGCAGCGCTGGAGTCATCGCCAACGCGGGCGGCCAGTCCGATGCCGGTTACCAGCATCGCGCACATTAGCGAAACGATGACGATTTTCAGGTGCGTCGCGCGGTCCGCGGCAAATAGCGACGAATTGTTCATCTTACCCCTCCCCGTTCGGCTATTAGTCGCGCTGACCCCGGAGGAGGTTCACGGGATCACGACGAGCTGTCGTCTTTGCTCAACCGCCGGGGCCTCAGGACCAAAATCAAGCAATTCCAAAGCCTTGGGGCTTAAGCGACGATCGAAGATCAGGGCCGCGCTCCCAATCCGGCCGCCGCAAAGGACAACCCAGCCATGGCATTCACGCTCTACAACGCGCCGCAATCGACCTGCAGCCAGCGGGTGCGCTTCGTGCTCAACGCCAAGGACCTCCCATTCCAGGAAAAGCGGCTCGATCTGCTCGCGGGCGACCAGCTCAAGCCCGACTACCTCAAGCTCAACCCGAACGGCGTCGTGCCCACCCTCGATCATGACGGCGCGATCGTCGTCGATTCCTCGGTAATCATCGAATATCTCGACGAGATAGCCCCCGAGCCGGTGAGCTTGACGCCGCAGGCCGCAGTCGCACGCGCCAAGATGCGCACGTTGCTGCGCTTCGTCGACGAGATGCCGGCCGCCGCGGTGCGGGTGCCAACCTTCAATCTCGCCTTCCTGCCGCGCTTTGCGGCCATGAGCGAGGCCGAATTCCGCGCCTTTGCCGAATCAAAGCCGCTGCGCAAGGAATTCATGCTGGCGATGGGACGCACGGGCTTCTCGGAGCAAGAGATGAACGCGGCGCTCGACCGCATGCGGCGTACCTACGAGCGCATGGATGTGGCCATTGCCGAGAGCGGCGGCCCATGGCTGTTGGGCGAGCGCATCACGCTCGCCGATGTCGCGCTGATGCCCGCACTCGTGCGTATGGCCGATCTCGGCCTCGACACGATGTGGCAAGGCACGCCACGGGTGGTGCGCTGGTTCGATGAAATCCGCGCGCACCCCCGTTCAAGCCGACCTATTATCCGGGATCGCTGTTGACGGAGCAGTTTCCGCACCTGCGGCAGCGGCAAGCGATGCGGCAATGAATCCGAGCGTCAGTCTCTAGCGCGCCGGACCCTTTTCTTCGCCCCGCCGGAGAACACGGCCCGGCAGCCCGGGCTCAGATAACGCCGATGCTGCGCCATGCAGGCGGTGATGCGCTGAACATCGGGCACGTACTGATTGCACAAGCGCATCGCGTCACCCTCACAGGCGGCACGTTGCTCGGGCGTCCCCTGCGCGGCCGCCGGCTGCCCCGTCAACATAAGCCCGATCAGCGCGGCGACGCCAAGGACCGATGCGCGATGCAGCCGTGGCCAAAAAACTCTCATGGTCGATTCTCCCTTCCCGTTGTTCGAATCCAGTTTCCGTTAGTTCAGCAACCGTGGCAACAGCGGCAGCAAGGTTGCTCCCAGAAATGATTGTGGTGTTGAGGCCAAGCGACAGCGCCGGACGCGGCGCGCCTAAGCCCGATGAACGCGCGGCTAATGCGTTTCAATATTTGTGGCTGATGGGCAGCTCCTCGGCCGGGAACAGCGTGATCACGCGGCAGCCCTTGTCCGTGACCACAACCTCCTCCTCGATACGCGCCGCGGAATAGCCGTCGGTTGCGGGGCAGTACGTTTCCAGCGCAAACACCATGCCTTCCTTGATCTCGGTCGGATGCTCGAGCGAGACCACCCGCGAAATGATCGGCCGCTCATGCAAAGCGAGGCCCAGCCCATGGCCGAATTGCAGGCCGAAGGCCGCCATCTCGTCCGGAAAGCCAAAGTCCGGCGCCTTCGGCCAGACGCTGCACACCTTGTCGGTGGTGACGCCCGGCTTGATCAGCGCGATCGAGTTGTCGAGCCATTCGCGCGCCTTCTTGTAGGCGTCGTGCTGCGCGGGAGTGGCGCGTCCCACATTGAAGGTGCGGTAGTAGCAGGTGCGGTAGCCCATGAACGACTGAAGAATATCGAAGAACGCCTGGTCGCCGGGACGCAGCATGCGGTCGGTGAAATTGTGCGGGTGCGGATTGCAGCGCTCGCCGGAGATGGCGTTGATCGCCTCGACATCATCGGAGCCATGCCGATAGAGGAACTCGTTCACCTTGGCGACGATGTCGTTCTCGCGAATCCCCGGCTTGAGCTCCTCGTCGATCAGGTGGTAGGCGCCGTCCACCATGGCGGCGGCGCGGTTGAGCAGCGCAATCTCGTCGATGTTCTTGATCTCGCGCGCCTCCAGCATCACCTGCTGGCCGTCTTTGACCTTGAGCCCGGCCTTCTCCAGCTCAAACATCATCGGCGGCTCGATGATGTCGACCCCGACCGGCATCTTGTGGGCGCCCGCCTGCTTGATCAGCGAGGCGATTTCCTTGGCGTGCCGCTCCATCAGGCCGAACGCCGGATTGACGGTGCCGCGCAGGCCGATCAGTCCGGCCTTGCAGTTCTCTGGCTTGAGCCACGGCGTGTAGAGCTTGTGGTGCACCGCGGCCGATCCGAAGTCCCACAGAATCGGATCGTCCGAGTCGCGCGTGAGCAGCGCCCAGCGACACAGCTTGTCGCGCTCCCATTCGCCAATCTTGGTGGAGGTGATGTAGCGGATGTTGTTGACATCGAATACGAGCAGGGCCCCCAGCTCGGATTTGTCCAGCGCCTGCTTGACGCGACTCAACCGGTAGCGGTGCAGCCGGCGGTAATCGACGCGCTCCTCGAAATCGACGCCCATGGTGCCGAGCGCCGGCAGCGCGCGCGCCCAGTTGTAGCGCGGATTGATGTCGTCGGCGCTGATCTTGCGGACGGTCTCATCCATGGCTCGTCTCCTCGGGATGGTGCTGCTGGCCTGCCGATCCAGCGGCGGGCGTTGCGCGAATTATAGCGTGCGTGCTGCGCTCAAGGGTACCGCGTTGTTGCGGGCGGCGTCGACCATCTGCATAATCCGATATTGTTCGATGTTCCCGGAGGCGCCGCAGCGCGGTGAAGTCGGTGTGCGCACGGCATCTGCGCCGAAGTTTGATGCGCGCGCGGCGATCGAGGCGATACCGCGCAGCTACAACTTTGCCGCGGATATCATCGAGCGCAATCTGCGTGCCGGGCGGGCGGATAAGCCCGTCTATATCGATCCGCGTGGCGTGTGGAGCTATCGGCAACTGGCCGAGCGCGTGGACCGCTTCGGCCATGTGCTGCGTTCCGCGGGGATCCACCGCGAGCAGCGTATCCTGCTCGCCCTCCTCGACACCGTCGACTGGCCCACCTCATTTCTCGGCGCCATCAAAAGCGGAATCGTGCCGGTGCCGGTCAATACGTTGATGACCGAGGACGACTACCGGTTCATGCTCGCCGACAGCCGCGCACAAGTGCTCGTCGTGTCGGAGGCGCTGTTTCCGAAATTCGCCAAGCTGATCGAGTCGAGCCCCGATCTCGTCCAGGTGATCGTCTCCGGCCAGAACGGCCACGGCTATCCGCGAATGGAGGATTTGCTGGCCAATGCGCAGCCGGAACCCTACACCGCGCCGACGACCTGCGACGACATGTGCTTCTGGCTCTACACCTCGGGCTCGACGGGCAAGCCCAAGGGCGCGGTGCACATCCATTCGAATCTGCGCCTCACCGCTGATCTCTACGCGGGCGGCGTGCTCGGCCTGAAAGAGAGCGATGTCTGCTACTCCGTCGCGAAACTGTTTTTTGCCTATGGACTTGGCAATGCGCTGACCTTTCCCATGGCGGTCGGCGCAACCACCGTCCTCTCGCCGGAACGACCGACGCCGGAGAGCGTTGCCGCGATCCTGCGGCAGCATCCGGTGACGGTGTTCTACGCGGTGCCGACCTTCTATGCCGCCTTTCTGGCGAGCCTCAATGCACCCGCGCGCTCGGACATCAAGCTGCGATACTGCATTTCCGCCGGTGAGGCGCTGCCACCCGATATCGGCAAGCGCTGGAAGGAACGTTTCGGCGTCGACATCCTCGATGGGATTGGCTCGACCGAGATGCTGCACATCTTTCTCTCGAACTATCCCGGCGACGTCAAATACGGCACCACCGGCAAGCCGGTGCCGGGCTATGAGGTCCGCCTGGTCGATGACGACGGTAATGTCATCACGGGCAAAGGCGAGATGGGCGAATTGCAGGTGCGCGGGCCGACCGCCGCCGTCATGTATTGGAACAATCGTGAGAGAACACGCGAGACGTTTTTGGGCGAATGGACCCGCTCCGGCGACAAATATGTCCAGGACGAAGACGGCTATTACGTCTACTGCGGGCGGCGTGACGACATGCTCAAGGTCGGTGGCATCTACGTCTCGCCGTTCGAGGTCGAGGGAGCGCTCTGTACACACGCAGACGTGCTCGAGGCCGCGGTCGTGGCCTGGCCTGATGACGATGCGCTGGTCAAGCCCAAGGCGTTCGTAGTGCTCAAGTCGGCGGACAAGGCATGCGCGGAACTTGCCCGGACGCTGCAGGAGCACGTGAAGGCGGTGCTCGCGCCTTACAAATTTCCGCGCTGGGTCGAATTTCGCACCGAGTTGCCGAAGACGGCGACGGGCAAGATCCAGCGATTCAAGCTGCGCGCGGAGAGCCCGCGCTGAGCTGCCAGCACTCTCACCTTCCATCGATTTCCGAAATGCGGCAGTGCTTCGATTGACCGCGCCGGTATAGTGCACTATAGTGCATGAATTATAGTTCCGAGGCGATTGAATGGCCGGAGTAAATGCAACGCCCAAAGGCGTGTCGCCGACGCCAGCCGAGCGGGTCGAGCACGACACCTTCCTCGCCGGAGTAGCCCGCTCGGTGCGGCTTTCCCGCGCCAAGCGCGGGATGACACGACGCCAGCTGGCGCAGGAATCGGGCGCCTCCGAGCGCTATCTCGCCCAGATCGAGAGCGGACAAGGCAATCCCTCCGTGCTCATCCTGCGGTCGATCGCGCAGGCGCTCGACGTTCCGATCATCGAATTGCTGCCGCGCAACAACGGCCGCACGGCAGCGATGCGGCATATCCTCGACGCGCTCGCGCGGCTGCCGGTGGCGGAGCTTCCCGCCGTGGGCGACTGGATCGAGAGTCGCGCCACCCACCATGCCGCGCCCGACCGCACACGGCGCATCGCGCTGGTCGGCTTGCGCGGAGCCGGCAAATCTACGCTCGGGCAGCGCCTGGCGCAGGCGCTTGGCTACCCGTTCATCGAGGTCGACCGCCTGGTCGAGCAGGACTACGGAGCGCGCATCCCCGACCTGATCGAAATGGCAGGGCTTGCCACCTTCCGCCGTTACGAGCGCGCATGCCTCGAGCGCGTGATCGATGAGCATCAGGCCGCTGTGATCGCGACCGCAGGCGGCATCGTCTCGGATGCTGAGACCTATGCGCTGCTGCTGCGCCGCACCCATGCGATCTGGATCAAGGCGCAGCCGGAAGAGCATATGAGCCGCGTGATGAAACAGGGCGACTTTCGGCCGATGGCACAGAACCGCGAGGCCATGGCCGATCTCATTGCCATTCTTGAGGCGCGCCGTGCCGATTACGCGCGCGCGCACGCGCAACTCGATACCTCGGGCGATACGGTCGAGCGCAGCTTCGAGAAACTGCAGGAGATTGCACGGCGTTATGTGGACGGAGCGCGGCAGTGAGTCTGCGAGCGAGATCACAGGCGGTGTCCGCGATGCTTGCCGACCAAGGCTTCCTCGATCTCGGCGATGCGCGGCTCGAATACCGCATGATCGGGCCGCGCCCGAATGAGGCGCCGACCCTCGTGCTTCTGCACGAGGGATTGGGCGCGGTCGCCAGCTGGGGCGACTTCGCCGATCGGCTTTCCGCGGCGACCGGCACCGGCGTTTTCGCCTATTCGCGCGCCGGCTATGGTCGCTCGTCGCCGTCGCAGTTGCCGCGGCCGGTTTCGTTCATGCATGACGAGGCGTGCAAGGTGTTGCCGCGCGTACTCGACGCCGCAGGCTTCCGCCGCGGCCTTCTCGTCGGGCACAGCGATGGCGCATCGATCGCCGCCATTTACGGAGGCAGCGTGCAGGATCATCGCGTCCGCGGCCTCGCGCTGATCGCGCCGCACTTCATCACCGAGGACATGGGCATCGCCGAAATCGCCCGCACCAAGGCCGCATTCGACGAAGGTCCGTTGCGTGCCAAGCTCGCGCGCGTGCACGCGGACCCCGACAACGCCTTCCACAGCTGGTGCGGTCCATGGCTCGATCCCGAGTTCCGCAACTGGGATATCCGCGACGCGCTTGCCCATATCCGCGTGCCGATGCTGATCGTCCAAGGCGAAAACGACCAGTACGGCACCGTGCGGCAGATCGAGGTGGCCCAGGAAGAGTGCTACTGCCCGGTCGAGGTCGCGCTGTTGCCGAACACGCAGCACGCGCCGCACCGGGAGGCAACGGATGCGACGCTGCGCGCGATCGCTGAATTCACCAACCACCTCCTTCGCGATCACCATGAAGGCGATGTCACCGCGCATGCGGCAGAATGATGTGGTGAGACCCATGGCCGAAGCAGAGCGCAGGTTGAGCAACGGCAAGCGGCGGATCGATTTCCAGACCGATCCTTCGCAGTACCGCCATTGGAAGCTTACCGTCGATGGCAATGTCGCGACCTTGACGATGGACGTTGACGAAAAGGCGACGCTGTTCGAAGGCTACGAACTCAAGCTGAATTCCTATGATCTCGGCGTCGACATCGAGCTTGCCGATGCGATCGAACGGCTGCGCTTCGAACATCCCGAGGTCAAGGTGATCCTGCTGCGCTCGGGCAAGCCGCGTGTGTTCTGCGCCGGCGCCAATATCCGCATGCTGGCCGGCGCCACGCATGCGCATAAGGTCAATTTCTGCAAATTCACCAACGAGACCCGGAACGGCATCGAGGACGCGAGCGAGAGTTCGGGGCTTGCGACAATCTGCGTGATCAACGGCACCGCTGCCGGCGGCGGCTACGAGCTGGCGCTCGCGGCGGACCACATCATGCTGATCGACGACGGTTCGTCAGCGGTCTCGCTGCCGGAATTGCCGCTGCTGGCGGTGCTGCCTGGAACCGGTGGGCTCACCCGCGTGACCGACAAGCGCAAGGTGCGCCGCGATCTTGCCGACGCCTTCTGCACCACCGAGGAGGGCGTCAAGGGCCGCCGGGCGGTGGATTGGCGTCTGGTGGACGAAGTCGTGCCCGCCTCGAAGCTCGAAGAGGTCGTGAGCAAGCGCGCAGAGGAATTCGCAGCGCGATCGAAGCGCTCTGACGGCGCCGAAGGCATCACCCTTACGCCGCTTGAGCGCAAGCGCTCCGACAACCGCGTCGAATACGGGACGTTGACGGTGGAATTCGATCGGGCGCAACGGCTGGCAACCGTCGCCGTGCAAGGGCCCGACGCAGGGCCGCCCGCGTCCGCCGAGGCGATGCGCGAGCAGGGCACGGATTTCTGGCCGCTTGCGCTCGCGCGCGAGCTCGATGACGCCATTCTCGACATTCGCGCCAACGAGCTCGACACCGCTGCGATCATCTTCAAGTCGTCCGGCGATGCCGTGCAGGTGCTCGCCTACGATGCGTTCCTCGATGCTAACCGGGATCATTGGCTGGCGCGCGAAATCAGAAGCCTTTGGAAGCGCGTGCTCAAACGCGTCGATCTCACCTCGCGTTCGCTGGTGACGCTGATCGAGCCCGGCTCCTGCTTCGCCGGCACGCTCGCGGAACTAGCGTTGGCCAGCGATCGCTCATACATGCTGCTGGGCAAGCGCCCCGGCGACAACAAGCCGCCGGCGACGCTTACACTCGCGCCGACCAATTTTGGCGCCTATCCGATGGCGAACGGGCTTTCCCGGCTGGCGAGCCGCTTTCTCGCCGATCCGGCCAATCTCGATCGGGCAAAGGCGCGGACCGGCGAGCAACTCGACGGCGAAGCGGCGCAGGATTTGGGCCTCGTCACCTTCGCGCTCGACGACATCGACTGGGAGGACGAGATCCGCGTGTTTCTAGAGGAGCGCGCGAGCTTTTCCGCGGATGCGCTCACCGGCCTTGAAGCGAACCTGCGCTTCGCCGGGCCGGAAACCATGGAGTCGAAAATCTTCGCGCGCCTCACCGCCTGGCAGAACTGGATTTTCCAGCGCGCCAACGCGGTCGGCGAGGAAGGCGCGCTCAAACGCTACGGCACTGGACAGAAGCCGGTGTTCGACACGCGCAGAGTCTGAGGACAGAGGTCAGACGGCGAAGGCCGCTTTCCCATTCCGTCATTCATCCTCCGAAAGGAGTCCGTCATGAGCGAGATCGTCAACGTCGACTTTTCGACCAAGATCCCGAACAACGTCAGTCTCACCGAGGATCGCCAGGTGCTGCGCGCGTTGGAGCGCTGGCATCCCGGCTATCTCGACTGGTGGATGGAGATGGGACCGAACGGATTCCAGAACTCGCTGGTTTACCTGCGCACCGCGGTCTCCGTCGATCCGAAGGGCTGGGCCAAGTTCGACTACGTGCGAATGCCGGAATATCGCTGGGGCATTCTCCTGGCGCCGATGGAAGAAGATCGCAAAATTCCATTCGGTCAGCACTATGGCGAGCCCGCTTGGCAGGAGGTGCCGGGCGAATATCGCGCCATGCTGCGCCGCCTCGTCGTGATCCAGGGCGACACCGAGCCGGCTTCCGTCGAGCAGCAGCGTCATCTCGGCAAGACCGCGCCGTCGCTCTACGACATGCGCAACGTGTTCCAGGTCAACGTCGAGGAAGGCCGGCATCTCTGGGCCATGGTCTACATTCTGCAGAAATATTTCGGGCGCGACGGCCGTGAGGAAGCCGAGCAGTTGTTGCAGCGCCGCTCCGGCGACGCCGACAAGCCGCGCATGCTCGGTGCGTTCAACGAGGCGACGCCGGACTGGCTTTCGTTCCACATGTTCACCTTCTTCACCGACCGCGACGGCAAGATGCAGTTGGAAAGCCTCGCCCAGTCCGGCTTCGATCCGCTCTCGCGCACCTGTCGGTTCATGCTCACCGAGGAAGCGCATCACATGTTCGTCGGCGAGACCGGCATCGGCCGCACCATTCAGCGCACCTGCGAAGCGATGAAGGCGGCCGGCATCGAGGATCCCTACCAGACCGACAAGATCCGCGACCTCGGCGTCATCGATCTGCCGACCATGCAGAGGAAGCTTAATCTGCACTATTCGCTGTCGCTCGATCTGTTCGGCTCCGAGGTTTCTACCAACGCCGCCAACGCGTTCAACGCGAGCCTCAAGGGTCGCTACCAGGAAACCAAGATCGATGACGACCACAGGCTCGAGCATTCCACCTATCCGGTGCTCAAGCTGGTCGATGGCGCGATCAAGCGCGCCGACGAGCCGGCGCTCACCGCCGTCAATATGCGCCTGCGCGATGACTACACGGCCGACTGCCAGCGCGGCCTCGACCGCTGGAACAAGATCATCGATCGGATCGGTACGCAGTTTAAATTCGAGCTGCCGCACGTCGCCTTCCACCGCCACATCGGCGAGTTCAAGGACATCAAGGCGGCGCCGACCGGCGAGATGGTCGACGATGCGACCTGGAACGCGCAAAAGGACAAGTGGCTGCCCTCGACGCAGGACGGCGACTTCATCCAGAGCCTGATGAAGCAGGTGGTCGAACCCGGCAAATTCGCGAGCTGGATCGCGCCGCCGCGCGTCGGCATCGACAACAAGCCGGGCGATTTCGAATACGTGAAGATCGCGGCGTAGCGCACCCCCTCGTCTAGTCCGGGGCTGTCACGGAACAGGCCGCTTCGCAGCCGCTGCTGTTTTATTCTCCTGTTATTTACAGGAGCCCAGCGCCGTCGGGCCCTGTAAACAACGGCCGATGATCAAGCGGCGGCCACTCACGCCTCTGTTCCGTTTGGCTCGCCCCGCTCCCCGTGACCGAGTTGGTCAGCACGCGTCGTCCAACAACGACCCACGCCCGAACCCTCCCCCACAAGGGGGAGGGAGCGCACCGAGATTGCCGCTCGGCCTTGCCCCTCGAACCTCGCCCACATCGGGCCGCGCATGAAAACAGTCCGCGGCGGTTTCCCGCTGGGCCTTCGGCACACTTTCCAATCGTAACTAAAGTATACCCGAATCGTGTTACATACACAAGTCACATTTTGCGTTAGCGGCAAGATTTTTCCCTCCACCCGCTGTGCCGGCAGCGCAACAAAGATGCGCGCTTCTGTAAAGAACAGGAAAAGAACAGGAGGATGCGGGTTGGACTGCACCCTTCGGCTGAGACACGAAACTGGAGACTCATTGCGGTTACTGTTGACGCGGTAAGTCACGTCACGAACCGCTGGTATTAGGTCTCCGGCGGGATCACGACGCAGTAAAGGTGCTCCGGCCGTCCGTCGAATTTGAAGGGCGTGCAGACGTGAAACCCGAGATCCGGCGCTGCTTGCTTGAGGATCTTGCCGGGCGGCACCGAAATCCAGGCGCCGTTGACCAATACCTCGTAATGATCATCGACCTGCCGGCCGGACGTCGGGCGGCAGTCGGTCATGTTGCAGCACGAGGTCTTGGTGTCGGGGCGCACCAGCGTTTGGTAGAAGCTCTGATGCCACCTGTCGTGCTGGTGGCCGAAATAACCGTCTTGCGCCAGCGCGGCGCTACACCAAAACGGCGCAAGCGCAATGCCCAGCTTCGCAACGAAGCTCATTACGGGTCTCCTTCCGAGACGAGCCCGCTCCCGAGCCAATAAACCATCGGCCGTCGCATCGGTTCCGCGACGGTTCCCGCAGCACAGCCATGATAACGATAATGTCGGCTAGGCTACTTTTTACGCTGCAAACGCGGCGCCGCCGAATTTCGGGAATGGTCGATGGCAAGCTGTCCGGAAGCGCAGAATACAAATTAAAGGCGTGCCGATTACGCGCTCACTCCGCCGCCTCGCCGCGCGCGACCGCATCCCACCACGGGCACACGCCCGGCATGGGCCGGTAATTGCCTTCGATCACGTTGACCGGCTTGCGCAGCCCGCTGGCGGCGGCGGCGATGCGAACGTTGCGCGCCTCGCCGCGTTTTTCCGGGGTGAGCCACATGCGCTCGTGCCCCCACATGCTCGGGCCCCAGGTGACTTCTTCCGGCTCCCAATTCTCGACGTCGATGACGCGTCCACCCCAACCGTATTCGACCATGAAGCCGGACGGCGAATTGGCGTAGAACGAGGTGACCTCGTCGTTGATGTGGCGGCCGAGCGTCGTGCCGATGCGGCCCGTCTCGCCGAGCGCGAGATCGTAGCACTGCCCGACGTCGTCGAGGCTGTAGAGCTCGACCATCAAGTGGTGCGTGGCGTCGCGGCCAGTCTCGATGAAAGCGATCGAGTGGTGGCGTGGATTGGCATGAAAGAAATACGCGTTGAACGGCCGCACCATGTAATCCGACAGCCGGAAGCCGAGGATGTCGCGATAGAACGGCACCGCATCGTCGATGTTCTTCACGTGCAGCACGGCGTGGCCCATGCCGAGCGGACCGGTGCGAAAGCCAGAAATGGAGCGGCCCGGCTTGAACGGCTCGGTCGTGGTCTCGGGCCCATGAAAAATTTCAATGCGGTTTCCGAGCGGATCGGCGAGCACGATCAGATCCTTGACCCGGCGCTCGTCGGCGAGCGCGCGCGAGCCGCGCGCGACCTTGACGCCGCCCTTTTCGAGCCGCGCCGCAAAGCGATCGAGCGTCGCGGCATCCACCACCTCCCAACCAAAAAAGGCGACGCCCTCCCCGCCGTCCTCACTCACCACCACGCGCTGCTTGCGATCGTCCATGCGCAGCGCGAGATGCTTGCCGGCCTTGTCGACGAGCTGCATTCCCAAAAACCTAGTGCCGAAGCTCGTCCAATCCTCAAGCGATTTCGCGCGAATGCCGACGTATCCGAAACCTTGGATGTCCATGGCCGGCTCCGTGCTGGGGCCTTAATCCTGCAACGGAATATGGGCCTCGCGGATGACCTTGGCAAATGCCGCGAGATCCGTCTTGAACCGCGCCTCGAATTCCTCAGGCGTGCTGCCGACCGGCTCGTTGCCCATTGCCGTGATGCGCTCCGCCACATCTGGAATGGCGAGGACCTTCGCGGTTGTCCGCGCGAGCAAGCGGACGATTTCGGGCGGCGAACGCGCCGGCAGGAAAAACCCCTGCCATCCTGATACCTCGAATCCGGGCAGCGCGTCCTCGGCTATGGTTGGCACATCCGGCAGTGCCGCGACGCGGCTCGCGCTTGTCACCGCCAACGCGCGCAGTTGACCGCCCTCGATCAGCGGACGCGCGGTCGCCACCGGCACGATGGCCACGTCGACCTCGCCGGCGATCAGCGCGGCGTTGAGCGGCGCGTCGCCGCGATAGGGCACCGCCTGGATATCGATTCCCGTCGCGTGCTTGAGCATCTCCATCGTCAGATGCAAGGCATTGCCGACGCCGGACGATCCGTAGTTCAGTGCGCCCAGCTTGGACCTGGCGAGCGCGCTCAATTCCTTGAGCGATGTAACCGGCAACTTGGGATTGGCCACTAATACGGTGGACGTGGCGACGAGCTGCGTGACCGGGATGAAATCGCGCACAGCGTCGAACGGCAAGGTGCGATAGAGCGCCGGACTGATCGCCTGTCCGTTGGTGGCTTGCAGAATCGTGTAGCCGTCTGGTGGCGCCTTCGCGACCGCATCCGCGCCGGTGTTGCCACCGGCGCCCGGACGGTTCTCCACGATCACGGGTTGGCCGATCTGTTCCGTGAGTCTGGCGCTAATCAGCCGCGCCAACGTGTCAACCGCGCCGCCCGCAGCAAACGGCACGACGATGCGGATGGGCCTGCTTGGATAATCCTGTGCTAGCGCATAACCGGTTACGACAGAGAGACAGACGAGCAGCGCAACCCGCGCAAGCCAGGCTCGCTTCATCGGCCGGCGCACCGCGAATGCGGTTTCACTCCGCTGCTGCGCGCGCCGGGCTCGCATGCGCAGACACGAGATAATCGAGCGCCGCCTGCAAGCCGCCCTTCTTGTACGGAATGCCGGCAAGCGCGAGCGCCATCTCGGTCGTTGCCAGCGCACCCATGAGATAGCCGTCGTTGATGTCGCCGAGATGACCGATGCGAAAATATTTGCCGGAATAGCGGCCGAAGCTCGTGCCGTAGGAAATGTTGAAGTTGTCCAGCGCGAGGTTGCGGAACGCGTCGGCATCATGGCCGTCGGGCACCATCACCGCGGTCACCGTCGGCGAATAGTATTTCGGGTCGCGGCACATGATCTCGAGCCCCCACGCGCGCACCGCCCGCCGCGTCGCCTCCGCCAGGCGGTGGTGGCGCGCGAACACATTCTCCAGCCCCTCCTCATGCAACATGGCGATGCTTTCCTTGAGCCCGTGCAGCATCTGCGTCGCCGGCGTGTAGGGAAAGAAGCCGATCTTGTTCATGTTGAGCATGTCGTCCCAGGCCCAGAACGCCTTCGGCAGCGTTGCGTTCTTTGCCGCCGCGAGTGCTTTGTCGCTGACCGCGTTGAACGACATCCCTGGCGGCAGCATCAGTCCTTTCTGGGCGCCGCCCACCGTGACGTCGACGCCCCACTCGTCGTGGCGATAATCGGTCGAGGCGAGCGAGGAGATGGTGTCGACGAAGAACAGCGCCGGATGTCCGGCGGCGTCGATCGCCTTGCGGATCTCCGCAATCGGCGAAAGGCAGCCGGTCGAGGTCTCGTTGTGCAGCACGCACACCGCCTTGATCTCCTTGTTCTTGTCGTTGCGCAGGTGATCCTCGATTGCCGCGGGATCGGCGCCGATGCGCCAGTCGGTTTTGATGAATTCCGCCTTGAGGCCGAGCTTCTCCGCCATGACCTTCCACAGCGTCGCGAACTGGCCGGTCTCCACCATCAGCACGCGGTCGCCCGGTGAGAGCGTGTTTACCAGCGCCGCCTCCCAGGCGCCGGTGCCGGTGGCGGTGTAGATGATTACCGGTTTTGCGGTCTTGAAAATGGTCTTGATGCCCTCCAGGCAGCGCTTGGCGAGATTTGCGAATTCGGGCCCACGATGGTCGATGATTGGCGTGTCCATTGCCCGCAGCACGCGATCCGGCAGCGGCGTCGGCCCCGGTATCTGGAGGAAGTGGCGCCCGACTGGACGCGAGGAGTTCTTCGACATCGGCAAGTCCTTGTCTGCGGTTGGCTTTGGATGCGCGTGTAGACAGGCGTGATCCCGCCGCGACTTGCCGCCATCAAGGACGAATGCGAGAGTCAGTCAAGCCTCTCGGCGTGGTGCAAGAGCGTACGTGACGATGGCCGATACGGTGATGCCGGGTCTGGAACGCCGGCTCAAGGCGCAGCTGCTGGGTGACGTCGCGTTCGATGCGTTCACGCGCGGCCGCTACGCCACCGATGCCTCGCACTATCAGATCATGCCAATCGGGGTGGTGGCGCCGCGCTCGATCAAGGAAATCGAGCACACGCTGGCGCTCGCGCGCCAGGAGGGAGTGAGCGTCTTGCCGCGCGGCGCCGGCACGTCGCAAGCCGGCCAAACCGTCAATGCTTCCCTTGTCATCGACTGCTCGAAATACCTCGACCATCTGGTCGAGCTCGACGTGCCGGGGAAGCGCTGCGTGGTCGAGCCCGGCATTGTGCTCGACGAGCTCAACCGCAGGCTCAAGCCGCACGGCCTGTGGTTTCCCGTCGATATCTCCACCTCCTCGCGCGCGACGATCGGCGGCATGGTCGGCAATAATTCGTGCGGGGCGCGCTCGCTGCGTTATGGCAATACGCGCGAGAACGTGCTCTCGATCGACGCGGTCATGGCCGACGGCACCGCCGTGCATTTCGGTCCGACCGCGCCCGATTTGTCGGATCTGCCGGCCCATTCGCCGCTGCGCCCGGTGGCGCGCACACTGCTCGACCTCGCCGCACGCGAGGCGGACGAGATCGAGACGCAGTTTCCCAAGGTCCAGCGCCGGGTCGGCGGCTACAACCTCGACGCGCTCACCCCCGGCCGCAACCGGCTCAATTTGGCGCACATTCTGGTCGGCTCAGAAGGTACGCTCGCGTTCTCGACCCGGATCGAGCTTGCCCTTTCTCCGGTGTTGGGCGCACGCGCGGTGGGCGCCTGCCATTTCGGCAGCTTCGCTCAGGCAATGGATGTCGCCCAGTACATCGTCAAGCTGCGGCCGATCGCCGTCGAGCTCGTCGACCGCACGATGCTCGGCCTGGCGCGCGACATCGCCATGTTCAAGCCGACCATCGATGCGGTCGTGCGCGGCGATCCCGAAGCCATTCTTTTCGTCGAGTTTGCCGAGCCGGACCAGAGCGAGAATTTCCGCCGTCTGTTTCGGCTCAACGAGCTGGTCGGCGATCTAGGCTTCGGCTGGGACAAGCCGGGAGCAAAGTGGGGCGGCGTTATCGAGGTGCTCGATCCCAAGCTGCAGAGCGCGATCGGCGAAATGCGCACCGCCGGCCTCAACATCATGATGTCGATGAAGCAGGAGGGAAAACCCGTATCCTTCGTCGAGGATTGCGCCGTGCCGCTCGAGCATCTGGCGGAATACACTGGCAAGCTCACAGCGATCTTCGAAAAGCACGGCACGCGCGGCACCTGGTATGCGCACGCCTCGGTCGGCTGCCTGCACGTGCGACCGGTGCTCGATCTGCGGCTCGACAAAGACGTGATCGCGATGCGCGCCATCGCCGAAGAGGCATTCGACCTGGTGCGCACCTACAAAGGCTCGCACTCCGGCGAGCACGGCGACGGCATCGTGCGCTCGGAATTCCACGAACGGATGTTCGGCCCGCGGTTGGTGCGCGCGTTTGAAGAGGTCAAGGCGTGCTTCGATCCAAACGGGTTCTACAATCCTGGCAAGATCGTGCACGCGCCGAAATTCGACGACCGGCGTGTGTTTCGGTATGCGCCGGGCTATCGCGGTGCGGATATTCAAACCCATCTCGACTGGTCGGCTTACCCCGGCGCCGCCGGCGGTCTCCAAGGCGCCGTCGAGATGTGCAACAACAACGGCGCGTGCCGCGCGCTCAAGGGCGGCGTGATGTGCCCGAGCTATCGCGTCACACGCGACGAGCGCGACGTCACGCGCGGACGCGCCAACACGTTGCGTCTCGCCATCACCGGCCAGCTCGGCCCCGACGCTCTGACGGCCGACGCGATGGCGGAAACCTTAAAACTCTGCATTTCCTGCAAGGCCTGCCGGCGCGAGTGCCCGACCGGCGTCGACATGGCGCGCATGAAGATCGAGGTGCAGGCGGCGCGCTTTGCGAAGCATGGCCTTTCGTTGCGCGACCGGCTGGTCGGCTATTTGCCGCGCTACGCGCCACTGGCGAGCAAATGGCCGCGGCTCGCCAATCTGCGCAACGACGTGCCGTGGCTGCGGAATTGGACTCAGAAATATGCCGGGCTGAGCGCGCGCCGCGATCTCCCGCGCTGGCGTGCCGACCCCTGGCACGAGAAGACGGGCTTTATCGGCGATCCGGACGCGCGCGAGCTGGTGCTGTTCGTGGATACGTTCAACCGCTACTTCGAGCCGGACAACATCGGCGCTGCGCTGGCCGTGTTTGCCGCCGCGGGCTATGGCGTACACCTGCCGAAAGCCGCGCATGAAAACGAGCGGCCGCTCTGCTGCGGCCGCACATTCCTTGCAGTCGGCCTAGTCGAGCAAGCGCACGCCGAGGCGCAGCGCTGCGTCGACGCGCTGGCGCCATTCGCGGCGCGCGGAATTCCCATCATCGGCCTCGAACCCAGCTGTATCCTCGGCTTTCGCGACGAAATCCCGGCGCTGCTCAAGAGCGACGCGGCACGTCACCTTGCCGCGCAGACGCTGCTGTTCGAGGAGTTTTTGGCGCGCGAGGCGCAGCACGGCACGCTGCGGCTGCCACTCAAGCCGATGGCGAAGCGCGCGCTGTTGCACGGCCACTGTCACCAGAAATCGTTCGGCGCGATGGGGGCAGTCGAGGCGGCAGTGAAGCTGGTCCCAGAGCTTAAGGTCGAGACCGTGGATTCGAGCTGCTGCGGAATGGCCGGCGCGTTCGGCTATGGCGCCGATACGATCGACATTTCGCTCAAGATGGGCGAGCTGTCGCTGTTTCCGGCGGTGCGGACGGCCGCGACGGATGCGCTGGTGCTTGCCGACGGCACCTCGTGCCGCCATCAGATCAAGGACGGCACCGGGCGCGAGGCGCACCACGTGGCGCGCGTGCTGGCGATGAGCTTGAGCGGTTAAGCTCACCTCAATCGAGCGCTCATTCCCGCAGCAGAAGCGCGTTCACGCGCGTCTTTGACGCGCTATGCGGGAATCCAGAATCCCTTGCCCTGCGCGTGCGGTCTGGGTCCCCCGCTTCCCGGGTCCCCACGAAAATCGCCGGGCACAGCAGTGTAGCGGGGATGGACTCGGATCGGCGATTTTCGTGGGTGCCCGGCGCGGGGACGAGCGGAGCCGATCTCTAAATGGCCTGCGCGAGGATTGCGACGCCGGCTAGGGCGACCAGCCCGCCGGCGAACCGGTAGCCGAGGCGGCCATAGCTGTCGCCGGCCCGGCCAATGGCAAAGCCGAGCGCGATGCCGGCAAGATGCAGCAGCGCCGTCGCCAGCATGAAGCCCACGGCATAAGGCACGCTCGCGGCCGCGAGCGGCATCTCAGTCCCGTGCGCATGGCCATGGAAAATTGCAAACAGCGCAACGACGGCCATGGCGACAGCGACCGAGGCCTTCACCCGCAAGGCGACGATGGTCCCGAGCACGATCACCGACGCGGCGATGCCGATTTCGATCCCGGGAATCCCGATCCCTGTGATGCCGAGAATGCCGCCCAATGCCATGACAAGAACGAACGTCGCCGGCACCGCCCAGAGTGCGCGGCCGCCGAGCTGCCAGGCGAAAACGCCGACCGCGACCATCGCCAGGATGTGATCGAGCCCGCCGAGCGGATGCGCCAAGCCCTGCACGAAGCCGTGTGCATTGCCGATAGCCGGATGTGCGAAGGCGGCGGTGGGAATAAGCAACAGGGCGGCGGCGATCGTCAGGCCAATGTGCATGGTGGGTTCTCCCCCTTTCGGCAAAACAAGTTCACTGGAAAATCGCATATCACGGACGCGGTCGGCAAGGGCGGAACAATTCTCTCGAATGCCTTTTGCGGCTGGTCGCGACGCGCGTAAACACGCGTAAACGCCTCTACCACGACCGGCAGCAAGCCCGCCCGGAGCTCGAGATCCGGGCGGGCCGCCTTGATCGACGCGGGGGTGGATGGGGGCGCACGCGTCGATCACAACTGCTGTCGATCTCCGCGGACGTGTTCTTCGCCCGCGGCCCGTCACCCGGTTCGTCGCGGCGCGCGGCGAACGGGTTCAAAGCTCGCTGCGGCCGGAAAGCGAAGAATTCTCCCCGCGTCATCAAGATCCAATGGGCCGGTGCACAAGGGAGCGCGAAGCTGATAGCCTGTCTGCTGCTTATCGACGATGACCTCCCAACTCGCCCATGCGCCGGCACCGGAGATCCGCGTTCGCAAAGCCGAGCGCGGGGACATCGAGGCGCTGATCGAACTTGAGCACCGGGTTTTTGCGACCGACCGTCTCTCGCGCCGGAGCCTGCGGCGCTTTCTTCGGTTGCCGACCGCACAGGTGATCGTCGCCGAAGATGGGAGCCGGCTCGTCGGAAACGCGATCGTATTGTTTCGTCGTCACTCCACAGTCGCGCGCCTTTATTCGATCGCGGTCGCCCCGCTTATGACCGGGCGCGGCATTGCCCCGATGCTGCTCGATGCTGGCGAAGCGGCCGCGCTTGCGCGCGATTGCCGCGCCATGCGCCTCGAAGTGCACGTAACGAACCATGCCGCGATCGCGCGCTACCGCAAGAGTGGCTATCGCGAGTTCGGCCGCGTGCGCCACTACTACGAGGATGGCGGCGACGCGCTGCGCTTCGAGAAGCGGCTCGTCCCGCGCCTGCCGCGCGGCACGGCGGTGCCGCCTTATTTTCACCAGAGCACCGAGTTCACCTGCGGTCCCGCCTGCATCATGATGGCGCTCGGCTGGGCCGATCGGCGCTTCAGGCCGACGCCCGCTCTCGAGTTTCAGCTTTGGCGCGAAGCTACGACCGTTTGTGGAGGCTCGGGACCCGGAGGCTGCGAGCCCTTTGGAATAGCGGTGACGCTGCGACGTCACGGGCTCCTGCCGGAAATTTATGCGAGCCGCGCCGGACCTTATTTCCTCGACACCGTGCAATCCCCCGACCGGCGCCGCGTCATGCAGGTGTCACAAGCCGAGTTCCAGCGCGAGGCCAAGGCGCTTGAAATCCCCAGCCACCTGACTCCCGTCGACGAATCAGTTCTCATGCCGGCGTTCGACGCGGGGCGCGTGGCGATCGTCCTCGTTTCCGGCTATCACATGGTGCCGAGAGGAAAGCCGCACTGGATCTTCGCGTTCGGCCGCCACGGCAGGCATGTTCTCATGCATGACCCGGCGGCAGTGAGAGACGATCAAGGGATGGCGCTCGCCGCCGAAACTTACGCAATACCGTGGCCCGCATTCGAGCGCGTGATCCGTTTGGGTCGCGAGCCGCTGAGCGCGGTCATCGTTATCCGGAAAGGACCTTCATGACCGGCTGGGTCATTCTCGTCGACCAGCCCAAAGACCTGCCCAACGCCGATACCCCGCACAAGGTGATCACGACCAGCGAATATCTCGCGCGGCCGCGCCTGTTCGACATGGGGCGGCCCAAGCTCGTCAATCTCGCCCGCTCCTACGCCTATCAGTCGAAAGGCTACTACGCTTCGCTGCTGGCGGAGGCGCGCGGGCACCGCATCATGCCGACCGTCGAGACGATGCTGGAACTGCGCGAGGCGAAGCTCTACGAGCACGCGCTGCCCGAACTCGAAGACGAGCTCAATCGCTGTGCCCGCCGCGCCGACTTCCAGCCTGAGGGAGAGTTCAAGCTCCTGGTCTGCTTCGGCATTGCTTGCGACGAATGCTTCGAATCGTTCGGCCGGCTGCTGTTCGACTGGTTTCGCTGCCCGGCGCTCGAAGTCAACGTCGAGCCGGGCAACTGGCTCTCGATTGAACGTATTCGGCCGCGCAACGTCACCCGACTCGCCAATGGCGAGGCGTTGTTTCTGCGCGAGGCGCTGCATCAGCACACCAAGCGCGAGTGGCGCGACCCCAAGACCCGCGCCGTCGCCAAATACGATCTCGCGGTGCTCTACGACCCGAACGAGAAGATGGCACCGTCCTCGCCGGCGTCGATCAAGCACATGGCGCGCATCGCGGAGAAGCTTTCGGTGGACGTGGAGCCGATCACCCGGCGCCAGCTCGCCGAGCTCGCCGAATACGACGGTCTGTTCATCCGCGAGACCACCTCGATCGACAATCACACCTATCGGTTTGCCCGGCGCGCCTGGCAGGAGGGTATGCCGGTGATCGATGATCCGATCTCGATGATCCGGTGCACCAACAAGGTGTTCCTCATGGAGCTTCTGGGCCAGAACCAGGTGGCGACGCCGCCGACCGCGATGCTCGCCGAGCTCGCCGATATGCCGCGGGCAATGGACGAGTTGGGTCTGCCGCTGGTCGTGAAAATTCCCGATGGCTCGTTCTCGCGCGGCGTGCACAAGGTCGACACCCCCGAGGAATTTCGCCGCATCGCGGACGAGCTGTTCGAGGAGACCGATCTCCTGCTGGCGCAGAAATTTTTGCCGACCCAGTTTGATTGGCGCGTCGGCATGCTCGCGGGCGAGCCGCTGTTCGTGTGCCAATACCGAATGGCGCGCGGCCATTGGCAGGTCGTCAAGTACCGCCCCGACGGCTCCTCGCACGAGGGCGGTTTCACCGCCTTCGCGGTCGACAAGGCGCCGCCGGACCTGATCGACATCGCGATGCGCGCGGCGCGTCCGATCGGCGACGGGTTTTACGGCGTCGACATCAAGGAGAGCGACCGCGGCTTTATCGTCATGGAGGTCAACGACAATCCCAGTCTCGAACACGGCATCGAGGATCAAGTCGGCAAGGACGAGATCTGGATGCGGCTGCTAAAGTGGTTCATCGAACGATTTGAGCAGTAGCGGGTGCAGATTTTGCCGACTTGGCCTGCTATTCATTATCGGTGCCGCGTATTTGTAAGGACATCATGATTATCGTTAGAGCCGCCGCCTGCGCCGTAGCATTGCTCGTGTTGATGCCAGGCGTCGCAGCCGCCCAGCAGCGCCTGGACAAGGTGTCCTTCGGCACCAACTGGGTCGCCGAGGCCGAGCACGGCGGCCATTACCAGGCGTTGGTCGACGGCACTTATCGCAAATACGGGCTCGACGTGAGCATCGTGCCGGGCGGGCCGAACGTGAACAACCGCATCCTGCTTCCCGTCGGCAAGCTCGACTTCTTCATGAGCGCCAACACCCTGCAAAGCTTCGATGCGGTCGCGCAGAACATTCCGACGCTCGCTGTTGCCGCCATGTTCCAGAAGGATCCGCAGGTGCTGATGGCGCACCCGGATCAAGGCATCGAACGGTTCGAGGATCTCAAGAAGCTCACGCTGTTCATCTCCAAGGAGGGGCTCGCCAGCTATTTCCAGTGGCTCAAGGCCGACTTCGGTTTCAGCGAGGCGCAGGTGAAGCCCTACACCTCCAATCCGCAGCCGTTCCTTACGAACAAGCGCAGCGCCATGCAGGGCTACGTGACCTCGGAGCCGTTCGTCATCGAGAAGCAGGCGCACTTCAAGCCGAAGGTGTTTTTGCTCGCCGATCAGGGCTTCACCAGCTATTCCACCCTGATCGAGACGCGGCACGACCTCGTCGCGAAAAAGCCCGACCTGGTGCAGCGCTTCGTCGATGCCTCGATCATGGGTTGGATGAACTATCTCTACGGCGACAACAGAGCAGCGAACGCGCTCATCAAGAAGCAGAATCCGGAAATGACCGACGAATTGCTGGCCTATTCGATCGCCGCGATGAAGGAGTACGGCATCGTCGATTCCGGCGACGCGAAAACGCTTGGGGTTGGTGCCATGACCGACGCGCGCATGCAGGACTTTTACGACAAGATGGTGCGCGCCGGCGTGGTTAAGCCGTCGGTCGCGCTTGACAAGGCTTACACGCTGCAATTCGTGAACAAGAAAGTCGGCGTCGACCTGCGGCCGAAATAGCCGCCGATTAGAGAAGCTTGCGACGTGTCTCCGCCTTCGTCAGGTCCGGCCGTCGTCGCACTCAACGGCGTGGGCAAGGCCTTCGCCAGCGGCGTCGTCGCGCTCGAGCGCCTCGACTTCGCCGTGCGAGCGGGCGAGTTCGTCTCCCTGCTCGGACCATCGGGTTGCGGCAAGTCCACGGCCTTGCGCATCATCGCGGGATTGAGCGCGCCCACCACAGGAACCGTCGAATGGCCGCAAGCGCAGGACATGCAGCCTGACAGTTCGCCCGGCATCGGTTTCGTGTTCCAAGAACCGACGCTGATGCCGTGGGCGACCGTGGCCGCGAATGTGCGCCTGCCGCTCAAGCTGCAGGGATTGGCGGCGACCGCAGAGCCGCGCGTAAACGCCGCGCTTGTGCGGGTCGGACTTTCCGGTTTCGCGCAGAGCTATCCGCGCGAGCTTTCCGGCGGCATGAAAATGCGCGCCTCGATTGCGCGCGCGCTCGTCACCGAGCCGCAGCTCCTGCTGATGGACGAGCCATTCGCGGCGCTCGACGAGATCACGCGCTTTCGCCTCAACAACGACCTGCTCGCGGTCTGGCAATCGCTCGGCAAAACCGTCGTGTTCGTCACGCATTCCGTGTTCGAATCGGTCTACCTGTCCCAGCGCATCGTGGTGATGACGCCGCGTCCGGGCAGGATTTTCGCCGAGCTGACGATCGAGGCGCCCTATCCGCGCGACGAGCGTTTCCGCACCTCGGCCGATTACGCCGGATACTGCCGAGGCGTGGCGGAAGCGCTGACGCGCGCAACCGCCGAGGGGGACCGGCCGTGAGTTACCGCGCATCCGCCGCGCGCGACGAAATCCGCCCGCGCACCGATCGGATGCTGCGCGTGCTGCTGCCGATTCTCGTGCTCGCGTTAGGGATTGCGGGCTGGGAACTCGTGGTGCGGCTAAACGACATCCCACCCTATGTGCTGCCGGCCCCGCTGCTTGTGTTCAGTACGCTGGTGTCCGATTGGGGAATCTTGTTTGCATCGCTTCTCGTTACGCTGACGACCACGCTCGAAGGATTTGCGCTGGCCGTTATCGGTGGGGTTGGACTGGCGATTCTCTTCAACCAGTCGCGGCTGATCGAGTATTCGCTCTACCCCTACGCGGTGATCCTGCAGGTCACGCCGATCGTGGCAATTGCACCGCTGCTGCTGGTCTACTTGCCGCAGCAGGCGGCGGTACTCGCCTGCGCCTGGATCGTTGCGTTTTTCCCGGTGCTCGCCAATACCACGCTTGGCCTCAACTCGATCGACCACAACCTGGTCGATCTTTTCCGTCTCTACGGCGCAACCCGTCGCCAGGTGCTATGGGAGCTCAAGCTGCCGGCGGCGCTGCCTTACATGCTTGGTGGCTTCAAGATCGCGGGTGGACTGTCGCTCATTGGCGCGGTCGTCGCCGAGATCGCGGCCGGCTCGGCCGGCGCCGGTTCGGGGCTTGCCTATCGGATCGTCGAGTCCGGGTATCGTCTCAACATCCCGCGCCTGTTCGCGGCGCTGCTGCTCTTGTCGATCGCCGGCATCGCCATCTTCTTCGCGCTGTCGCTCGTTTCGCATCTGCTGCTGCGGCGCTGGCACGAGAGCGCCATCGTGCACGAGATTTAGCCGCGGCGCGCTGCCGCCTTGCCAGCGCCCCGCTTTGTCATGCAAGTTAAAAGGGGGCGTGGAGCGGCTGGCACGCCCGCACAGGAGAGATCAATGGCTCCGTTCGTTCGTTTTCTGATCGCCGGTTTCGGCTTGCTCGCGGCGGGGGCGGCGCAAGCGCAGAATTATCCGAACAAGCCGATCCACATCCTGGTGCCTTACGCGCCGGGCGGCATCACCGACATCGCCGCGCGCATCGTCGGCGCCAAGCTGACCGAAGCCTGGGGGCAGCAGGTGGTGGTGGAAAACAAGCCGGGCGGCAACGGCTTCATCGCGATGACGGCAGGCGCGAAGGCCGCGCCCGACGGCTACACGCTCACGATGGTCACGGTCGGCGACGTCGCGATCAACCCGGCGATGTTCAGGGACATACCGTACGACGTCGAGCGCGAGTTTGCCCCGATTGCGATGGTGAGCGACGCGCCGCTGGTGCTTGCCGTCCACGCCGGCGCGCCGTTCAAATCCGTAGCCGAAGTCATTGCCGCGGCAAAGGGGCAACCAGGGCGGCTCTCGGTTGGCACGCCGGGCAACGGCAGCGTCAATCAGATCGTGCTCGAATGGATGGCGCTCAACACCGGCACCCAGTTCCAGCACATTCCCTACAAGGGCGGTGCGCCCGCTGCGGCCGCGCTTGCCGGCGGCGACATTCCGCTCGGCGTGCTGGCAAGCTCTTCGGTTGCGCCGCACGTCAAGAGCGGACGCGTGCGCGTGTTGGCGGTGACCATGGGCAAGCGCTCCAAGCTCGATACGCAATGGCCCACCATGCAGGAGGAAGGCGTGCCGGAAGTCGACGCCTCGAACTGGAGCGCACTGTTCGCACCGAAAGGCACGCCGCAGGCGATCATCGACAAGCTCAACGCTGACGTGGTGAAGATTCTCAACGCACCCGACGTGAAGGAGCGTTTCGCGGGCGGCGGCGTCGAAACTGTTCCCTCGAGCGCGGCGGAACTGGATGCGCGGGTGAAGCGGGCGGCGGAGCGCTTCAAGGCAATCGTGGACAAGGCGAATATCCGGCCGGATTGAAGTGGCCACGACCTCCCGTCGTCATCGCCCGCGAAAGCGGGCGATCCAGTAACCCACCAATCCCTCTATGTTACACAGACGTTTCCAAGGATGATTGCTGTGGTTACTGGATGCCCGCTTGCGCGGGCATGACCGCCGGTATGTGACGATGCGCATCCGTTCGCCGAAGGATTTTTGGGCCGGGCTGATTTTTCTGGTGATCGCGGCCGCCTTCGTGCTGGTCGCCCAGCAATATCGGCTTGGCGACATGCATCGCATGGGTCCCGCCATGTTCCCGACCCTGGTCGGCGTGCTGCTCGCCGCGCTCGGTGGCATCATTGCACTGCGTAGCATCGTGTTCGAGGGGGAAGCAGTGCCGCGCTTTCACGCTCGCCCAATTGGGATATCGCTGCTGGCGATCGTGTTGTTCGGCGCGGCGTTGCAATGGTTTGGCCTCGTCGCCGCGATCGGCGTGCTGGTCATCGTCGGCGCTTATGCCTCCCGCGACGTGCGCCCGCTCGAGAACCTCGCGCTCGCAGCGGTGATGATCCTGTTCTCGGTCGCGGTGTTCGTCTGGCTGCTCGGCCTGCCGATTCCGCTCTGGCCCAATTCGTGACGGCGCAATGGAGACGCTCTCCAACCTCGCGTTCGGCCTCGGCGTCGCGCTGAGTTGGCAGAACATTCTCTACTGCTTCATCGGCTGCTTTCTCGGTACCCTGGTCGGCGTGTTGCCGGGCATCGGGCCGGTGGCGACCGTGGCGATGCTGCTGCCGTTCACATTCGGCCTCGGGCCGGCGCCGGCGCTGATCATGCTCGCAGGCATCTATTACGGCGCCCAATATGGCGGCTCGACCACCGCGATCCTGGTCAACATCCCCGGGGAATCGTCGTCGGTGGTGACCACGCTCGACGGTTATCAGATGGCGCGGCGCGGCCGCGCCGGACCTGCGCTCGGGATCGCGGCGATCGGCTCGTTCATCGCCGGCTGCATTGCCACGCTGATCATCGCCTATTTCGCGCCGCCGCTGGCGGAGGTCGCGCTGAAATTCAGCCCGGCGGAATATTTCTCGCTGATGGTGTTCGGCCTTGTCGCCGCGGTCGTGCTGGCGCGTGGCTCGCTGCTCAAGGCGATCGCGATGGTGTGCTTCGGCATCCTGCTCGGGTTGATCGGCACGGACGTGAACTCCGGCGTGATCCGCTTCGCCTTCGGCCAACCCGAGCTCGCCGACGGGCTCGGCTTCGTCGCGCTTGCGATGGCATTCTTCGGCATCACAGACGTGGTGCTCAACCTCGAGCACGAGGAGAAGCAGGAGGTGTTCACGTCGCGCATCGGCAGCGTGCTGCCCACGCTCGCCGATCTGCGCGCTTCATTCTGGTCGATCGTGCGCGGCACCTCGCTCGGCTCGGTGCTCGGCATTTTGCCGGGCGGCGGAGCGCTGCTGGCTTCGTTCGCGGCCTACATGTTCGAGAAGAAGATCGCCAAGCCGCCGCGCGCGTTCGGCCAGGGCGACATCCGCGGCGTCGCTGCGCCGGAATCCGCCAACAATGCCGGCGCGCAGACCTCGTTCATTCCCATGCTCACTCTCGGCATTCCCTCCAATCCCACCATGGCGCTGATGATCGGCGCGATGATGATCCAGGGCATCGCGCCCGGCCCGCAGGTGATGAGCGAGCGTCCGGAATTGTTCTGGGGCCTGGTCGCGAGCATGTGGGTCGGCAACCTCATGCTGCTGGTGCTCAACCTGCCGCTGGTCGGACTGTGGATCAAACTGCTGGCGGTGCCCTATCGAATACTGTTTCCCGCGATCTTCGTGTTTTGCTGCATCGGCGCCTACAGCGTCGACAACAAGGTGTTCGACGTCTACGAGATCGCCGCTCTGTCCGCGCTCGGCTACGTGCTGCTCAAGCTCGACTGCGAGCCGGCGCCGATGGTTTTGGGATTCATCCTCGGCCCGATGATGGAGGAGAACCTGCGCCGCGCGATGATGATCTCGTTCGGCGATCCGGCGGTGTTTCTCACGCGGCCGATCTCCGCCGCGTTCCTCATCGGGGCGGCGGCGCTGCTCGTTGCCATCGCGCTGCCGGCGCTGCGCGCCAAGCGCGAGGAAGCGATGCAGGAGTGAATGGTACCCGGACTTAACGCCCCGCCGGCTCGAGCTTGGCCGCGGTCCACTTTGCACGCGCTCCTGGCGCTGACAGAAATTGGATGAACGCGCGTGCGGCTTCCGGCACTGAGCCGTCGGACATGAGAGCAGCTTCGTACATCGTGGCGACCTGCAGCAGGGCGGGCACGGGCCCTGCGAGCTTCAATCCCTTTCCCTCCGGAATTTCGCTGACGTTGTAGAGCCCGATTTCGACCTCGCCCTTGGCAACCATCTCCTGGCTCGCCGCCTGCGCCGGCACGATCTTAAGCTTCGCCTTGAGTGCATCGAAGATGCCGGCTTGCCGCAAGACCTTTTCTGCCTTTTCGCCGCTCTGATTGGGCAAGGTCGGATCGCCGTGAACGATCGATTTGGCCGCCAGCAGTGCCTGTTTGAAACTTTCCGGCGTCGACAAGTCCGGCAGCGGCGCACCTTCGCGTATGGCGACGCCGAGCCCGGTGCTGGCGAGCCGCACCCGGCTCTCGGGATTGACGATGCCGTCGCGGTCGAGCTGATCCATCGCCGGCTCGGAAACGATCACCGCGTCGTGCACCTCGCCCGCCTTGATCTTTTGCATCGCAATCGCGGGCGAGCTGACGCTCAGAACGATCCTGTGGCCTGTCTCTTTTTCGAACTCGGCAACAAGATTTCGCACTGCGTGCTGTACCGCGCCCACACTGAGCACGCGGATCTCGGCGGCGGCAGCCATGCCGGCAAACGAGATCAGCACTGCCGCAATCGCGACGGTCCGGGCAAAGACGCGCATTGTTTCTGCTCCTCGGATTTGCCTATGGTCCGCGATCCTACGCCTGATCGCAGCAATCCTCCACCATGGGCGACCCAACGCACGAGCGCGTCTCGCGCCTAACCGGCATCGCGCTGATGTGCGGGGCGGTCGCGTGCTTTGCCCTGCTCGACACCACGGCGAAATATCTGAATCTTTATATGAGCACGCTGGAGGTCGCGTGGGCGCGCTACACCGGCGCGTTCCTGTTTCCGTTCATCTTGTCGAATCCGTGGACCCGCCCGGGCCTGCTCCGCACCACGCGCCCGCTGTTGCAGATCGTGCGCTCGCTGCTGCTGCTCGGCTCGACCTTGTTCAATTTCGCCGCGCTACGCTACCTGCAGCTCGATCAGGCCATTGCCGTCGTGTTCTCGACGCCCTTCTTCGTCGCTGCCCTCTCGGGTCCGCTGCTCGGAGAATGGGTGCGCTGGCGTCGCTGGAGCGCGATCGCGGTGGGCTTTGTCGGCGTCCTCGTGGTGACGCGCCCGGAGCCGGGCACCTTTCAAGCGGCAGCGCTGCTGTCGGTCTCGGCCGCGCTCTGTTACGCGCTTTATCCATCGCGACGCGCGTGCTTGCTCGCACCGATGCCAACGACACGATCCTGTTCTATTCCAACAGCGTCGGCGCGGCGGTGTTGCTGCCGATCGTGCCGTTCGTCTGGACCACGCCGACCGATCCGCTCGTCATCGCGCTCATGGTGGTATCCGGCGCGATCGGCAGCTTCGGCCACTACCTCCTGATCGCCGCGCATCGATTGGCGCCGGCCGCCGTGTTGTCGCCCTTCATCTATACCGAGATCGTATTGGTGACCGCGACCGGATTCCTGGTGTTCGGCGATGTGCCCAACCGCTGGACCATCGTGGGAGCGGCAATCGTAGTTGCCTCCGGCCTCTACATCCTCCATCGCGAACGGGTAACGCGCGGCGTCGATATGTGATCGATCCTCGACGGATCAGCCCCACGCATCTGCGGCGTTGCTTCCGCTTCGCGACTGGGGCTAATTTCCGCCGGTCCCGGCTGTCGGCGTGCCGGTGGAGCGAGCGTGAATGGCAACCACATCAGCCCTGAAGACCGACGCCGCGCGTCCCGGCATCAACGACGATATCGGCGAGCAGACCCGGCTCACCATGTACCGCATGCAGGTCGAGATCCGCGAGAGCGAGCAGCGCGCATTCGACTTGTTCCTGCAGAACCTGGTCAAGGGCACCAGTCATCTTTCGCTGGGCCAAGAGGCGGTGGCGGCGGGATTCGCCGCGGCCATGAAGCCGGGCGACCTTTCCTTCTGCACCTACCGCGGCCACGCACACACGCTGGCGCGCGGGGTGCCGATCGAGAAGGTTTTGGGCGAGTTGATGCAGCGCGACAACGGGCTGATGCGCGGCAAAGGCGGCTCGATGCACCTCACCTCCGCCGAGCACGGCGTAATGGGCTCCTATGCCATCATCGGCGCGCATCTGCCGATCGCGTGCGGCGCGGCGTTGCGCGCGCAATACAAGGGCGCCGGCGACGTCACCGTCTGCTTCTTCGGCGACGGCACAACCAATATCGGCGCGTTCCACGAGGCGCTGAACTTCGCGGCGGTTTGGAAACTGCCCGTGATCTTCGTCTGCGAGAACAACCTCTATATGGAATACACGCCGATCGGCGAGGTCACCGCGGTGAAGCATCCGGCGGCGGATCGCGCCGCGGCGTATGGTCTCGAGCACATCGTGGTCGATGGCAACGATGCCGACGTGGTCTATCGCGCCGCGCGAACGGCCTATGCCAAGGCGCGCGCGGGCGGCGGGCCATCCTTGATCGAATGCATCACCTATCGCCACAGCGGCCATTCCCGCGCCGATCCCGCGAAATACCGGCCGGAAGGGGAGCTGGAGAAATGGAAGGAGCGCGACCCGGTCAAGATCTACCGCGAGCGGTTCAAGCAATTCGGCATTGACGAAGCCGTCATCGCGCAGATCGAAGCCGACGTGAAGCGTCGCGTCGACGAAGCGACCGAGAAGTGCAAGGCAGCGCCGCCGCCCTCGCTCGAGCTTCTCACCACCGACGTCTATGCCGACGGAGGCTTCGCATGGCGGAACTGACCTACCGCGATGCGGTGGCCCGCGGCATTGCCCAGGAAATGGCGCGCGACCCGGACGTCATCTTCTTCGGCGAGGACGTGGCCAAAGCAGGCGGCGTGTTCAAGACCACGGTCGGGCTTTACGAGCAGTTCGGGCCCAAGCGGGTGCGCGACTGCCCGATCTCCGAGCAGGCAATTCTGGGCGCCGCCATGGGCGCGGCAATGACCGGCCTCAAGCCGATCGCCGAAATCATGTTCTCGGATTTTTTCGCCGTGTGCTTCGACTATATCGCCAACGAGTTCGGCAAGAGCCGCTACATGTCGAACGGCCAGCTCAAATGCCCGCTGGTGGTGCGGACCGCGAACGGTGCCGGGTCACGCTTCGGCGCGCAGCACAGCCAGAGCGTCGAGAACTGGGCGATGATGATTCCCGGGCTCAAGGTCGTGGCGCCGTCGACGCCGCGCGACGTGATCGGCCTTCTCGCTGCGGCCGTGCGCGACCCCGACCCCGTGATCTTTTTCGAGCACAAGTCGCTCTACCCGAGCAAAGGCGAGGTGCCGGACGGGGAGATCGTCGACCGGCTCGGCACGGCGAAGATCGTGCATCCGGGCAAGGACGCAACCGTTCTGGCCCTGGCGTTGATGGTTCCGCGCGCGCTCGAAGCGGCGGAAAGGCTCAAGGCGGAACACAGGATCGACTGCGAGGTCATCGATGTGCGCTCGCTGGTGCCGCTCGACACGCAGACCATCCTCGGTTCGGTGGGGCGCACCCATCGCCTGTTCACGGTGGAGGAGAATCCGCGTCTGTGCGGCTGGGGCGCCGAGATCGTCTCGATCGTGGCCGACGAGGGCTTCTACGATCTCGACGGGCCGCCGGTGCGGATCACCACGCCGCACATTCCGCTGCCTGCCGCCGACATTCTCGAAGACATCGCGCTGCCCACGGTCGACCGCATCGTCGACCGCGTGCGGCAATCGATGCAGGGGTGACGATGAAGGCGGCGAACCATACGGC
>Ga0310910_10000102_pt1 | contig 37987 bp, 31 predicted proteins | sample GREbulkMGHF172_FD_203448 | JGI IMG/M metagenome (GOLD analysis project Ga0310910, IMG submission 203448) | Lab enrichment of tropical soil microbial communities from Luquillo Experimental Forest, Puerto Rico - GRE.bulkMG.HF172 | ecosystem: Environmental > Terrestrial > Soil > Tropical forest >... | reverse complement strand
GCGCCAATAGCCGCCATGGGGTACGTTGCGCCTCGCCGTGGGGGAAGCCCTGCGTCGCCGGATCAGGCAACCGCCGGCCCGTCCGGTTTGCTGCCCGGCAGCGGCCGGGTTGCCGCTGCAAGCCAGGCCCGCGTTTCGGCGTCGACCAGCGGTGACAGAGTTTCGGCGACGCGTGCGTGATAACGCTCGAGCCAGGCGATTTCCTCGGCGGTCAGCAATTCCGGTAAAACGAGGCGCCGGTCGATCGGCGCAAGCGTGAGCGTCTCGAACGCGTTGAGCGGTTTCTCCGCGTTCGGCATGGGGGCCGCCTCTACCACCAGCACCAGATTTTCGATGCGGATGCCGTAATGTCCGGTTTTGTAGTAGCCGGGCTCGTTCGAAAGAATCATTCCCCGCCTGAGCGCGGCGGTGCCGAGCTTGGAAATGCGCGCGGGACCTTCGTGCACGGACAGATAGCTGCCGACACCATGGCCGGTGCCATGATCGAAATCGAGGCCGGCCGCCCACAGATATTGACGGGCAAACGAATCGACCTGCGCACCCGTGGTGCCGTCGGGGAATACCGCGCGCGCAATCGCGATGTGGCCTTTGAGTACGCGGGTGAAGCGGTCGCGCATCTCGGCGGTCGCTTCGCCGACGATCACGGTGCGGGTGATGTCGGTGGTGCCGTCCTCGTATTGTCCGCCGGAATCGATCAGAAACAACTCGCCGGGCTTGATCGCCCGATTGCTCTTGGCGGTCACACGGTAGTGCACGATCGCGCCATCGGGACCCGCGCCGGCGATGGTCGGGAACGAAATATCCTTGAGCAGACCCGTGTCGCGGCGAAAGCTTTCCAGTGCCGCCACCGCATCGATCTCGGTAAGCTTGCCTCCCGGCGCTTCTCGATCGAACCAGGCAAGGAAACGCGTGACGGCGGCGCCGTCGCGAATGTGCGCCGCGCGCGCGCCGGCAATCTCGGTTGCGTTTTTCACCGCCTTCATCAGCGCGATCGGATCGTTGCCGCGGCTAACCTTGCCGCCATGGCTGGTAATCAGGCGCGCGATCGCATCCGCCGCGCTCGCCGGATCGAGCCGTACGGTGCTTTTCGCCTGGCCCAGCGCCGCCAGCGAGCGCAGGAAGTCGGCAGGCTCGCGAATGTCGGCGAGTGTTTCGAGGCGATTGCGTACCTCGTTGGAGAGCTTGCGGCCATCGATGAACAGTCCCGGCCGCCCCTCGTGCGGAATGATGGCGAAGGCGAGCGGCAACGGCGTGTGCGCGACATCGGCGCCCCGCATGTTGAAGGCCCAGGCCGCCGCATGCGGATCGGAAACCACGATGGCGTCGGCGCGCAGCTTTTCGATTTCAGCGCGGATGCGCGCGAGCTTGTCTTCGGCGCGCTCGCCGGCGAAGCGCACATCGTGCAGCGTCACCGGGCCGAGCGGCGGCGCCGGCCGGTCGCGCCAGATCGCATCGATCAAGTCGGGCTCGATAGCGACCAGCGTCACGCCCGCGCTGGCGGAGGCTTTGCCGAGCCGTTCCGCGTCTTCCACCGTGTGCAGCCAGGGATCGTAGCCGAGGCGGTCGCTGCGCGTGAGATTCTGCTCGATCCAACGGTGGGGCGGAGTGTCGACGAGATGCTCGATGGCGAACAGTGCCGTGTCGATCTGCTCCTGCGCCTGCAGTGTATAGCGGCCATCGACGAACAGCACCGCGCGATCCATCAGCACGAGGGCGGTGCCGGCTGAGCCGGTAAACCCGGTCAGCCAAGCGAGCCGGTCCTCGCTGGGCGGCACGTACTCGTTCTGGTGGCGATCGGCGCGCGGCACTATGAAGCCGGTCAGGTTGCGGCGCGCCAGTTCGGTGCGCAACGCCGCGAGCCGCGGCGCGCTCACCGCGCCATCGCCGCGATCCTCGAACGACTGGAAGCGGGCTTCGAACATGGCGGCAATCTATGGGGCGGCTACCGATGCGGCAATCGTCGGTTACACGTGCCTTCGCAGCGCGGCCGGGCGCATCAGCACCAGCGTAGTCCAGCCTTCCAGCGCGATGCGCCGCACGAGTACGAAACCACGCGCCCGGTAAGCGGCAAGTGCGGCATTGGCCTGCCCGACGAGCAGCCCGGAGAGCACGGCCCGCCCGCCCGGCGCGAGCAAGCGCGCCATCGGCGTCGCCATCTCCCGCAGTGGCTCGAGCAGAATGTTGGCCAGAATCAGCGCGAACGAGCGATTGGCGCGGAAACGGTGTATCTGCAGGCCCTCGGCACGGATAATCTTGAGGTAAGCGGCGACGCCGTTGAGCCGGGCATTCTCGCGCGCGATCGTGACGGCGCGGGCGTCGATATCGCTGGCGAGAGCCGATTGGCGCAGCGCCTTTGCCGCGGCGATGGCCAGCACGCCCGAGCCGGTGCCGACATCGAGCACGCTGAGTTTGGCCATCGGCCGACGGTGGACCGGCGCCGCTGCGCGGCGCGCTTTTCCCGTGAACTCAACGGCGACCCGATCGAGCGCAAGCAGACAGCCACGCGTGCTGCCATGATGTCCGGTGCCGAAGGCGAGCGACGCCTCGATCTCAATGCCGATACGGTTCGCTGGCACCCGGGCGCGCGCATGCGCGGTATGTACGACGAAACGGCCAGCCAGCACGGGACCGAGGCCTTCGCGGCTCTTGCCGACCCAATCCGTGGGCGCCAGCGTCTCGAACGCGAGCGCCGCTGCCGCATCGATCCCTGCCGCCGACGCAACCCGCGCCCGCACGGCTGCTTCCTGCGGCGGGTCACGGAAATAGAGCGCCAGCGACCAGCGCCCATCCGGCTGCTCGAACGCTGACACGGCCACCCCCGCGCCGTCGATGCCACCCGCGAAGGCGTTGCTGATGGTTTCCACCGCGGCCGCGTCGACCGAAAGCCGCGCGACGGTACTCGCGGAGGCGACGTTTGGCATTGGTCCGGTCTCGTTGCTAATGCCAATATCGACGGCGTTCGCGCGCACCACGCAGGTCAATTGATCTCGCCATCAACAGCTTATCCCGGCTTCATCCACGCGGTAATCCACAGCCATTTCACATCCTCGCCGTGCAGTCGATCGAAACCAAATCGTCCTGGGTGGTCGCGGCGGTCGCGCTGGTGATCCTGGCGCTGTCGTTCGGCGCGCCCTGGATCACGATTGTCGCGCTCAAGCCGATTGCCGCGGAAACCGGCGGCCTGCGCTCGGTACCGGCCCTGGCGAGTGCGCTGGCCTGGGTCGGCTATGGCGCCGGCGGCATCGTCATGGGCGTCGTCGCCGAACGCGTCGGGGTGCGCTGGACCGTCATTTTCGGTGCGCTGATGATCGCGGTGGGCCTTGCGCTCTCGACCGGCGGCGCGCGTTGGCAGCTCTACCTCGGCCAGGCGCTGTTCATGGGTTTCCTCGGCATCGGCGGCATGAACGCGCCGTTCTATGTCTATGTGAGCCGCTGGTTCGACCGCCGCCGCGGCTCGGCGCTCGCGCTGATCTCGAGCGGCAGCTACTTCGCGGGGGCGATCTGGCCGCCGATCTTCGAGCGCGCGATCGCGCACGCGGGCTGGCGGCAGACCATGCTTTATTATGGGCTCGTCGAAATCGTCGTAGTGGTGCCGCTGGCCGTTGCCTTCCTGCGCGCGCCTCCGGAGCTGTTGCTGCCGAGCGGTTTGCTGGAAAAGTCCTTTCGCTCGGTGATGGGCTGGCCGCCCAATGTCGTGTTCGCGCTGATGTCGGCCGCGGTGGTCTTTTGCTGCATCCCCATGGCAATGCCGCAGGCACACCTGCCGGCGCTGTGCAGCGATCTCGGCATTCTCCCGTCGCACGGCGCGGCGATGCTCTCGGTCCTGCTTGGTACCGCGTTCGTCAGCCGCCAGTTCTGGGGCTACGTCGCCGATCGCATCGGCGGGCTCAAGACCGTGCTGATGGGTTCGTCGTTTCAGATCGTTGCCATGAGCGCCTTCATGCTCAGCCAGGACGAAGTCGGCCTGTTCACAGTCGCCGCCGCTTTCGGGCTCGGCTTTGCCGGCATCATTCCAGCCTACATCATGGCGATCCGCGAGCTGTTCCCGGCAGCAGAGGCGTATTGGCGAATTCCCACATTCCTGTTGTGCAGCGGCACCGGCATGGCGATCGGCGGCTGGTTGGCGGGAGTGCTGTACGATTATTTCGGCTTCTACGCGCCGGCATTCGCCGCCGGGGTTGCCGCCAATGCCATCAATCTCCTGATCATCGGCACGCTGGTGCTGCGCCGCAGATATGCGCCGATGCGCCTCGCTTGACCGCGTGGAACGGCCGCTCCAATCTGGCAGCGCAACGAAATCTGGAGACTTGAGTCATGACCTTCCGCATCGCCGTGGTGCAGCCGATCTGTCATCCGCCCGGCACCGATGAAGCGAATGTGGCGGAAGCGGTGCATGCAATCGGGCGCGCGGCGGCCGAAGGCGCGCATTTCGTCTGCTTCCCGGAAACCTATCCGGGGCCATGGCGCATGCCGGCGCGTTTCGATCCGACCGCGGCGCTGGTCGAGGCGGCGGCGAAGCACCGCACGCACGTGGTGTTCGGCACGATCGAGCCGGTCGATGAAAAGAAGGCGACCGCCCACAACCTGATCTGCATGGCCTATCCCGACGGGCGGGCGCCGGCGCGTTACCGCCGCACGCATCCGAACGGCCCGTGGATCTATACCGGCGGTCCGGCCTGGGAATTCCAATGGGTGCCGGGCGACGAATTCCCCGTATTCGACACGGTACACGGCAAGGTCGGGCTCGCGATGTGCAGCGAAGTCTACATGCCCGAAGTCGCCCGCGCGCTGGCGCTGCGTGGCGCCGAGCTGATCTTCATGCCGGCGGGCAAGGACAAGCGCAAGCTGTGGGCGACCTGGCGCGCGCTGATCTGGGCGCGTGCGATCGAGAACCTCGCGATCGTGGTGACCACGCAGAACCTGTTCGATCACTCCGAGCGCGGCCTCGCCATGGTCGCGGGTCCGGAGGAGATCCTGTTCGAGAGCACGATCGCCGGGACCACGATCGTGGACGTGAGTCTTGATCGGCTGCGCTATCTGCGCGCCACCCGCGACGAGGTTGGTTCGTCCGAGCAGTGCGCAGTCAAGCAGGGCCTGCTCGGTCCGCAATGGCAGCGGCCGGAGCTCTACGATTCGGTCCATCCGCGTCCGCTGCGCGAGGCGGCGGAATAATCGAGGTCGGCCCGCACGCTGGCGATACTGCCGCAGAGGGTCGGTGCCCAGCCGGCGAGTTATCCCTGCGCAATCACCGTGTCGGCCCATGCCATTGACCCTGCATCCGCGCGCCCTGATCGTTGCTTCCGCCTATCCGGATCCGCCGTTCGACCTCATGGAAAACGGAACGGCGACCGGCTTCGATATCGAGCTGATGCGCGCGATCTGCGCGCACCTTGGCTTGGCGTTGCGGCCCGTGCCTTATGCGGGTGACGACTTCAACGGCATCTTCGACGGGCTGGCAAATCGCAGCTGCGATGCAGTGATCTCGGGAACCACGATCACGCCCGAACGCTGCGCGATCGCGCTGTTTTCGCAGCCCTATCTCGAGTTCAATCAGGGCGTCGCCGTCAACCGGCGCGTCACGCCCAACATCGCCTCGGTCGCCGACTTGCGCGGGCTCACCGCGGGCATTCAGTCGGGCAATACTTCGGACGCGGTGGCCAAGCGCCTACTGGGCGAGGGCGTGATCGCCGACATCAAGTATTATCCCTATCACGGCATCGCCAACGCGCTCGATGACTTGGAGGCGGGACGCATCGGGCTCGTGATCAAACTGTTCCCGGTGATTTCGTGGCTGGTGAGAGACCGTCCGCAGCTGGCGGTCCCGCTGCAAGTGCCGACCCACGAGAAGCTCGGAATCGCATTCGCGAAGGACAATCAGACATTGTGCGATCAGGTCAACGGCGCGCTGACCGCATTGCGCGAGAGCGGGGAATTCGCCCGGCTTAAGGCACGCTGGCTTCCCGCCGGTGCGTGATCGCGAGGACTGGGCGCAATGGCGACGGTGAAGGTGTTTTGCGCGCGCTCGATGACCCACGCGGTCAATCGGCTCGCCGCCGATTTCATGCGCGAGAGCGAGCACGAGATCGAAATCACGTTCGGTCCGGTCGGCACATTGCAGGGCAGGCTTGCCGCGGGCGAACGCGCCGACGTTCTGATCCTCGGCGCGCCGGCAATGGCGATGATGGAGCAGAAAGGGTGCTTTCTCGCCGGCACGCGCACCGATGTGGCGCGCGTGTCGATCGGGGCGGCGGTGCGTGCCGGTGCGCCGCGGCCCGATATTTCGACCACCGATGTCTTCCGGCAGGCGCTGATCGACGCGCGTGCCATCGCGTTCACCGATGCCTCGGTTGGCGGCACCGCCGCGGTGTTTCTTCCGCAGCTGTTCGAGCGGCTGGGAATCGCCGGCGAGGTTGCGCGCAAGGCCAAGCCGCAACCGAGCGGGGCGGCGGTGGCGCAATGCGTGGCGCGCGGCGACGCCGATATCGGCCTCACCTTGATTCCGGAAATCGTGCCGATCGCGGGCACGCAGGTGATCGGCAAGCTGCCTGCGGAGCTCGCAGACGACACCATTTACACCGCCGCGGTCGCTGCGGATGCTGAAGCCTCGGCCGCCGCGGCGAGCTTCATCGCCGCGCTCACCCGCCCAACGGCGCATGCTACCTGGAGCGCTGCCGGCTTCGAATTGCTGCATTCGCCCGCGGCGCCGGCGTGAGCGCGGCGCGCATATGCCGGACACCAAGTCGCGGCAGCGGCGGTGCTGCCTCTGCTATAAGCCTGCGGTGCTTCTCGGAGGGAACGACATGAATCGCTTCGTGTTTCTGGCTCTCCTTTCCGCGCTCGCCCCAACAAGCGTTGCCGCGCAGGGCTATCCCAGCAAGCCGATCCACATCATCTTGCCGTACGTTCCCGGCGGGATAATCGACACGGCTGGGCGGCATCTCGCATTGCGGCTCAGCGAAAGCCTGGGCCAGTCGGTGGTCGCCGACAATCGTCCCGGCGCCGGCGGCGTGGTGGGCACCGATGTGGTCGCACGCTCCGCGCCCGACGGTTACACGATCCTGCTGAACGACCCGGCGCTGGTCTCCAATCCGTCGCTGCTGCCGGACGTGCCCTATGAGCTCAGCACGCTGCAGCCCGTGTCCATCGTCGGCTCCTCGCCTGCGGTGATCGTCTCGTCCTTGCACTTGCCGGTTAACAGCCTCAGCGAGCTGATCGCCTACGCCAAGGCGAATCCGGGCAAACTGAATTTTGCCACGGCCGGGATCGGCACCGCGCCGCATCTCGCCGCCGAGATGATTAAGCTGCGCACCGGGATAGCCATGCAACACGTGCCTTATCGCGGCATCGGCGCCGCGTACCCGGACGTCCTGAGCGGAAAAGTGCAGCTCGCCTTATCGAGTATTGCCGGAGCGGTGCCCTTCACGAGCGACAACCGTGTGCGGCCGCTCGCCACCACGCGATCCGTGCGCAGCGCCGTCTATCCCGACGTGCCGACGGTCGCGGAATCGGGCCTGTCCGGCTTCGATGTCGATCTCTGGATCGGCATCTACGCCCCCGCAGGCTTGCCGGCGCCGGTATTGGCAAGGCTCAACAGCGAAATAAACAAGGTCCTCAAGCATCCTGAGCTGCAGGCAGCCTTCGCCAAGATCGGCATCGAGCCGCGCGGCACCAGCCCCGAAGAGGCGGCCGCCTTCACCCGCGCGGAATTCGAGAAGTGGAAGAAGGTGATCGTCGACGGGAAGATCAAGCCTGAATAGCGGGGCAGCACGCGGCGCAGCGGCAAACGAGAAGGGCTGCCCATGCGGGCAGCCCTTCCATTGTCGAGCCGTGATCCGGCTAAACCCGTGGCACGCCGCCTAGGCGACTGGGACCCCCTGAGAGGCAAGGATCCAGCTCACGGATGCCGCCGACCGCGGCGATTGACAATGAGACACTGGATCACCTCCTTTCTGTTGTTGACGACTCGGGTAGTGTAAGGCGCATTCGCCGATTGTCAAAGCGGCCGCCCATCCCATAACTGTGCGGGTTTGCCGGGCGCCTGCAGCAGAGGTCCGCGCGCGCCGCGCGCATGTGGCGCCGCTGCCACAGGTCGTTCACCGCGTTTTGCTCATCGTCGGCTGTCTGATGGACTAACTCAGACCGGCATGATACGTGAATTGTTCGAGCCTTCGCCACGTTGACCATGCGCGCGGACCTCGCGTCTGCCGCCGTGGTCAGCCGACCCGCAGCGTGCATCCCAGATGGTCGATTTCGGTCCTTTCCGCGGGCTCGGCGTAGCGAAGCGGGGTGCTCCAACGGTGCCGGCGGCCGTCCAGACCGCAGTCGTTGGTGGCGGGGCGCGCCAGCTCGACCGTGCCGCCGATTTCAGCAATGGCCAGATCGCCGCATTGTTCGTGACGCTTGCGGTCATCACGTCGATTCCGATTCTGCTGTATCCCTGGCCGCCGCTCGCCGACTACATGAATCATCTTGCCCGCATGCGGGTGATCGCCGTCATCGACGGCGATCCCGACCTGTCGCGCTTCTATCAGGTTCAGTGGCAGCTCATTCCGAACCTGATGATGGATTTGATCGTTCCGACGCTGCAGCGCGTGGCAAATATCTATCTCGCCGGTCAGATCTACACGATCATGAGCTTTGTGCTGATTATATCCGGCACGCTCGCACTCAACCGCCAGCTCTACGGCCATTGGTCGGTGCTGCCGCTCATCGCCTTCCCGCTGCTCTACAACAACGTCTTTCTCGTCGGCACGATGAACTACATCTTCGGCATCGGGCTCGCGCTGTGGGCGCTCGTCGCCTGGGCGGCGTTGCGCGAGCGCGCGCTGGCCCTGCGCCTTGCCGTCTCCACGCTGTTCGTGCTGGCGCTGTTCTTCTGTCACCTGTTTTCCGTGGGACTCTACGCGCTCGGCCTGTTCGCCTACGAAGTGCAACGGCTGGCGCTGTCGGAGCCTGCGCGCCGCTGGCGGCTTTCCACGCTCGCCGAGTTCGTCGCAACCGGACTGCCATTCCTGCCGGCCGCCGCGCTGCTGCTGATGAGCCCCACCTGGAGCCTGCGTGGAACGATCGATTGGGAATTCAAAGGCAAGCTCGACGGCTTGGTCGGCGTGATCGAGGTTTACTCGCATTTCGCCGCGCTCTTCCTGACCGCGGTGGTGGCTTTCGCCGCCGGCTGGGGCATTCGCCATCGCGCGCTGCATTTTCATCCGTTCGGATGGACGCTGCTTGCGGTCGGTGGCATCGCCTATTGGGCGCTGCCGCGGGTCATGTTCGACACCTACATGGCCGATCAGCGGCTGCCGATCGCCGTGGCGTTCATGGTGGTCGCCTGTGCGCATCTCAATCTGCGCGACGACTTCGTGCGGCGCGGCTTCGCCACGGTGCTCGTGCTGCTGCTGGCGGTGCGCGTGCTCGAGGTGCAGAGCGTGTGGGCCGACCTTGCGCGCCAGACCAATGCGTTCCGCGAGTCGGTGGCCCACATCGATCGCGGCGCCAAGGTGCTCGTCGCCTATGCCGATCCGGAAGCGGGCGAAGAAGCGCGCGACCTCTGGCTTTCGCATGCCGCGTGCCTGGCGATCCTCGAACGCTCGGCCCTGGTCACCACCGCCTTCACCGTGGTGGGCAAGCAGATCTTGCACGTGCGCGACGACTATCGCGGCCGCGTCGATACCGAGGACGGCACTCCGCCGACGGTCAAGCAGCTGCTCAAGCCCACGGAAGCGTGGGACGACGACGATGACGCGGAGCCCGGCTATTGGAGCCGATGGGGCGCCGATTTCGATTACCTCTATATCCTGTTTACGCGTCCCGATTTCGAAAATCCCGATCCGGTGCGGCTCGCGCCGGTCTATGCCGGCGACCGCTTCATGCTCTACCGCGTCGGCGAAGCGCAGATCGCCGGCGGCAGCCAGACTTCCAATTGATGCTGGCCTAGTGTCCCGATTCCGAGGTTCGCAAACCCTTGCGGCACCCGCTGACGCGAACTTCGGAATCAAAGGGACACTAGCGACGTTATGATTCTAGTGATGATTCTAGTGCCGCTTTTGAACCCGAAGTTCGCGAACACCCTTGCCGCCCGATCGTGCGAACTTCGGGTTCGCGGCACTAGCGACAATTTGCAGTCATCACTCTGACGATTGACTGTTCTCCTGTAACGAAATCCATCCTAGCATCGCTGCCGGTTTTCCGCATGAAATCCGGAGCCTGCGATGCCTATGCCGCGCCTGTCCAGCGCTGCCGCGATGCTGGGACTGATCACCCTGACGTGTTCCGCGGCGGCCGGGGTTCGTGCCCAGGATTTTCCCACCCGCACCGTGCGCATCGTCGTCGCGTTTCCCGCCGGGGGACCGACCGATTTTGTCGCACGGCTCATTGCCGACAAGCTCAAGGCGCAGTTGGGCCAGAACGTCATCGTCGAGAACAAGCCGGGCGCGAACGGCGCCATTGGCGCCGAATACGTCGCGCGCAGCGAGGCTGACGGCCACCTGCTGTTTCTCACCACCGTCGGTGCGGTTGCCATCACGCCGCATCTGAGCAAGCCGAATTACGACACGCTGCGCGATTTCGCGCCGGTGACGCTAGTGGTGCGCAACACCACGATGCTCGTGGTCAAGCCCGAGGCGCCGGTCAATTCTGCCAAGGAATTGGCTGCGCTCGCCAAGGACAAGCCGAACGCGATCCCGTTCGCCTCGACCGGCTCGGGCAGCATGCCGCATCTCGCGCTCGAGCTTTTCCAGTCCGCCGCCGGCGTGAAATTCCTGCACGTGCCCTATCGTGGCGCCGCGCCAGCCTTGACCGATCTCCTCGGCGGTCAGGTGCAGGCGCTGTTCGCTGATGCGCCAGTGCTGCTCGCGCACATCAAGGGCGGCAAGCTCAAGCCATTGGGCGCCGCGTCCGCGATGCGCAACGCGGCACTGGCCGATGTCCCAACGCTCGCCGAACAGGGTTTTGCCGATACCAGTGCCGACAACTGGTACGGCCTGCTCGCTCCCGCCAAGACACCGGCGGCAGTCGTCGCCAAGCTCCACGACGCGGTGGTCGCCGCCCTTGACGTGCCGGATGTGCGTGAAAAGCTCGTGCAATCCGGCGCAATCCCATCGCCGATGTCGAGCGCTGAATTCGGCAGGCTGCTGGCTGACGAGCTCGCCCGTTGGGGCCGCGTGGTGCGGGAAAAGAACATTCGAGAGGATTGAGCGACGGCACGCGCGCGCCTGCGCTAGTCTCACCGGCACGGAGAATCTCATGCGCACCATCCTCGCGCTGCTGCTGAGTTCGATTGCTGCGATGGCCGCGCCGACGGCGTCGGCCGAAACATTGAAGGTCGCGGTCGCGCAGCGCGGCTTCTGGAACAGCACCTTCATCGATGTCGGGCTCAAGCAGGGATATTTCCGCGAGGCCGGTCTCGACATCGAGATTCTCTACACCGAAGGCGGCGCCTCGACGCTGACGCCGGTGATCGCCGGCAGCATCGACATTGCCATGACCAACGGCATTCTCGGCGTGGTCGCCGCCTACGCCAAAGGCATGCCGGTGAAGATCATCAGCGCGGAAGCAACCGGCGCCGCCGAGGCGTTCTGGTACGCGCCGCCGGAGAGCGGCATCAAAAGCCTTGCCGATACCAACGGCAAGACCGTCGCGTTTTCCTCGCCGGGCTCGTCGACCAACCTCATTCTGCTGCAGCTGGTCAACCAGGCGCGCGTTGCGCCGAAACTCGTTGCCACCGGCGGCGCGCCCGGCACGCTCACTCAGGTGATGTCCGGACAGATCGACGTCGGCTGGTCAGTGCCGCCGTTCGTGCTCCAGCAACTCGCCGACGGCAAGCTCGCCATCATTGCACGTGGCAGCGACGTGCAGGCGCTGGTGCAGCAGACCATTCGCGTCAATGTCGCCAACGCCAACGCGCTCAGAGAGAAGCGCGACGCGTTCGTGCGTTTTGTCCGGGTCTTGAGCCGCGCGATCGATTGGGCCTATTCGGATCCCGCCGCCATCGACAATTATGCCGAGATCGCCAAGGTGCCGCGCGTGCTGGCGCAGCAGACTCGCGATGAATTCTTTCCCAAAGAAGCGCTGCAGCTCGCAGAGGTGAAAGGATTGGATGTGACGCTCAAGCAGGCGCTTGAATTCAAATATATTGCGGCGCCGATGTCCGTTGCCGACGCGCAGGGCATGTTGGACATTCTCTATCGCCCAGAGATGAAACGATAACGCGGATCACATGCCTCCATGCGAGCGCAACGTGCACCGACCGCTCTCGTCACCGCTGCCGCGCTGCTCATATCCAGCGCAGCGAGCGCTGCGGAATGGCCGGTAAAGCCTGTGCGCGTGGTGGTGCCGTTCGCGGCGGGCGGCGCCGCCGACACCATGGGGCGGCTCTACATCGACGCCTTGAGCGCCGCGTACGGCAAGCAATTCTACGTCGAGAACCGCGTGGGCGGCGGCGGGCTGGTCGGCACCGAGGCGGTCGCGCGCGCCGAGCCGGACGGGCTCACCCTGATGGTGTCGGGCGTTCCGACACACGTGTTGGGGCCGGCGATGAAGAACGTCGGCTTCGATCCGATCCGCGACTTCACGCACATCGCCTACTTTGGCGGCACCCCGAACGTCCTGGTCGCCCATCCTTCGCTGGGCGTGCGCAGCTACCGTGATTTTCTCCGGTTGGCGCGTGGGTCTGCCGGCCTGGAATACGTGTCGGCGGGCTTCGGCACCATGGGCAACTGGGTGGCCGAGTTTTTGGCCGCGAAAGAGCAGATCAAGCTCGTGCACGTTGCCTACAAGGGCGGCGCGCAGGCGCTGCTCGACCTGCTTGCGGGACACGTGAAGCTGGCGATGCTCACCTGGTCCAATGTCGGCGAGCAGGTCCGCGCCGGCCACCTCATCCCGCTTGCCGTCACATCGGCGCGTCGGCTGCCGTATCTAGCGGACGTGCCGACGCTGAGCGAGCTGGGCCATCCGGAATTCGTCGCCGTGACCTGGTATTCGCTATCCGGACCCGCCGGGCTCCCGGCGGAAATCGTGGAGAGCCTCAACAGCGAGATCGCCAAGGCCATGGAGCAGCCGCAGATCAAGCGGCAGATCGAACAGGACGCGATTGAGGTCAAACCGATGCGTCCCGCCGAGGTCAACGGCTTGATGGAACGGGAGATCGCGCGCTGGACACCGATGATCAAGCAGATGCTGGGCGACAAGCAGCAATGATGCCGAAAACGCAGGAGGAGACCAAATGAGGCCGCGAACGTCGTGCGCGCCACTGTGCGCGCTTGCGCTGATCAGTCTACTCGCCGCCGCCCCAACTGGCGTTTGGGCGCAGGGCGTGCCCAATTACGACGCCCTGATCGCCGCGCCCGATCGCAGCGACGCGGACCGCGAGACCGACAAGCGTCGCGATCCGGTCAAGCTCTTGGCCTTCACCGGGGCGAGCGCGGGCATGAAGGTTCTCGATATGGGCGCTGGCGGCGGCTACAGCACGGAACTGATGGCACGCGCGGTCGGCCCGCGCGGCGTGGTTTATGGGCAGAACGGCGCCGAGCTCGGCGCCCGCCCCAAGGAGCGCTTCGAAGCGCGGCTGAAGACGCCGGCGATGCAGAACGCCGTCGCACTGGTGCGCCCGTTCGATGATCCATTACCGTCCGACGTGCGCGACCTCGATCTGATCACGTTCCTGTTCTTCTATCACGACACGACCTACATGGAGGTCGATCGCGCCGCGATGAACAAGAAGCTTTACGCCGCACTCAAGTCGGGTGGCGTCTTGGTCATCGCGGACCATTCGGCGCGGCCCGGCGAAGGGGTGAGCGTCGGCAAGACGCTGCATCGCATCGAGGAGAGCACGTTGCGGCGCGAAGTCGAGGCCGCCGGATTCAAGCTCGTCGCCACCGGCGACTTCTGGCGCCATCCCGAGGACCCGCGCGATTTCACCACCACGCGGCCGACCGGCCCGGTGGACGAATTCGTGCTCAAATTTCAGAAGGCGGAGTGACGCACGTACAATCTGGAGCTGTCGTCCCAGCCGAGCGAAGCGAGAGCCGGGACCCATGCTCCGGGTTCTATCGAGAGCGCGCGGAGCATGGATCCCCGCTATCCGGGTCCCCCACGAAAATCGCCGCGCATACCGGTGCAGCGACGATGGTCTCGCGTTGGCGATTTTCGTGGGGGACCCGGCGCGGGGACGACGCCGGAGTTAAAGCACCGGCATCATCACGAAGCTGGTGCTAATGCCGGCGCGCCTGCACGAGATAGCTGGCGATCGTCGCCTCGCCCAGTTGCTTGCATGCTTCCAACCGGTGCAACCCTTCCACCAACACGAAGCGATTACCGTCCTGACGTACCAGGATCGGGCTCTGCTGGCCGACCTGCAAGATGCTCTCGGCGATCGCCTCAGCCTTCTTCGGGTCGAGCGTCGCCCGGCGCTTTGCCGGCACGTAGATGTCGGCGATAGGGATCGTCTCGCGCTTCATCATGGCGTGCGATCCGTCGCGTTCTCCATTCAGCGCAGCTGATCCCTTACTTTGTTGAGGCCGGCCATCACGCAAGCTTCGTCGACGCCGGGCGAGCCGGAAAGGCCGACTCCCCCGATCACGTCGTTGCCGACCTTGATCGGCACGCCGCCGTTGATTGCGATCACGTTGGGCAGCGTGGTCTGCTCGCGCCGCACCGGCCGTGTCGCCATCTCTTTGAGGAACTCTTCCGTGGTCATCTTGAACGTCATCGCGGTGTAGGCCTTGCGGCGCGCGTTCTCCATCGTGTGGACGCTGGCATTGTCGGCGCGCAAGCCCACCACGGTGTTGCCGCCGGTGTCGACCACCACAACCGATGTTGCATAGCCGCGGGCTTTGCAGTCATCGAGCGCGGTGGTGGCGATGGTGAGCGCGATCGGATAGCTGAGGTCCTTGCGCTGGACGAGTTGGGCGCTCGCGGGCAGCGCAACAGCGCAGCTGAGCGCAGCGAGGGTGAGGCGGTGCAGCGAACGCGACATGGCAAGGATCTCTCCAATTGCGAAACACGTTCCCGCTGCCCGGCGCTCCGAGACGCCGGGACAGCGGATCTCTGAGATGCTCGCGCCTTAGCGCGCCAACGGATCGGGCCGCAGCTGGAAGCGCACCACCTTCGGCAGCGTGCCCTTGCCGCCCTCGATGTGGAACGGCGTGCGGTTGCCGAACGTCGACCACAGGCCGCGACCCTTCCAGCCGCCGTTCGGATCATCGATGCGGCCGTCCATCCATTTGGCGTAGTAGCCCATGGGATAGGGGACGCGCAGATTGACCCATTGGCCGTTGACCAAAGCGAGCAGCGACTCGTTGGCGTTGCCAGTCGCCATAGGCACGTTCTCGCCGAGTCCGAGCGTGTTGAACTGGTCGACCCAGGTGTAATAGCTCGACTCGGCCGAGCCGCCCTCGCTCACGTTCTGCAATTGCGGGCCGGGGAAGGGGTAGAGCGTCCAGCCCTCCGGGCAATGCTTGCCGGTGGCGGTCGGGCCGTTGAGCGGACCCTTGCATTTACGGCGATCGAAGCTCGCCATGTGGCCGCTCGACAGCGGCACCCAGACCACGCCGTTGCGGTCGACGTCCGCGCCGCGCGGGCCGTAGCCGGGCGCCGGCACTTCGTAGAGCTCAGCCAGCGTGGTCGCCGGCGGACTTGAGCCCGGATTCACCCGGATCACATAGCCGGGGAACGTGAGCACCGAGCCCCATACCGTCCCGTCGACTGGATTGATACCGATGCCATAGAGCGCCGCGGTGATACGCTTGTCTTTGGTCGGGTCGACCGGCTGGTTCGGCTCGACATAATCCTCGTCGCGCTTGCCGTTGCCGTTGGTGTCGAGGATGAGCGCCGACCAGCCTTGCGACTTCTGCTCGTCGCCGGTCTCCTCGAACATTTTGCGATTGAGCCAGCCGACCACGCCGCTCTGCGGTCCGCCGGCGCTGGTCCACAGCGTATTGTTGGCGTCTTCCGCGAACACCAGGTGGTGCGTGGGGAAGCAGGTCCTGATCAGCGTGATCCTGCCGGTCGCAGGATCGTACATGGAGAGATGCCGCGTCGACTGCTCGATCGGCGTGAGCTTGGCCGACGGATGGTCCGATCCCTTCTTGCAGAAGTCCGGATTGGCGAATTGCCCCACCCGCGAGGTGAACCAGACCCGTCCTTTCTCATCCATCATCGGGTTGTGCATGCTGGCTTGGCTGTCCCAGATCACTTCGTCGCCCCAGTAGGCCGAGGGCGCCAGCGTGTTGTTCTTCGATGACGGCGTCTGCGGATCGCGCACCGGCATTTTCACCGTGGTCGCGGTGTGGGTCTTCGGATCGAGCACCGGGAAGAAGTCGGTGCTCTCCTCGGTCGAGCCGTAGAGCTTGCCGTAGGGGTTGACCGTGGGCTTGCGCCTGTCGGTCGAGATCTCGTCGTGCAGATAGGCCTTCGGACTCGACCAGTCCCAGACCGAGACGACGATGTTGCGCTCGATGCCCTGTGGCCGCGTCGGCTTGCTCGCCGGCAGCTCGCCCGCAGCGATCCGCTCGCTCCAGTCCGCGAACAGCTTGAGCGCGCGCGGCACGTCCATGCGGCCCATATTGTTCGCCATCTGCACCTGCGCCTGCCCGGACATGATGCGCCGCGCCCAAGCCTCCTCCGGCTTCATGTCGGCGAATTCTTTCGGGATCGTGCGGGTCGCCTTGTTGCCGAGCTGATGGCAGGTGTAGCAACCGTTGGTCTTGACCACGTCGAGCCACTGCGCCTGGGTCTTCATGTTGGTCGACATGCCGTTGCCCTGCGGGCCGGTGCCGGGAAACTCGCCCTTCTCCGGCACCTTAAGCATCGAATACCAGTAGATCGCCGGATAGTATTCCGCGGCGGCCGCCGCGTTCGGCGCCGGCACGGCGGTCAGGTCGAGGACCTTGCCGGGTGCGCTCTGCACCTTCGGTGAATCGATGAGCCCGTAGCCGCGTACCCAGACGCTGTAATTGGCCTTCGGCAGCTGCGGGAGGACGTAGCGACCCTGATCGTCAGTCACCACGATTTTCGCGAACTTGGTAGGCAGATCGGTGGTTTCCGCGATCACCCAGACGCCGGCTTCGGGACCGTTCGGCCCCCGCACGACGCCGCCGAGATCGTCGCTGCCCACGGTTACCGCGGGCGGCGCACTTTGCTGGGCCTGCGACGGCGCAGCAGTCGCCAGCGCGGCTAGGATAACCGCCGCACTGCAATACAGCCTGGTTTTCGGGCTCACGGGTGCGCTCCTCTCGTTTTGCCTTGATTCACAGCGCGCTGGGGCAATCTGCGATCCGGCTCACCAGCTGACCAGTCGAACGCAGCCGAGCGCTTTCTCTATCCATGCACAGCGGATCCACGTCCGCAACGGCCATCCAGTCGTTCCTCGCGCATTGACGGGTTGCGCACATCGATGGAGTCGGGGCGAGAAGACGAAACCGGGGAACTGATCGGCCGCTTCGTCGTTACAGGCGGCGAAGGGCACCTTTTCTTGTTTGATGAATCTTCTCTGGCGCGGTGATCCGCGTCACCGCGGCCGTAGGCTGACGGCCGTTCGCCTAAGAAGGGCCGCCGCGGCGGTCCTTCGCCTTTTTAGCGATAGCCGTCATACCGAGTGTCCGGATTCTCGTTCATGGAAGACAAAGCGCCCGGCGCGGGCAGCGCCGGGCGCAAGATTTGCGACGTTCGTCGCGTTCAGTGAGCGAGCGGGTCCGGGCGAAGCTGGAAGTGCACCGCCATCGGCTTGCTGCCTTTGCCGCCCTCGCGAAGCCAGGGCGTGCGATCGCCGCTGGAGGTCCACAAGCCGCGGCCCTTCCAGCCCGCGTTCGGATCGTCGATGCGCCCATCGAAGCCCTTGGTGTAGAGCCCCATCGGGTAGGGCAGCCGCAGCACGATCATCTGCCCGTCCCTGAGCGCGACCAGGCCGTCATTGAGGTTCGCCGTGGACATCGGGACGTTCTCGCCCAGGCCGAACGTGTTGTGCTGGTCGACCCAGGTGTAATAGCTCGACTCCGCGCTGTTGTCGCCGAGACCCTCGAAGCCCGGTCCCGGATATTTGTAGAAGCTCCAGCCTTCGCGGCAGTGGTCGCCGGTCGCGGTTGGGCCGTTGAGCGGACCTTTGCATTTGCGCCGGTCGAAGCTCACGAGGTGACCGCTCGACGCCGAGCCCCACACCACGCCGTTCTTGTCGATGTCACCGCCGCGGATGCCGAAGGCGGGTAGCGGCACGTTGTACACTTCCGACAATCCGGTGCTGGGATCAAAGCGCAGGAATGCCGGAGGTCCGCCGAAGATGCCGGTGGTGTACCAGATCGAGCCGTCGACCGGATTGGGCATCACGGCATACGGTCCGGAGCCCGGCACGATGCGCTTGTCCTTCGCCGGATCGATCGCCTGGTTCGGCTCGACGTACTCGTCGCGCTTGCCGTTGGCGTTGGTGTCGAGGACGAACGGTGACCAGCCCTGCGCCTTTGCCGCGTCGCCGGTCTCGTCGAGCACCTTGGTGTTGATCCAACCCGCTACCGGCCCGGTACCGCTGAGCCAGAGCGTGTTGTTCGCATCATAGCCGAACTGCAGATGGTGGGTGCCGAAGCAGGTGTCGACGAAGGTGTACTTCATTGTTTTCGGATCGAGCATCGCCACTTGCCGCGCCGAGCGCTCGAGCGGAAACACCTTGGCCGACGGATGCTCGGAGCCCTTCTTGCAGAACGCCGGATTGTCCATCCCGCGCACGGTGGCGGCGAGCCACAGGCGGCCCTTCTCGTCGAACATGGAGTTGTGATTGTTGGCCCGGGTGTCCCAGACCTTCTCCTCGCCCCAGTAAGCCGAAGCCTGCAGCGGCTTGATGCTTGCAGCGTGGCCCGGTCCGAGCGATTCCGGCATGGCCTGATCCTGCACCGGCAGCTTGAAGAACGTCACCTTGCTGGTCTTCGGATCCAGGATCGGAATGTTGTCGGTCGCGTATTCGGGTGAGCCGTACAGCGGGCCGTAGGCGTTCACGGTAGGATGCCGCCGGTCCGAGGAGATCAGGTCGTGCAGATACTGCTTCTCCGTGCCCCAATCCCACGTGGTGACCACGATGTTGCGCTCGACCCCTTGCGGCCGCGGCGGCTTCGCATGCGGGAGCTCGCCTTTGGCAATGCGGTCGGTCCACTCGCCGTAGTACTTGAACGGCGCGCCCCCGAAGTTGCCGGCCAGCTGATTGGTCATCTGCTCGCCGGACTGCCCGGACTGCACCCGGCGCATCCACGCTTCCTCGCCTGACTTGAACTCGCCGAATGCCGCGGGGATGGTGCGGGTCGAGAGCTGCCCCAACTGATGGCAGCCGATGCAGCCGATGTTCTTCACCTGCTTGAGCCAATCGACCTGGTTGAGCTTCTCAGGAATGTTGCTCTTGCCGCCGAACTGGCCGGTATCCGGAATCTTGAGCATCGAGTACCAGTAGATCGCCGGATAGTACTGCGCCGCTGCCGCCTCGTTCGGCGCCGGCACCGCGCGCAAATTGAGCTGCTTGCCCGGCTCGCCGTCGACCTTCGGTGAGTCGATCAGGCCGTAGCCGCGCACCCATACTTTGTATTTGGCCTTGGGCAGATCGGGAACGACGTAGCGGCCCTGATCGTCCGTGACCACGATCTTCGCATAGCGGGTCGGCAGATCGCTGGTCTCCGCGATCACCCACACGCCCGCTTCCGGTCCATTTGTGCCGGTGACAACGCCGCCGATGTCGTCATTGTCGATCGCGACGGCGGTAGTCTGCGCCTGCAACGCGGACGGCGGCGCCGCCAAAAATCCGGCGATGCCGACCGCCGCCACGCTTAGATACAGACTGGTTCTGAGCCTCATCTGTGCGCTCCTCGTGATTTGATGCGGTGCCTGAACTCTTGTGTCGTCGCGCCGTGCGCTCTCGCTGCGGCCGACGCGCGCCCGTGCACCGGATTCTGCATAGTCCATCTGCGACTGCAATAAGGCGGCGGCCGGTGGGAGCGGACGCATGGCGCGGAACGCCGGGGCGACGTGAGGCGTTGCCTGTCGTGGTACCGGGAGAGGGAAGCGCAGCTCGCGACACGCAAAAGGAACCCGTCCCATGCAAGCCAAGCTTCTATCGATCGCCGCCGCGGCCGGTCTCCTGATCGGAACGACGGCAGTCGCCTTTGCGCAAAGCACGACCCCAAGCAATACGCCGGGGCATGAAATGCAGCGGAAGGGCTCGGTTAAGGGCCAGCCCGGAGCATCCGGCTATTCGCCCGGCCGCGAGATGCAGCAAAAGGGGCCGGTGCGAGGACATCCTGCAGCATCCGGCTATGCCCCGGGGCACGAGACGACGGGCCGGAGCCTGCCGAGGACCCGGCGCTGGCCGCAGCCGGCTGATTCGGTGCGCCATGCGCGCCCCATTTGCTTTCGCATCGTGAAGCGGGCGCGCGGACGGTCCGTGGTGCAATGCTATGGCGCCGCCGCGCGCCGTTCCTATATGAGCTTCCGCACCGCCGGAGACTTCCCGTGTCCAATTCGATCGTCGTTTCCATTCCTCACCGCCTGGGCCGCGAAGAAGCGGCGCGACGCATCCAGGCTGGACTGGGCCATGCGCGCGCGCACTATTCCGCGGTCCTCACGATTGTGCAGGAAACCTGGACCGATCACCGCCTCGACTTCAACATTCGCGCGCTCGGCCAAACGGCCGCCGGCATAATCGATGTGGCCGACGATCATGTGCGCCTGGAAGTGACGCTTCCTTGGCTGCTGGCGAAGCTCGCGGAAAAATTCACACCCGCGATCCGCAAGGAAGGCACGTTGATGCTGGAGAAGAAGTGATCTGCTAAAGCAGTGTCACGATTCCCGCAGCCAGCATCGCCCTGTGACCCATCCCGCAACGCCGAAGGCCGGCGGCCGTCTGGCCATGATCGCGCCGGCTCTGCTGGGCGCGGCTTCGTTCGCCGCGGCCGACGTGCTGAGCAAGATCACGCTCAATGCCGGCGCCGACGCGCTGACTGTGTCGGCCGTGCGCGGTGTTCTCGGCCTGGCGCTGCTGTTTGCCTGGCTGCGCCTGCGCCGCAACTCGCTCGCCTTGGCGCCGCGACCGAAATGGATCTCGCTCGGGCTCGGCGTCGTGTTCGCCCTCAACGTGTTTCTGCTGTTTCAGGCGTTCGCGACCGTAGAGGTGCCGATCGCGATCCTGAGCTATTTCGTCTATCCGCTCCTCACCGGGCTTCTGGCGGCCGCGACCGGTATCGAAGCGCTCACCTGGCGCGGCGCCGCGGCCGCGCTCGCGGCATTCCTCGGGCTAGCGCTGACGATCGGCGCGCATCCGACGGCCCTGGCGTTCGCCGGCGTCGTCGCGGCCATCGGGGCCGCCTGCTGCCGCGTGGTGATGCTGCTGGTGACGCGCGCGGCATTGCAGGGCGTCGATGCCCGCCTGATCACTTGGTACTCGCTGGTCGCCTCGACCGCGGTGTTGGTGCTGGCCGTGCTCGCGACCTGGAATTGGCAGCCGCCGGCGGGTGCTGCCGGCTGGGCCGCGCTGATCGTGCTCAGCGGCGCCGTCACCGGGGGAATGCTAGGCGTGTTCGCCTCGACCGTGCGCATCGGGCCGTTTCACACCGCACTGTTCATGAATCTCGAGCCGCTGCTCGCCACCATCGGCAGCGCGCTGTTCCTCGACGAGGTGATCACGCCGCTACAGGCGCTCGGCGGCGCCGTCATGATCGCCGCGCTGGTGGCATTTCAGCTGCGGCGGTGATTCCACTTCGGCCGCAAGGCGACGCGCGCGCTAATGCCGCTTGAAATATTGCACGGCGCGCTCGTGCTTCTCGGCGGCGGCGCGAGTTTTGAATGTGCCGAGATTGCGGCGCCTGCGAGTCTTCGGATTGACCTTGCGCGAATAAAGGCGGTAACCGCCCGATGCAAGCTTGCGGATCATTGCTGGTCTTCTCCGCTCGATGTCCGATTGGGAATCAATCGGCAACGAAGGTCCAGAGTTCCGGTGGGTTTGAATTTTCTTGGGAGTCAAACAAGACTAAATTGCTGACGGCGTACAGCGTTCCCTCACACCCGTTCCACAAAGCTGTCCACCACCCGCTTCTCGCCAGCCTTGTCGAACTGCACGATCAGCTTGTTGCCGTCGATCGCGGTGATGTTGCCGTTGCCGAATTTCTGGTGGAACACGCGATCGCCCACGGAAAAGGCGGAGACGGTGCCGGTCGATTTGGCGACCAGCTCGCCTTCGATGGTGAACGGAAGACGGCGCCGCGTCTTACTGCGCGCGCCGCCATGAACGCCCCCTCGCGCTCCGGCGCTTCGGGCATCGGCCATCACATCGTCATCAACGGAGTACGCGTCGGCATCCTCGTCGAAGCCGCGCCGGCGCTGCGCGCGCTGCCAGCCCGGCGTGCCGTAGCTCGAGCCGAAATGGGTCATCTCGTCGAAACGCGAGGCGCCGGTGTTGCCGTAGCCGGAGAAGCCGCCTTTCGACGCAGTCACCTCCACATGCGCCTCCGGCAATTCGTCGAGAAAGCGCGATGGAATGTTCGACGACCACAGCCCGTGCATGCGCCGGTTGGCGGCGAAGTAGATTTTCACGCGGCGCCGCGCGCGGGTGATGCCCACATGGGCGAGGCGCCGCTCTTCTTCGAGGCCGGCCTTACCCTGGTCGTCGAGGGTGCGCTGGTGCGGAAACAATCCTTCCTCCCAGCCCGGGAGGAACACGGTGTCGAACTCGAGCCCCTTGGCGGAATGCAAGGTCATGATCGACACCGCCTCGCCCTCACTCTTCTCGGTGTCCATGACCAGTGAAATGTGCTCGAGGAAGCCCGCGAGGTTCTCGAACTCCTCCATGGAGCGGATCAGCTCCTTCAGATTCTCCAGCCGGCCGGCGGCATCGGCGCTGCGGTCCTTCTGCCACATCTCGGTGTAGCCGGATTCGTCGAGCACGATCTGCGCCAATTCGGTATGCGGAAGCGCGTCCTTCTGCGCGCGCCAACGGTCGAACGCGGCGACGAGGTCGCGCAGTGCCCCGCGCGGTTTCGGCTTGAGCTCATCGGTGGCAATCACCGCGCGCGCCGCCTCGGTGAGCGGCACGCGCTGCTTGCGCGCGTGGTCGTGGAGCAGCTGCACGGTGGCGTCGCCCAAACCGCGTTTGGGCACATTGACGATGCGCTCGAAGGCGAGATCATCGGCGGCGGTGTGCACCACGCGCAGATAGGCGAGCGCGTCGCGGATCTCGGCGCGCTCGTAAAAGCGCGGGCCGCCGATCACCCGGTAGGGCAGCCCGAGCGTGACGAAGCGATCCTCGAACTCGCGCATCTGGAATGAGGCGCGTACCAGGATGGCGGTCTCGTCGAGCGGGTGCGGCCGGCCGCTGCCGTCATTGCGTTGCAGCTGCTCGATCTCCTCGCCGATCGCGCGCGCCTCCTCCTCGGAATCCCAGCAGGAGGTGACCTCGACCTTCGCGCCCGCCTCGTCCTCGGTGCGCAGCGTCTTGCCGAGGCGGCCTTGGTTGTGGGCGATCAGGTGCGACGCCGCGGCGAGGATATGGCCGGTGCTGCGGTAATTGCGCTCGAGGCGGATGATCTTTGCGCCGGGGAAATCGTGCTCGAAGCGCAGGATGTTATCGACCTCGGCCCCACGCCAGCCGTAGATCGATTGATCGTCATCACCGACGCAGCAGATATTTTTGACAACGCGCGTTGGTTGCGGGCTGCTCTGGGCGTCGTCGCCAGCAACGGCCGGCAATGATGGGGGCGACGACGTGCTCTGGCCCAAGAGGCGCAGCCAGAGATACTGCGCCACGTTGGTGTCCTGATATTCGTCGACCAGGATGTACTTGAACCGCCCCTGATACTGCCGCAGCACCTCCGGCCGCTCGCGAAACAGCCGGATCGATTCGAGCAGGAGATCGCCGAAATCGGTGGCGTTGAGCACCTTGAGGCGGTCCTGATAGGCCGCGTAGAGCTTCTTGCCCTTGCCGCCGGCAAAACTCGCGGCCTCGCCGGCAGGCACCTGGTCCGGCAACAGTCCCCGGTTCTTCCAAGAGTCGAGCAGGTCGGCGAGCACGCGCGCGGGCCAGCGTTTCTCATCGATGTTTTCGGCTTCCAGGAGCTGCTTGAGCAGGCGGATCTGGTCATCGACGTCGAGGATGGTGAAATCGGGCTTCAGGCCGACCAGCTCGGCGTGGCGGCGCAAAATTTTCACGCCGATCGAATGAAAGGTCCCGAGCCACGGCATTCCCTCAACGACCTGTCCCACCATGACGCCGACGCGCGCCTTCATCTCGCGCGCCGCTTTGTTGGTGAACGTCACCGCCAGGATTTCGCTCGGCCGCGCCCGTCCGGTGGCAAGAATGTGCGCGATGCGCGTGGTGAGCACGCGCGTCTTGCCGGTTCCGGCGCCGGCGAGCACCAGCACCGGGCCGTCCAAGGTCTCCACCGCGAGCCGCTGCTCCGGATTGAGATCGGCGAGATAGGGCGCGCCCGCCGCCGCCCGCGCGCGCGCGGCGATGCCGCCCGGCGTGGGGCCGGGCGCGCCGCTCTCCATGCTACTGTGCGGGTTGGGATCAGCCAAAAGCGTACCGCTTGACGAATCTCATCGCCACAAGATGGCAGTCATGGGCTCGCTTTGCGAGGGGCGCCCGGCAATCCCTGCGGCATGGCGATGCGCCGCCCAACAGCCTCGGGCCGCAGCAACTTGACGTGGGCCGCGTGCATCGCGGCCAACCGCTCGGCGACGTCGGCGGGGAAGGGCACGGTCTTGCCGGCTTCCATGTCGACGTGCAGCGACATGTTCTCTGATGTGGCGGAGAGCCAGCCTTCGCCGGCATGGAGCAGCTGCTCGAAATAGTGCATGCGCTTGGCGTCGTAATCGATCAGCTGCCACGTCACCTTCACCTCGTCGCCGGCGCGCAGCTCGCGCAGGTAGCGCACGTGCACCTCTGCGGTGTAACAGGAATGCTTGCGCGTCTTCACGTAATCGACGCCGCATCCCAGAAGCTCGAAGACTTCGTCCACGGCGCGATCGAACAGCACGTTGTAATAGGCCATGTTGAGATGGCCGTTGTAGTCGATCCACGCGGGCTCGACGCGCATCACCGAGGAGACGAAAGGAGCGGGAAACATCGAGTCGCGGGGGGCAATCAGCATCCTGGCAATCTTACGTCGGGTGTTTTCCTGAAGCGAGGTCGGCCGCAGCAGCCGAGGAACTTTTGCTCCTGCTGTTTCCGTTCTGCTAACGTGTGGAACCGCAGGCGCGCTCCGGGAGGTAGCGAAAGGCAACGATGGAAATCCCGCCCAGGACGCGGCCCGATCCGCAGGCGCTGGCGGCGGCAATCGCATCCCTTGCCGCGCGCTTCGGCAATCGGCTCGTCACCTCGCAAGCGGTGCGCGAGCAGCACGCCAACACCGCGACCTGGATTCCCAACGAGCCGCCCGACGCGGTCGTATTCCCGCAGTCGACCGAAGACGTGCAGGACGTCGTGCGCATCTGCGCGCGCCATCGCGTGCCGGTCATTCCGTTCGGTACCGGCACCTCGCTCGAGGGGCACATCAATGCGCCCTATGGTGGGGTGTCGATCGATTTCCGCGACATGAACCGCGTGCTCCAGGTGAATGCACAGGATCTCGACTGCGTGGTTGAGCCCGGCATCACCCGCAAAGAGCTCAACGAGCATTTGCGCGACCAGGGCCTGTTCTTTCCGCTCGATCCCGGCGCCGATGCGTCGCTCGGCGGCATGGCCGCAACGCGCTGCTCCGGCACCAACGCGGTGCGCTATGGCACGATGAAGGACAACGTGCTCGCGCTCAAAGTCGTGCTGCCGAACGGGGAGCTGATGAGCACCGGGCACCGGGCCAAAAAATCGTCGGCCGGCTACGATCTCACGCGCTTGATGGTGGGCTCGGAAGGCACGCTCGGCGTCATCACCGAGCTCACGCTCAAGCTGTCCGGCATTCCCGAGGCGATATCGAGCGGCGTGTGTCCTTTCCCGTCGGTCGAAGCGGCATGCAACGCGACGATCATGACCATTCAGTCCGGCATTCCGATCGCGCGCATCGAGCTGCTCGATGAGCTGCAGGTGAAGGCCACCAATGCCTATTCCAAGCTGGCGTTGCCGGAAGTACCGATGCTGTTCGTCGAATTCCATGGCTCGCCGGCGGGTGTCGCCGAGCAGTCCGAGCGGTTCGGCGAAATCGCGCGCGATCTCGGCGGCGGCCCATTCGAATGGGCGACCAAGGCGGAAGACCGCACTCGGCTGTGGCAGGCGCGCCACGACGCCTATTGGGCGGGGCGCGCGCTGCGCCCCGGCGCGCAGGCGCTAGCAACCGACGTCTGCGTGCCGATCTCGCGGCTCGCCGAATGCGTGATTGAGACGCAGCGCGATGCCACACAGGCGGGATTTTCGGCCCCGATCCTCGGCCATGTGGGTGATGGAAATTTTCACCTTACGCTGCTGATCGACATGGGCGATTCGGCGGAGGTGGAGAAGGCAAAGGGACTGTGCGAGCGGGTCGTGGAGCGTGCCCTCGCCATGGATGGCACCTCGACCGGCGAGCATGGGATCGGCCAGGGCAAGATGAAATATCTCGCGGGCGAACTGGGCGGCCCCGCGCTCGCGGCCATGGCTGCCATCAAGCGAGCGCTCGACCCCTATGACATTATGAATCCGGGGAAAATCGTGGCGGTGGAATAGCCCTCGCCATCACTCCGATCTGCCTGAGCGCACTGCTGCGGTTGGGCGGCGTGTTTTCCCGTAAGCCATTGGCATCCGACATAGATTTGCCGTCAATCGGTCCCAGCGTTGAGACTTGCTCGGGGCTGGAGCAAGGGGCGACGGGATCGTGGCGAGGGCGGCTCGCGAATGTGGCCCGGGCAACCGAAATCGTGGTGAATTCGTTATTCATCAGGCCGCCTCCCGCGCCCGCCGACGCCCCCTCGCGGCGGGGAATTTGCGGCCTGCGGTGGAGACCGCGTGCAGACGACGCTGCTCGGATTTGGCCTTGCCATCATCGTCGCGCTGGTCGCGGCGCTGGTCGGCCCCCTTTTCATTGATTGGGGCCGCTATCGCGCAGAATTCGAAGCGAGCGCCAGCCGCCTCACCGGCCTCGACTTTCACGTCGCCGGCAGCATCGACGCACGTCTGCTTCCGACCCCGACGCTCGTGCTGCACGACATCGCGTTCGGCCGACCGGATCAGGCCGACAAGGTGCGTGCGCGCGCCTTGCGGATGGAGTTCGCGCTCGGCGCCTTGGTGCGCGGCGAATGGCGCGTATCCGATGCGCGGCTCGAAGGCCCACAGTTTGCGGCGAGTCTCGATCGCTCGGGTCAGCTGACATGGCCCGTTCCCAAGCTCGGCTTCGATCTGGACAGTGTCTCGATCGAGCGGCTCACCATCGACGACGGACGTGCCGTATTTGTCGACGCCGCGAGCGACACGCGGCTCGCGCTCGACAAGCTGGAATTCAGGGGCGAGCTGCGCTCGCTGACCGGCCCGGCCAAAGGAGAAGGCTCGTTCATCGTCGCCGGTCAGCATTACCCCTATCGGCTCGCCACCAGTCGGCTCGCGGATGACGGGAGCCTCAAGGTCCGTCTCTCGATCGATCCGATCGATCGCCGGCTGACGGTCGACACGGACGTCTCGATTTGGATCGATCGCGGCGTGCCGCGGTTCGAGGGAAATATTCAATTGGCGCGCCCGGTCGGCCGCGTCAGCGGAAACGGGCAATCGCTGATTGCCGAGCCGTGGCGGGTCGCGAGTCGGATCAAGGGAGACAGCGCGGCGGCCGTGCTCGAGCAAATCGAGTTCCAGTACGGCCCCGACGATCGCGCAATCAAGCTCAGAGGCACTGCGAATGTCGCATTCGGAGTGCGCCCGCAGATCAACGGCGTCGTATCATCCACGCAGATCGACCTCGACCGGCTGCTGGCGCTGCCTGAAACGACACCTCGCCGCCCGCTGCACGTCATCAAGAGCGCCGCTGAATTGTTGCTTGCCGAATGGCAGCTGCCGATCCCAACCACGCTGAGTATCGCCGTCGACTCGATGACGCTCGCAGGTGCCACGCTCCAGCGCGTCGGCGCCGACGTGACGGCCGACGGCGATGGTTTGGACATCAGGAGCCTGGAACTCCGCGCGCCTGGCCTGACCCAGGTGCGCCTCAGCGGCCGGCTGGCCACGCGGCCCGCCAGCGTTAGCTTGAAAGCATCAACCAAGATCGAGGCGAACGAGCCGCGCGCGCTGCTCGCTTGGCTCACGGATCGCACCGAAGCGCAGGCCGTCGCCGCCGGCCCGTTGCGTCTCGATGCCGACCTGACGCTCGGCAACGATCGCATCGAAGTCGAGCGGCTCAAGCTCGAGTTCGAGCGCATGTCGGCGGCAGGGCGCGTGGTCTATGCCTGGCCGACGGCCGATCGGCCCGCGCGTTTCGACGTGGCGCTGGTGAGCCCCGAGCTGGACGTGGACCGCATTCACGTACTCGTGCGAGCCATGCTCGGCGTCACCGCATTCGAGTGGCCGCGCGAAGGCGCGCTTTCACTCAAGATTGCCCGTGCCGCGGTCGCCGGCGTCGAAGCAAAAGACACCGACGTCAAGCTGCGGGTCGATGCCGCCGGAGTCGAGATCGAGCGGTTTGCCGTCGCCGATTTCGGCGGTGCCGCGCTCAGCGTGAAGGGACGGATCGGCGATCCGGCGCAGTCGGCACCTGGTGCGCTCAGCCTGGAACTCGATGGGCGCGGACTCGACGGCGTCTTGGCGGTGCTCGAGCAACTCGCGCCGCGCGCCGCCGATCAGCTGCGCCGGTCGGCGGGGCGTCTTACCCCGACCGGGCTGCGCGCGTCGCTCGCACTCGATCCGGCGCGTCCCGACAGCACGGACGTATCCGCCAAGCTGAAGCTCGATGGTCGCGCCGGAGCTTTGCGCCTGGCGCTGCAGGGCGATCTCGTCGCGGCGGGCGACGCATTCAAGCCGAATAAACTCGCCGCGCTGTCAGCGGGGATCGTGAATGTCACCGGGCGCGTGGAAGCGGACGATGGCGGACTGTTGGTCGACCTGTTTGGGGCTGACCGTTTTGTCGCGGTGGACAAACGCCCGGCGCGGCTGCTGCTGAGCGCAAAAGGTACGCTCGATGGCGAGCTTGCGGTGGACGCTCAGGTTGCCGGTGCACTCAATGCCTCGAGCGCAGGGATAATGCGAATTTTTGGTCATGACAGCCCAAGCGCGAAGCTCAACGTCAAAGTCGCCAATGCAAATTTCCGTTCCCCTCGGCGCGCCGCGCCGGGACGGGGCGAGCTGCTGCCCGCGTCCTTGAATGTGCGACTTGCTCTGAGCGAAAACATGCTGCAGCTCAACGAGCTCGCGGGAACCGTCGCGGGAACCAGGGTCGGCGGGCGAATGGCGCTCGGTATCCGACAGCCGTTCGCCGTCGATGGCGAGATCGAGTTAAGCACCGTGGATTTGCCCGCCGCGATAGCGGTCGCGCTGGGGCTACCGGCGCCCGCTACTGGCTCCGCGGCGGCTCCGTCCGGCTGGTGGCCGGCCGAGCCGTTCGACCCGGAATTGGGCCTGCTCAGCGGCCAGATCGCGATCAAATCGGCACGCGTGACGTTGACGCCGAAGCTCGCTGCCCGCGACGTGCGTACCACGCTGCGCTTCGGAGAATCTGAATTTGCTTTGCAGGTGAGCGACGGCGCCATTGCTGGCGGACGTGTGGGCGCCGAATTGACGTTCCTGCGCCGCGCCGAGGGTGTCGCGGCCCGTGGCCGGATCAATGTTACCGGGGCCAATGCCGCCGAACTTCTTCCCGGCGAAGGATCGCTGGCGGGGCGGCTAACCCTCGATATCAGCGCCGAAGGAAGCGGAATGAGCCCGGTTGCGCTGGTCGGCTCGCTCGCGGGAAGCGGCACCTTCATGCTCGAAAACGGTCGCCTCGCCGGGTTCGATCCGGCGGCCTTCGAGACAGTAATCCGTGCCGTGGATCAGGGCCTCCCCGTCGACGGAAACCGCGTGCGCGATCGCACGGATCTTGCGTTGGCGCGTGGAAGCCTCGCCATCCCGCTCGCAGAAGGGGCGATTGCCATCGATGCCGGTCAGGCGCGGCTGAGCAGCAGTACCGTGCGGGCGCAAGGTGCGGAAGTTGCCATCAGCGGCAGCGTGAACCTTGCCGAGGTGGGACTCGATGGCCATCTCGCGCTGACCGGGACAGCCGTACCCGCCGCTGCAGCGAACACGCGTCCGGAAATCGTGGTCGCTCTGAAGGGACCGATCGAGGCGCCGCGACGCTCGGTCGATGTCGGCGCATTTGCCAGCTGGCTCGCGTTGCGCGCCGTCGAACAGCAGTCGAAAAAACTTGAGGCGCTCGAAGGCCGTGCATCGCCCACGCCTCCATCCGCCAGTGGCGGCACCGCGCACGGCGATCCCGCGCCCGCGCTCGATTCGGCTGCCGTGGCACGTCCCGAGCCAGGTGCGGCGCCCCCGCATCAGCCGCCACCTAACCAGGCGTCCAAGCCGAAACCGTCGGCGACCGAGCAGCTGCCGCCATTGCCGCCGCCAATCGACATTCGCCCGGCGCCGGCGCCGCGTGCGCCGCGCGCTCACCCCGCCGCGCCACCAGCTTCCGGCGCCGCAACGCAGCAGCAAAAACCTGCCCCCGCGCCGCCGCCGGCGCGCGCTCGGTCGTGGTCGGAAATATTGTTCGGGAACTAGAGCATGATCCCGAAAAGTGGGCACCGGTTTTCGGAAAAGATCATCCTCCAACAATAAGCTAGAGCGGGATCCCGCTCTAGGCGTTGGAAGCGGTGCGTGCGGGTATCATCGGGCGCGCCTCGTCGCGTCCGGGATGCGTCTCGGAAAGCCCGTTGCGGTAGAAATCAAGCACGTACAGGCGAATCGCCGACGACAGATTGCCGTGTCGCCGCTCCGTATCGATGGTGGCAACCAGGTCCGACAACGTGATGTCGCGCCCGGCGGCAATCTCCTTCAATCCGGTCCAGAATGCATCTTCGAGGCTGACGCTCGTCTTGTGGCCGGCGATGACGATCGAGCGTTTGACGACCGGAGACTTCATTCCTCATCCCCTGATTCGATTCGGTGGCCGTCGAGATCGCGACGCGTCTTGGCGTCTTGCGCGCTATCCAGTTGGCGCTCGGCCTTGCTGCGCCCATGCCGGTATCGCTGCTCTGACGCGGTACGCTCAGCGGCACGGCGTTGCGCGTTCTTGCGCGCCCGGCGCAAATTGACGATATCGCCCACTGCTTCGCTCGGCGGCTGGACCGGGTTCGCTCTTGCAATTGGCTTCGACGCCAAATGCGCCCACAGCGTGGCGGAGCGCTCGGCACGGCAGAAATTCAGATCAGCACATCGATTGCGGCATGGCGCCGATCACGGCAACGCCGCGATCGCACGAGCGGAATCGGCGTGACCGTTTCATGACCGCCGCGCTGTAAGGAAAAATGCGTATAGGCCTCGTTGGCCTGTACGCCGACCCCATTTTCATTTTTTTCGAAAGCGATCGAGCCGCACGACTTCGCCAGTCTGTCGAGTGTCAGATTCTTGGTGCCTCAGCCGCTCGCCTGCTTCGGATTTCTCAGGCAGCGCCACCGCGCTGGCGGTTGGTCGGGTGTCTTTGCGTTCCGCGGATAAGCGCTCGGCAACGGTTTCCTTCCCGCGCTGCCCAGCGCGGTCAGCGACCTCTGTTGCCTCGCCTTCGTTTTCGCCTGCCTGTTTGAACGCTGCTTCCCCGGCTTGTTCGAATTGCAAGCCAAACTGAACCGAGGGATCGAAGAAGCCCTTCACTGCCGCGAACGGCACGGCCAGCCGCTCGGGGACTCCTCCGAACGAGAGGCCCACCTCGAAGCCGTCATGCGACACCACCAAATCCCAGAATTGGTGCTGCAGGACGATGGTCATCTCCTCGGGATATTGCGCGCGCATCCGCGGCGAGAGGCGCACGCCATCGGCGCGGGTATCAAACGAAATATAAAAATGATGTTCGCCGGGGAGGCCGTCCTTGGCGACGTCGGCAAGCACGGTGCGGAGCACACCGCGCAATGCCTCCTGCGCCAAGACGTCGTAGCGGATGTGATCGGTGGCCATCGGCCAAATCCATTGCGCCGCAGGTCCGCGACTCGAATGCTAGCGTGCACCACCCTCACGGCGCCAGCCCCGGAGCATCGCTTGGGAATGAGTGGAGGCTTCTGTTGCCAGGTGCCTCCGAACCCCGCCTGAGGCTGCTAAGACCTCAGGACTTCAGATCGGTATTCCAAACCGCATTACGCGGCCTGGGCAACCGGAGCATAGTTGTCGTTGGCAACTATGAATTTGGCCCGATAACGGCGGAACCATGCCGGGCAAAAGCACGCCCTTTACGCCCTCGTCGATCCTATTTCGACCCCGTAGCGGGGAGCAGCAACCAGCGGTGGGAACGTGCCTCTAGCTGCCGGTTCCCCGGATTTGGTGGAGTCGCCGGGTACCGCCCCCGGGTCCGATAGGTTTATTACGACGGCCATTTATTGCCATAGCCGGCTTGCGCCGGCACCCTCAATATAAGCCGGCAAGGCTGACGAAAAAAGGGCGCAGCGCCAGCGCCTTCCGAGGCGCTCCCGAGCATCCGCGGCTGGTTCGCATCCTGCAAAGCGGCTGGTTCGGCACGCGCTCTCGGTCTAACAGTCCGCCATGTCCGATCTGGTCTCCGGCCGTTCGTCAGCCTCTCCTCCGACAGCGCCGGCGCCAACTCTGCCTCAATTATTCGCGGCGTTCGCGCTGATCTCGTTGTGCGGATTCGGTGGTGTGCTCGCGTGGTCGCGGCGCATGTTGGTGGAGCAGCGGCGCTGGATGACCGGCGACGAATTCAACGCCTCCTATGCGCTCTGCCAATTTCTTCCGGGGCCCAACGTCGTCAATCTCTCCGTCATTTTCGGCGGGCGAATTCGTGGCCCCCTTGGATCGGTCGTGGCGCTGATCGGGCTGATCGGGCCGCCATTTATCATCGTGTCCGCGATCGGCTTTATTTACGCACGTTTCGGCGAGATCGCTGCGTTACAGCGCATGCTGATGGGGATCGCGGCAGCGGCGGCCGGATTGGTTCTGGGAACCTGCGCCAAAATGGCGCTTCCGCTATTCCGGGATCGGCTCGGTTTGGCGCCGGCGATGGCGCTCCTGACCTTCGCCGCGATCGGCGTTATGCGCTGGCCGCTGCATTGGTCGCTTGCGGTGCTGGTGCCGCTCAGCATCGCGGTTGCTTGGGTACGGCGATGAGCGATTCGACGCTGGCGCGGCTTGCCGGCCATTTCGCGCTGATGTCCCTGTTCGCGATCGGCGGCGCCAATTCCGCCCTGCCGGAAATGCAGCGCGTCGCCGTCGAGCTCGAGCACTGGATGACGGCGCGGCAGTTCACCGATGTGTTCGCGCTCGCGCAGGTTACGCCCGGCCCGAACGTCATCGTCGTCACGCTGATCGGCTACCAGGCGGCGGGGCTCATGGGCGCATTGGTCGCAACCCTGGCCATGTGCGGCCCCAGTTGCCTGTTCGCCTTCTATGTCGGCCGGATCTCCGACCGCTTGCAGGGCGCGCGTTGGAGCGCGACCCAACAGGGCCTGCTGCCGATTTCGATCGGACTCATTGCCGCGAGCGGCTTCGTGGTCGCCACTGCGGCAGCGCACAACGTCGCGGCGGTCTTGGTCACTTTGGCGACGGCGCTTCTCTGTTTCACGACGCGATTGAATCCGCTTTGGATTTTCGCCATGGCCGCACTCATGGGACTCGCCGATTTGCTTTAATCGCCACGTCCCGGTCGCTTCCCGTTACCCACTGGGATGTGCTATGGATCGCGTCGTGCGCGCCGGATTGGGAGGTTCGGGGCGCATGAGGCGCGGGGCGTCACGGAGGGAATATGTCTGAGGGCGTTACACCGTCCCCGGAGGGGACGCATTCGGGCTTTCCTTCCCATACGCACAATTTGCTCGGCGGCTTGACCGTCACCGTGCTCGGTTTGGCCCTTCTGGGCTACGCCCTCTACACCGCAAACACCACGATCCCGCGGATCATGGCGGCGGTGATCGTGCTGGTCGGTATCGCCGTGGTGACTCGGTTCGTGCCGGTTCGTGCGCCACGCGATTTTTACGGCGGCGCCGCCCTCGTCATACTGGCAACCTTGACCTTGATCGCCGCCGCTGACCTGCCCGGCCAGCGCGGTTTTGCGTTTGGTCCGGGAACCGCACCGCGACTGTTCTCGTTCGTGCTTGCAGCACTTGGCGCCGCCGTCGCCGTCGGCGGTGTCTTTACCGAGGGCCCGCCCATTGAAAAATACAAGATCCGTGGACCCTCACTGGTAGTCATCTCGATCCTCGCGTTCGCCGCCATGATCCGCCCGCTCGGCCTGGTCCCCGCCACCTTCCTCGCTTTCATGATCTCGATCCTTGGATCGACCGAGATGCGGTGGGTCGAGAGCCTGATCGCGGCTGTGGCGATGACGGTGTTCTGCGTTTTGTTGTTCGTCTACCTGCTCAATCTGCCATTCCAGCTCTGGCCGCGCTTCTACTGATCGGGTGGACGGATCATGTCGGATCTCCTCGCGAATCTCTGGCTGGGCTTCCACGTCGCGGCCAACCCGTACAACATTCTGTTTTGTTTGCTCGGTGCGCTGGTGGGAACTCTGGTCGGTGTCCTGCCGGGCATCGGCACCGTCGCGACCATCGCCATGCTGCTGCCGATCACCTTCGGGCTGCCTCCGGTCGGGGCGCTCATCATGCTGGCCGGCATCTATTACGGCGCCCAATACGGCGGCTCGACCACCTCGGTGCTGGTCAACATCCCGGGCGAGGCGACTTCCGTGGTCACCTGCCTCGATGGTCACCAGATGGCGCGCCAGGGCCGCGCCGGTCCCGCGCTCGCCATCGCCGCCATGGGCTCGTTCTTCGCGGGTTGCGTTTCGACGGTGCTGGTGGCGGCGCTGGGAGCGCCGTTGACCAGCATCGCCCTGATGTTCGGTCCGGCGGAATATTTTTCGCTGATGTGCCTTGGCCTGATCTTCGCCGTCGTGCTCGCCAAGGGATCGGTGCTCAAGGCGGTCGCCATGGTCGTGACCGGGTTGCTGCTGTCCATGGTCGGTTCCGACCTGGAGACCGGCGCAGGACGCATGACGTTCGACATCGCCGAGCTTGCCGACGGCATCGGCTTCGCCAACGTCGCCATGGGCGTGTTCGGCTACGCGGAAATCATCCGCAACCTCGAGCTGCCAGCCGAGAGCCGCGACATCGTCAGGACCAAGATCACCGGCCTGATGCCGACGCGCAAAGACCTCATTGACTCCTCCGGTGCGATCGCGCGCGGGACCATTCTCGGATCGATTCTCGGGATTCTGCCGGGCGGCGGTGCGGTGGTCGCCTCGTTCGCTGCCTATACCTTCGAGAAGAAGGTCGCGAAGGATCCGTCGCGCTTCGGCCGCGGCGCGATCGAGGGCGTGGCTGCGCCGGAAAGCGCCAACAACGCGGCGGCGCAGACCTCGTTCATCCCGTTGCTCACGCTCGGCATCCCGCCCAACGCGGTCATGGCGCTCATGGTCGGCGCCATGACCATCCACGGCATCGTGCCGGGGCCGCAGGTCATGACCAAGCAGCCGGAGCTGTTCTGGGGCATGATCGCCTCGATGTGGCTCGGCAATCTGATGCTGGTCATCATCAACTTGCCGCTGGTGGGCGTGTGGGTGACGCTGCTGCGCGTTCCCTATCGACTGCTCTACCCATCGATCATCGTGTTCTGCTGCATCGGCATCTATTCGATCAACAACTCGCCGACCGACGTGGTGATCTCGGCAATCTTCGGTGTCATCGGCTTCTGGCTGGTGAAGCACGACTTCGAGCCGGCGCCCATGCTGCTCGGCTTCGTGCTCGGACCGCTGATGGAGGAGAATCTGCGCCGCGCCATGCTGATCGCGCGCGGCGACGCAACGGTGTTTTTCACCCGGCCGATTTCGGCGGCATTGTTGATCACTGCAATCGCGCTGCTGGTTGTTGCCGCCATGCCGAAGATCCGCCGCCGCCGCGACGAGGTGTTCGTCGAATAGGCAAACGGCGCGCCTCACTGACCTTCGGGTCCGCGCTGCATTTCGCCGGGAAAAGCGATGATCCGATTTGTCACCCAGGCGGCTGCGGCTCTCGTTGCGTTAAGCGCCTGGTGTCTGGCTCTCGACCGCGCTGCCGCGCAATCCGACTATCCGCGACGGCCGATCACGGTCATCGTGCCGTTCGCCGCCGGCGGCCCGACCGACGTTGTTGCCAGGATCGTCGGCGATCACATGTCGCGCACGCTTGGCCAGCAGTTACTGGTCGAGAACATCGTCGGCGCCGCTGGTACCACCGCCTCCACCCGTGCGGCGCGCGCCGCTCCCGATGGCTATACGATCGAGATGGGCCACATGGGCACCCATGCGGCAGCGGTCGCGCTATATCAGAATCTTGCCTATAAGCCGGACGTGGATTTCGCGCCGATCAGCATGGTCGCCGGCACCCCGGTCCTGATTCTCGGCAAGAAGGGCCTCCCTCCGCGCGACCTGAAGGAACTCGTGGTCTATGTGAAGGCCAATGTCGACAAACTCAACATGGCGCACGCGGGCGTCGGCTCGGTCTCGCACGTCACCTGCTTGCTGCTCAACTCGATCATCAACGTGAAGCCCACGTCGGTGCCGTTTACCGGCACCGGTCCGGCGATGAACGCGTTAGTGGCCGGTCAGGTCGACTACATGTGTGACCAGATCGTCAACGTCGTCTCGCAAGTGCAGGGCGGCACGATCAAGGCGTATGCGATCGGAACTGCGGAACGAAACCCGGCGCTGCCGGACATTCCGACCACGCGAGAAGCCGGCCTGCCGGAATTCCAGGCGTCGGCTTGGAACGCCCTGTTTGCACCGAAGACCACGCCGCGACCGATCGTGGACAAGCTCGCCGATGCTCTCGATAAGGCGCTCGACGATGAGACCACGCGCAAGCGGCTGCTGGAATTGGGCAGTGATTTGCCGAGCAAGGAAAGGCGCGGGTCAGCGGCCCTCGCCGCGCTGGTCAAGAGCGAGATCGCGCGCTGGACGCCGATCATCAACGCCGCCGGTCCCATGAACTGAGCCTTGCATCCGGCCGCGCGCTTGCACATTTCATCGGTGGTCGCGGCACGCTACACTTGAGCTTGCCGAATCGGCTTGCCCCGCGTGAGGGCCGACCCCATGCAGCAGTATCACGACTTGATGGAGCGCATTCTCGCCGACGGCGTGGAGAAGCGCGACCGCACCGGCACCGGCACGCTATCGGTGTTCGGGCATCAAATGCGCTTTGACTTGCGCGTCGGGTTCCCGCTGATCACCACCAAGAAGCTCCACGTCAAGTCGATCGTCCATGAGCTGCTCTGGTTCCTGGCCGGGGACACCAACGTCAAATATCTCAACCAACATGGCGTCACGATCTGGGACGAGTGGGCGGACGCAGCGGGCGAACTGGGTCCGGTTTATGGGCGGCAATGGCGCTCATGGCCCACTCCCGACGGCGGTACGATTGATCAGATCGCCAATGTGCTCGCTGCGATCCGGCGCAACCCGGATTCGCGCCGCCTCATCGTAAGTGCCTGGAATCCGGCTGACGTCGACAAGATGGCGCTGCCGCCCTGCCATTGCCTGTTCCAGTTCTACGTGGCGAGGGGACGGCTCTCGTGTCAGCTCTACCAACGGTCGGCCGACGTGTTTCTCGGCGTGCCGTTCAACATCGCCTCGTATGCCTTGCTGGTATTGATGATGGCTCAGGTGACCGGCCTCGACCCGGGCGAATTCGTGCACACGTTGGGGGACGCGCATCTCTATCTCAATCATCTGGAGCAGGCGCGCACGCAGCTCTCGCGCGCGCCGCGGTCGCCGCCGCGCATGGTCCTCAACCCAACCGTGACCGACCTGTTCGCCTTCCGCTACGAGGATTTTTCCCTCCAAGGTTACGATCCGCACCCGCACATCAAGGCGAAGGTTGCGGTGTGAGCGCAAGCCACAGCGCCGGTCCGGTGCGATCC